>Ga0182030_10020041_pt1 | contig 12664 bp, 9 predicted proteins | sample 812S3MmetaG_FD_121299 | JGI IMG/M metagenome (GOLD analysis project Ga0182030, IMG submission 121299) | Permafrost microbial communities from Stordalen Mire, Sweden - 812S3M metaG (Illumina Assembly) | ecosystem: Environmental > Terrestrial > Soil > Wetlands > Permafrost | place: Sweden... | reverse complement strand
GACGACATCAAGGATGTATAGCTCCTCCGGAGGAGTTGCGCCCAGGCTGTTAACCAGCACGGAAACCCGATCTTTTGGGCCGAGCGACACATCAGCAAGAATGCGGTCGAGCATTTCATCGGCGATTTTATCCGCAGGCTGCAACGGGCCGCGCTGCACTCCGGGCTCACCATGAATGCCCATACCCATCTCCATTTCGTTTTCCCCGACGGAAAAAGTCGGCTTGCCCGCTTGGGGAACCGTGCACGGGGAGAGCGCAACTCCGATAGTCCGGCACGCGTCCGCCGCCTTTTGCGCGATTCGAGTCACCCCGCCCAGATCACTTCCCTCCTCCTCCGCGGCTGCCCCCGCCATTTTGTATGCAAAGACCATCCCCGCCACACCGCGCCGCTTGGATGCCTGATTTTTGGGTGCACTTGCAACGTCATCGGTCAACAGCACCGTAGTGGACTTGACGTCTTCCATTTCCAACATCTCGCCGGCCATGTCAAAGTTCATGACATCGCCCCCGTAGTTGCCGTAGAGACGCAACACGCCAGCGCCAAAGTTGGCGGCCCGCATCGCCTCCGCCATTTGCTCGGCGGAAGGAGAAGCAAAAACATTGCCAATGGCGCAGGCATCGAGCAAGCCCAGGCCGACATAGCCGGTAAAAATCGGCAAATGGCCTGACCCACCTCCCGAGGCGATGCCGACCTTTCCCGGCCGCGGCATCCCTGCCCGCCTAATCACGCGGCCTCCGCTGCCGGTACGCACGTAGTACTCAGGATGCGCCCGGCATAGCCCGTCCAACATTTCATCCACGTAATCAGCCGGATTATTAAGAATTTTTTTCATGTTGGTCTCCCTGTATACCGTTCTAGTCCCAACTTTTCAAGGCTACCTAAAATAACAGAAAGGACGCCGCCAGGGTCTCTGCCACTCGTTCGGAAGAAATTTTGATTTTCCGTTAAAATTGGCTCCGATGAAAGCAATCGTAGTCACTCAACCTCCTCACTTTGAACTCGCTAATCTTCCCACTCCAGATTGCGGACCCGATCAAGTCGTGATCCGCACCAACTCGTGCGGCGTTTGCGGCACCGATCTTGAGATCCTGCGCGGCTCGATAACCGCTGGATTTACCCGCTACCCCTTGGTTCCGGGGCATGAGTGGACCGGCGTTGTGGAGGAAGCTGGAAAGAATGTTAAGAACTTGAAAGCGGGTGACCGGGTTTCGGTGGAAGGTTATCTCGATTGCGGCATCTGCGCGCACTGCCGCGCAGGCGAAAAGAACCTATGTGAAACTCATGAACAACTGGGGATGACGCATAACGGCGGTTTTGCCGAGTATGTTGCTGCGCCCGCCCGGTCCTGCCATCTTGTTGCCGATCACGTTACGCTGGAAGAAGCGGTGATGGTCGAGCCGGCCTCGACCGTGGTGCGCAGCATTGAGCGCGCCCGCATCAAGAAAGGCGTGAAAGCTGCAATCATCGGATGCGGCCCCATGGGACAAATAGCTGCACGCGTTCTTAGCACGTACTCGCCCGCCGCAATTCTCGGCGTTGATCTATCTGAGATGCAACGGTCGATGGCCGAGCGCGCAGGCATGACCCAATTCACTACCAATCTAGATCCGGAAGAGCTCCGGCAAATGAGCGGTTGGGAAGGCTGGGATGTCGTAGTCAACTGCGGGGCAGGATCCAAGCCGGTGGAATTGGCTTTCGCCGTGGCGAGGCGCGGTGCAACCGTCATCCTCATTGGGGGGTCCTCGCATGGTCAGACGCTCTCGATTCCGGCCAACCGGATTTCAATGGGCGATATGGAAGTGGTCGGCGTTTGTGGTTACAGTTCAGAATCCTGGACGCGAACCCTCCGGCTTTTGGAGACGGGTGAGTTGAAGTTTGAAGACCTGATCACGCATCGCGTTCCGCTGGCTGAGTTCGGACGCGCCATTCAACTCGTCGGCTCGAAAAGCGAGCCCATGGGAAAGGTGATGATTACGTATCAGTGAGCGGGGAAAGTTTGTGCTAGTTTATAGCTTCCGTTTCGTTGGCAATCTCGTTGTGCACGGGATTCCCTTAACCACACGCTGAAATCCAAACTATTTGGAGGATTTGATGGCAGATATCAACCGGCGCCAATTGCTCGGTGGAATCGGAGCCGCGGTGGTTGCTGGCGCTTTGCCGACCGCTGGCGCTGCGGACAATTCCAACAAAGAACCCGTCAAAAAGGCCGGGGGAATGCCTCTCGACCTGAACGACTTCCAGCCTAAAAGCATGCTACACGTGCCAGTGACGGATGTGCCGCGGTCCAAGTTTCCGGTGATTGACATCCATACCCACATCACCTGGCAAAAGGGCGACGACCACGGTGTCTCAGTCGGCGAGGAGATGACTTACAACGCGCCCCCCGAAGAATTGCTCGAGGTCATGGATCGCAAGAATCTGCGGATCATGGTGAACCTCACGGGTGGCTGGGGCAAAGGCCTGGAGCAAGTCATTGCGAAATATCAAACCGCGCACCCGGGCCGCTTCATAGTCTTTACCACTCCCTACTTCGAGAAATCCAACCAGCCGGGATATCCGCAACTTCAGGCGGATATGATTCACAGCGCGCACGCAGCCGGTGCTTACGGCCTTAAGCTCGAAAAAATTCTGGGCCTCTATTTGCGCGAAAATATTGGCACGGGACCGCTGGTGAAAGTGGATGATCCGCGCTTCGATCCCATGTGGGAAGCTTGCGGTGGGCTCAACATGCCGGTGGCGATTCACACGTCCGATCCTGAGGCTTTCTTCCTCCCGATTGATCGCTTTAATGAGCGTTTCGAGGAGTTGAACAACCATCCGGATTGGTCATTCCACGGAAAAGACTTTCCCAGCAATGCCGAACTGCTCGAAGCTCGCAACCGGATGTATGCGCGCCATCCCAAAACGAATTTTATCTCGCTGCACGTGGGAAACGACGCGGAAAATTTGGGATACGTCTCCGAATGTTTGGATCGGTTCCCTAATATGTATGTGGATCTGGCGGCCCGAATCGGCGAAATTGGCCGCCAGCCACGCAACGCACGCAAGTTCTTCGAGAAGTATCAAGACCGGATTCTCTTCGGCACCGACGCCGTTCCCCACGACAAGACCACACCGCAGCAGGCATTCGGGGATAAGCTTTACGAGATTTACTACCGCGCGCTTGAAACCGAAGATGAATACTTTGATTACGCTCCCGCGCCCAAGCCCCCGCAAGGCCGCTGGGAGATCTATGGGGTGGGGCTTCCGGAGCGCATTTTGCGCAAGGTCTATTATGAGAATGCCGCGCGGCTGTTGGGCGTCACGATTAAGGCCTAGGGTTTCGCATCACGGTTGTCGCCGTTGAATTTCATTGGTTAACTGCATTCCATCCTTGACTGTCGGAGAAAACGATTATGTCTGAAGATAATTTGGTCCGCCGAAACTTTCTGGGCCGTTTAGCCATGCTGGGTGGTGCAGCCGTGGGTGGTGCCGCTGTTGCAGCCCGCGGCCAGAACGCGCTGCACGTGGAAGGCAGCCAGTATCATTTGCCAGACTACGCGCGCGCCCAAGATTACCTTTCTTTGAAGCAATCCAGCTACGACCGCACTGGCGGAAACGCCGATAGCTGGCCCGTGCCAGCGGGCGGCACGAAAGAGGTTTTCAACGCCTCAGGACCCGGCGTCATTACTCACATCTGGTTCACGATTGCGGCCGAGAGTTCCCATCACTTGAAAGAGATAGTTCTACGTATTTATTGGGACGGGCAAGATAAGCCCAGCGTGGAAACTCCGGTGGGCGATTTCTTCGGTTTGAATTTGGGTCAGTACAGTCTTTATCAGTCCGCATTCTTGAATTGTTCGTCGGTACAGGCGCTCAATTGCTACTTTGCCATGCCCTTCCGCAAGTCTGCACGAATCACTGTGACCAATGAGGGCAAGAAGCCGGTTGGCGATTTTTACTCCAATATTGACTACCAGCTTGTTCCGTCATTGCCCGAGCGCAGTCTCTACTTCCATGCGCAGTACCGTCAAGCGGCTCCCAACAAGGCTGTTGTTTATGCCAGCGAAGACAAGGAATTGAACCTGGACGGCAAGGATAACTACGTGTTCTGCGAGACGCGCGGGCGAGGACATCTCATGGGTGTGACCCTGGGCGTGCTGCAGAACAAAGACCGCTGGATGGGCGAGGGCGACGACATGATTTTCGTGGACGATGAGACCAAGCCCGTGATCAACGGAACGGGCAGCGAAGATTACTTCAACGGAGCGTGGGACTTCGGCGGCAATCCAGGCGCGGTGGCCTTTGCCAACCTGTATAACGGCGCGCACCTGATCAGCTCGCCTGAATTAGCGGGGGGAAGATACTGCCTCTACCGCTGGCATGCAGACAATCCGGTCACCTTCCGCAAGTATTTGAAGCACACCATCGAACACGGCCACGCCAATAACCGTGCAGACAACTTTTATTCTGTCGGCTACTGGTACCAGTCGGAACCCTACACTGATTTTCCATCTCTGCCCCCGGTAGAAGAACGGATTGTGATGCTGAAGCTCGGGTAGAAGTGAGAATGATCTGGAGTAGAGACGTTAATGAATTACGTCTCTACTCCGTGAAGGAGGCTCCATGCGTTTCGATCTACCGCGGCGAAGTTTTCTTGGCCGCCTTGCCATGATGGGCGGCGCTGCAGCCGCAGCCAACGCCACATCCCATGCCCAGGGAACCTCTCACCCTGAACGCGGTGAATTTCATTTGCCGGAATATGCCCTGGCGCAGGACTATGTTTCTCTGAAGCAATCGAGCTACGACCGCACTGGGGGCAATGGTGACGCCTGGCCTGTGCTTGCTGGGGAAACCAAAGAAATATTTTCCGCATCCGGCCCGGGAGTCATTACTCACATTTGGTTCACCATTGCCGCCAGCACCCATCACTTGAAAGAGATCGTTCTGCGAATGTACTGGGACGGCCAAGACAAGCCCAGCGTCGAGACTCCTGTGGGAGATTTCTTCGGCCTGAACCTCAGCCAGTACAACCTCTATCAATCCGCATTTCTAAATTGCTCGTCGGAGAATGCGCTCAATTGCTACTTTGCTATGCCCTTCCGCAAATCTGCCCGGATTACCGTAACCAATGAGGGCAAGCAGAAGGTCGGCGCGTTTTATTCCAACATCGATTATCAGCTGGTTCCTTCCTTGCCCGAACGTAGCCTTTACTTCCACGCGCAGTATCGCCAGGCAACACCTAACCGAGCCGTCAGTTTCGCTCTGGGAGAAAAGGAATTGAATCTGGATGGTAAGAACAACTATGTGTTTTGCGAAACGCGCGGCGCCGGACATCTCATGGGGGTTACGCTCGGCGTCTTGCAAAACCATGACGACTGGATGGGCGAAGGCGACGACATGATCTTCGTGGACGACGAAGCCAAACCCGTCATCAATGGTACAGGCCTCGAAGATTACTTCAATGGCGCATGGGGCTTCACCGGCGGTCAGTTTGCCAACCTATACAACGGTGCACATCTCATCAATCTGCTTGACGTCAATAACGCTGGCTTTGTCGCCGGAGGCCGCTATTGCCTCTATCGCTGGCATGCCGACAATCCAGTTACATTCCGCAAATATCTGAAACACACCATCGAGCACGGCCACGCCGACGATCGGGCAGATAATTTCTATTCCGTTGCCTACTGGTATCAGTCCGAACCTTACACTGATTTTCCGGCGCTGCCCCTGGTCGAAGAACGAATTGTCACGCTGAAGATCGGGTAGATATAGAGACGTAATTAAGTGCATCCTTGCCCCGCTGAAGGAAACTCCATGCTGATCGCACCCAAAATTGCAATCCGTCTGCAACGGCGTTCCTCCGCAAACACCTTAACAAGAAGGATGGTTCAGTTCATTCTGCTGGCTGCACTCGCGGCAATTCCGGCCATCGCCGCCGACAATAACCTCGTCAAAAGCTCGCGCGCGCCTCACGACGTAACTCTCGAAACCGATCTAGCTTCAGACTTCTGGCTTAGCGCACCGCGCGTCTTCGCAGAACGTGATTCCTACGGCAAGGCGGTTCCTGGATATCGTACGGAAATCCGCTCCCGCTGGACAAAAAACAACTTATACCTGCTGTTCATCTGCCCCTACGAAGAGTTGTATCTGAAACCCTCGCCCGATACGGTGAATGAAACCAACAAACTGTGGGATTGGGATGTAGCCGAGGCATTCATCGGCTCAGATTTTCAGAACATCAAGCGCTACAGGGAGTTTGAGCTTTCCCCCCAGGGCGAGTGGATTGATTTAGACATCAACCTGGAAAAGCCGCACCACGAAGATGGATGGACCTGGAACTCAGGCTTTCAGGTTTCTGCCCGCATCGATCAAGCTGCACATATCTGGTACGGAGCCATGCGCATTCCGCTGGCGGCAATTGACCGCCGCCCCGCCGCGCCGGGCAATACACTGCGAGTGAATTTCTTCCGTAGCCAAGGCCCGCCCCCCAACCGCAAGGAAGTCACATGGCAACCGCCCATGACCGACACTTTCCACACTCCGGAGCGTTTTGGATTGCTGAAGCTGGTGAAGTGACCTACTTCGTCCGGCGCGGCCGAAAACGCACAACGTACACGCAGCCCATAATGAACAGGCCAACGCCCCACCACACCTGCAAATGGAGACCAGGCAATACATAGCCTGCCGTCTGCTGGCTCGAATAGTCCTGAATACCCGCGATCAGGATAAGCAGGCCATAGATTGTGAGCAGGCAGCCCACGAAGAACCAGATTGACAACATTCCCTTCAAGCTCATCAGTTTTTCCCAGAATCAGCTTTTACCAGAAAATGATATTCAGAATCACAAACGCTACCCCCAGCGCCGCGGCCCAGACAACTGGTCTTTTGAAAATCGGCAAATCTCCCATCGAAGGCACCGGAGTCAGCCCGTACACCAAACCTGCCAGCTCTTTCTCTGGCTTCGGCGTCGTAAACAGAGTGACCACCACCGTCACCACCACATTGACAATGAGCGTCCACATGGCCCGATAGACGTTCTCCGCCATGTCCTTGGCGTGCGGAGAGAACGCCACGTATCTCAAAGCCGATGGGTCGAATTTCACCCACAGCCAGAGCGAACAAGAAAACAGAATCCCGGTCAGCAGTCCCCAAAATCCAGCAGCAGGGGTGGTTCGCTTCCACATCATTCCCAAAACCACCGTCCCGAACATCGGGACAATAAAGAAAACAAACAGTGCCTGCGCATACACGATGATGCTGGAAAAATTCATCACCAGATAAGCCGTCCCGATGCTAACGATCACGCCCAGCAAGGTGCACCAGCGGCCCATGCTTAGGTAATGCGCATCGTTTGCGGTTTTTCGAATGAGCGGCTTGTAAATATCATAGGTCCAAACTGTGGCAAACGCGCTGACGTTGCCAGCCATGCCACTCATGAAACCCGCGATCAGCGCGGTCACCCCAAGTCCCAGCAGTCCCGGCCCGCAGTATCGCGCCAGCATCAGGGGAAGCGCCTCGTTGTAAGTGTGAGCCCCCGCGACGTTCACCATGGATTCGGGCACCAGCTTAAAGGGAAGCACCGCCAAGGCCAGCAAACCGGGAACAATCACGATGAGCGGCACCAGCATTTTGAAGAAGCCGCCAATGAGCGTACCCATTTGCGCGGAGCGCAGGTCCTTTGCCGCCATGACCCGCTGCACCACCAGAAAATCTGTCGTCCAATAACCAAATGAGATAGCGATACCCCAGCCGAAAACCATCCCTGTCCAATGCACGCCCATAGGATTGTTAGCAGCCGATCCCATGGTTCGCCACATGTGGGTAAAGTCCTGGCCCGGGAAATTCTGCGAGATTCGATGAACCATGCCGGACCACCCGCCCGTCTCAATCAAGCCGGCGATCGGGATCACCAGGCAGCCCGCCCAGATCAGCATGAACTGCAGCACCTCGTTGAAAATCGCCGAGAGCAGCCCGCCAGCCATGACATAAATGCCAACCGTCAATGACGAAACCCAGATACTGAAATGGATATTCCATCCCAGGATCACTTTCATGATGATCGCCATCGAGTACATGTTGATGCCGCTCATCAGAATCGTCATCACCGCGAATGACACGGCTGAGACCGAGCGCGCTCCCTCGCCATAGCGAAGTTGGAGATAGCCCGGCACCGAATGGGTTTTGCAGATGTAGTAAAAGGGCAGCATGACCAGCGAGAGAAATAAGATCGCCGGAATGGCGGCCAGCCAATAAGCGTGGCCGATTAGAATTCCATATTGATAGGTAGCCGCAGCATAGCCCATCATCTCCAGGGAACCGAGGTTCGCGGAGATGAAACTCAAACCGGCAATCCAGGCAGTCATCTCCCGTCCGGCCATGAAGAACTCTTCGCCGGTGTTGGCGAATTTACGGAGATAGAGTCCTAAACCAAGGACCAGAACGAAATAGAGAGCAATGATGGCCAGATCAACCGGCCGGAGCGCCATCAGGCTCGACCCTGCCATGTAGAGGGAATAGAGCGCCGGAGTGTGGAAGATCAATGGGCGCTCCCGGAACGCACCAGCGGCAGAATCGCCGCGTCGATTGCATCATCCGTAATCTCAGGCAAGGTCACGTTGCGGTGGAGACTCCAGTGTTCCAAATTCTCAACTGTCTTGCCGGGAAGAACTTTGGTCATCGGCCCAAGCGTTTCGATCTCGATAAAATCACTATTCGTAAACGTCTCCAGGGAACAGCCGAAATCCGGGTAGGTTTTGGCCGGATCAGCGGTCGCTCTCTTGATAAAGACCTCTCCATTCAGCAAGTAGGCCGCCCACGTGTTGGAATTGAACGTCCCCAGCTTCTGTGGGTCCGAATTGTTCGGGTCTTGCTTCAAGGTCAAATATTTCTTCGTAAATTTCCACCTGGGATCCGCCAGATTCGTGTATGCCCACATTACCAGGGGATTCGTGGCTTCCAGATTCGCCGGATGGTGGCCGCGCGGTGGAAAACCCACCATTTCCAATCCGCCCTGCGCCATCATGGTCAGCGCCCAAGGCGAAAATTCCAGAGGATACAGCGAGCGGTTAGTGATTCGGTGCGTGACCGTGACCTCGTTATCCGAAGAAGACATGCTGACCTCGATCTCCTTCTGCAGTGAACTGACTGGCTCGACCGGCGCGCGTGCGATCAATCCCGTAGGCGTAGGCGTAATTTGTACGGGCACATTATCGGGAGCCCAGGTAGCGATTGGATCCTCTGGGGCTTTCCAAACGCGATCACCACCGCGTAACTGAAACTTTTCCTCGCCACTTTTTCCAATTTGCTCGGAGAATTCCTTAAACAGATTCTGGCCGCCAATGAAGCCGAAACGAATGATCCGGGGTCCCACATCCCCCGTGACGATAAGCTCGATCTGTCCGTTACTAACGCGGTAGCAATTTGCCCAACCTTTATAAGTTGTTTTTTCCACTTTGACCTCGGCGCGAAGGTTCACTACTCCCATTAGAGTCACCAGAATCAATATCGTGGTTCGAAGCATTTGCCTCTCTCTCCTTGGCATTCCTGTATGCCAGACTCGCGATTATCGAAAGCTGCTGGACCGCAATTTCTATTTTGAGTTCGCCAAGCCGACGGTATTGTACACCCGGTTGCGCTAAACGGATGATGCTCCGAAAGGAGGCACTGAAGTGGGTGCCCCATCTTTCGCGTCCTTTGCGAAAGGTGGGATTCCACTACCCTCTCCCGCTACGGATTTTCCGATCACCGGCTCGGGATGGCCGAAGCCTTGCGGCTTCCGGACGCTACGAACAACTCTCGCATAGGGCGCGCGGGCCGGGACCTGTTGCGTTCTCCAACCGTGTGCTTCTTCCGAAAGCTTAAGCTTTATGCGCCAGGATCCGTACCCGGAACCCGAGCTCCTTGGAAAGATGCACCATCTCCTCAAAAACGTCGCCGTAGGCGACCGCAACGTGATTAGAAAGATAATGCGCCATCAACGTGTCGCGTGAGATTCCCAGATCGGCCGCCATGAACGGCCATTCGCGCGTAGTCCCGTTCCACCAGGCGTCCCGTGTGGCCTCCGGAAGCTTCACGACTTCGCCGCGGCCAATGTCCATCCAGAGCACGCCGCCGCGAATGTAGCTCCTCGACCAGGTAATTTTGCCCGGCAAACTTTCACCGGTAAAAGTTCCTCCCGAAGTCGGGAAATACGCCGCGGGCTGGCGGTAAGAATGCACGCCTTTCAAAGTATTCGCGTCCTGATTAAAGGCATAGGCTCCGCTTGAGCCAGAATTCAGCAAGACCCAGATGAAACGGTTTTCCCACTCCGCACCCCAGCGCACATCATGAAAAAAAACTCCCCGATGAAGTCCCTTGGCTTTCAAAAGACGCTTCATCAATTCCATGGGGATGGCGTTACCTTGGTCGGCCTCGGTAGAGCAAACAATGGTGTCCCCGTCCGATTCCGGCCGGCAGGTAGAGTTGAACAGTCCTTCTGAGAAATCGGAAGGCGGACGCAGCGCAATCAGGCCAAGCTGGTACTGCCAGGCAATGCAATCCGCATGATATTCCCGGGTCAAATCCAGAACCGCAAGATAGTCGCGCAATTGCTCTCGCGTGGCGTTTTCGTCGAAATCATCCGCTCCATTTTCTTTCCAGTGGAAGATGATTCCCTTGTCCTTTACAAATTTAAGCGCATCATCAATGCGGCTGCTCTTAATCTGACGGCCACGGTCGATGATCCAGGCCTGATCCACCTTATGCTCCGTGAAACCGTACTTGTTTAGCAACCGCGGCCCGAAATAGCCATTGATCATGCCCATCGCGGTATCGCCGAGCATCAGAATCAGTATCCGCCGCTCGCGAATCTGTTCGGCCACGCCCTTCGCAATGGCAGCTGCTTTCCTGGAAACGCGGGCCTCGAACGCAATTTCATTTTTCGAATAAGAAATCTTTCCGGTATCGCACCACTTGGCCAACCGGTCCATAAATGTTTTGTCGGAGGTCCAGTCTTTGGAGTCCGTCCATATGCGGGAAAACGGCCTGCCCAGGCTCTCCAGCGATGCGCCCGTATTAAGCAGTCCCACTAACCCTGGCCACTGCCCGGAAAAATTGCTGGCCAAAAGCAACGGGGAATCTTTGCCCACGACTCCATCGGTGGTGTGCGGCGCATAGAACCAATGCACGCAAACCGCGATAATCGGATCATCAATCGGGCCCAGCTTCTCGATGGCTTCGTGCGGCTTGGAAATGAATCCCTCGATCAACTGCGGTTCGTGTCCGAGCTTGCGCAACGATCGTTCCAATTGTTCGGTAGCGGTACGAATACTGGGTAGCGCGCGCTCGTTCGGAAGCGAGCGTCCGTCCCCCGGCCAGTACAGGACGACTTTTTTCTTTTTTGTCATGCGAGTAGCTTAGCGCAAAGCGACGCACGCTACTAGCCTCCGCAAGGCCTCGCCACGGCTGGCAAGCTCCTAGTGCAACTTGACAATACAAAACAGATAACGCCAAATGGTCAGTCGTGGAAAGGAGCGGTGGAATTGAGCCAGTTAGCGGAACTGCTGAAGTTGTCGGATCAGGACAAGAAAAACCGAGGCTTGGTAAATACCCCTCACGAAATCGCCCAACAGCCAGACAGTTGGGAAGGCACGTTCACCCGGCTGCAAAAAAGCCACCCGGAAATAAGAGAATTCCTGCGCTCGGCTGGCATAGGCGGCGATCCGGGTAAAACGCCGACCGTCATTCTTGTCGGCGCCGGCACATCAGACTACATAGGCCGGGCAGTGGTTCCTGTATTGCGCCGCCTTTGGAAGTGCGAAGTCATCGCCGTTCCGAGTACCGACTTGATGACAGATTTTCCTGACTACGTAATTCCCGGCCGTCCGTACTTATGGATTTCGTTCTCGCGATCAGGTCAAAGTCCTGAAGGCGTCACCGTTCTAAGGAAAGCTCTGGCCGATGCTCCCGAGGTTCATCACCTGGTGGTGACTTGCAACGCGGATGGCGACATGATTCGCGACATCAAGGGCAACTCCCGCGCGCTGGGCGTCTTGTTGGATGAAGCGGTCAACGATCGCGGCCTCGCTATGACCAGTTCGTTCACCAACATGGTGGTCGCCGGCCAATGTTTGGCCCATGCGGATAGTCTCAACGAGTATGGGGACATCGTCGAGGGACTAATTGCGGACGGAAAAAGCTTCATTGATATTGCCGCGGACCGCGCCGCCGAGTTGGCCAAGGGCCCCTACAACAGCGCCTGTTTCGTGGGATCGGGTCCGCTAAAAGCAGTGGCCACTGAATCCGGGCTGAAACTTCTTGAGCTCACCGCGGGCAAGATTCGCACCGTGACGGAATCGGCCTTGGGCCTTCGCCACGGTCCCATGGCAGTTCTGGACAAAGAAACTCTTTTTGTTTGCTATCTGTCGAACGACGAATGCAAGCGGAAATACGAATTCGATCTGCTCAAGGAAATTGGCAGCAAGGATCTGGTCAAAACTCGGGTCGCCGTGGGCGCCGGCAAAGATGTAGGCTCTCTCGCCGAACAGGTCCTCGGCCCAAAGACGCCGCACGCCATTGCCGATTATTATCGAGCGCCGGTGGATGTTATCTTCGGACAGTTGCTGGGACTCTTCTTTTCCATGCGCTGCGGCCTGAAGCCGGACACTCCCAGCCCGACGGGCGCGATCAACCGGGTGGTGCAG
>Ga0182030_10020039_pt1 | contig 12664 bp, 8 predicted proteins | sample 812S3MmetaG_FD_121299 | JGI IMG/M metagenome (GOLD analysis project Ga0182030, IMG submission 121299) | Permafrost microbial communities from Stordalen Mire, Sweden - 812S3M metaG (Illumina Assembly) | ecosystem: Environmental > Terrestrial > Soil > Wetlands > Permafrost | place: Sweden... | reverse complement strand
GGACTATTTCAATGCCCTCCGCGCGGAAATCCTGGGCGACCAGGCCGCGCGCGCCGGGAAAAAGCCGGAGCCGGAGGCGGCCAGTTCACCGGCCACCCTGCGCACCAACGACTTTCTGGTGGCGGTCAACCAGCGCGTTTGGAAGGACCTCAAGTACACCATCCGGCTCGAACCCGGCGTGCAAAAACCGGAAGAGACCTTGGAGAAAATGAGCGGCTCCTGCCGTGACTCCGCCTGGCTGCTGTGCCAGTTGTTTCGCCATTTCGGTCTCGCGTCCCGGTTCGTCAGCGGGTATTTGGTCCAGCTCAAGGCCGACGTCAAGTCACTCGACGGACCCAGCGGCACCGAAAAGGATTTCACCGATCTTCATGCCTGGACGGAAGTCTATCTTCCGGGTGCCGGCTGGATCGGCTTGGACCCGACGTCCGGCCTGCTGGCGGGCGAGGGTCACATTCCGCTTGCCTGCGCGCCCGACCCGAGCAGCGCCGCCCCTATTACCGGCCTGGTGGATGAATGCGAATGCGTGTTCAGCCACGAGATGACCGTGAGCCGCATTCACGAATCACCCCGCGTCACGCTGCCCTACACGGATGCGCAATGGAGCAAGATCGAATCGCTGGGGCATGAAATTGACGTGGAGCTGAAAAAAGGCGACGTCCGCCTGACCATGGGCGGCGAGCCCACGTTCATTTCTATTGATGATCCGGACGGTCCGGAATGGAATTTCACGGCGGTTTCGCACCAGAAGCGCGTGCTTTCGGGCGAGCTCATCAAGCGGCTACGTCGAAAATTTGCCCCCGGCTCCCTGCTGCACTACGGCCAGGGCAAGTGGTATCCGGGCGAGCAGCTGCCGCGCTGGGCGCTGGCCTGCTACTGGCGCAAGGACGGCATTCCCATCTGGAAGGAGGACAGCCTGATTGCGGATGAATCCAAAGATTATGGCTTCGCGGCCAAGGACGCCCAGGCCTTGCTCGAACGCATTTCCCGCGTCGTGGGCGCCGACCCGAAATACATGTTGCCCGCGTACTAGGACGCTTTTTATTACACCTGGAAGGAGCGGCGGCTGCCGTCGAACGTCACCCCGGAGAAAACCAATCTCAAAGACAAACTCGAGCGCGAGCGCATCGCCGGCATTTTCCAGCGGGGCCTGGACACCGTGGTGGGCTACGCCCTGCCGATTCGGCGCGCGACTTACGGTAATCAGCTGGGGTGGATTTCGGGGGATTGGTTCCTGCGCGATGATGCCACCCTTTGGCTGCTGCCCGGCGATTCGGCCATGGGCTTGCGCCTGCCCCTGGATTCGCTTCCCTGGGTGGCAGAAAAGGAATATCCGTGGATTCGGCAGCAAGACCCGTCCCAGCCGGACCTGCCGCCCCTGCCGAAGTACGAGGATCTTAAACAGCGATACATTGCCGGCGGCGGCGCGCTGCCCAGCCCGTATGGTGCGCAACCGCACGGAGGGCAATCCCTGCGTTATGCCGCCCGGCCAGGCGCTTCGGTGCGCGGCAGCGGCGGTGAGGAATCTTCCTCCGCTCAGCCGGAAGGGGTCGCCAAGCGGGACAGCGGGGCCTTGGACAATCCCAATTATCGTCCTGAACAGGGGCAATCCGCCCCTTGGATCATCCGCACGGCTCTGTGCGTCGAACCGCGCCACGGCCGATTGCACATTTTCATGCCCCCGGTGACGACAACCGAGGATTACCTCGATTTGGTGACCGGCATCGAGACCGCCGTCACGGAATTGGGGCTGCCCGTGGTCATTGAGGGCGAAACTCCGCCGCGCGATCCGCGTTTGAACAAGCTGGCCGTAACCCCCGATCCCGGTGTTATCGAGGTCAATTTGCATCCCAGCAAATCATGGGAAGAACTGGTGGACCGCACCACGGTGCTGTACGAAGAAGCGCGGCAGACGCGCTTGGGCACGGAGAAGTTCATGCTCGACGGCCGGCATACCGGCACGGGCGGCGGCAATCATATCATCATCGGCGGCGATACCCCCCAGGATTCACCCGTCCTGCGCCGGCCCGATCTGCTCCGCTCGCTGCTGGCTTACTGGCAAAACCATCCGTCCTTGAGCTGGCTTTTCAGCGGCCTGTTTATCGGACCCACGAGCCAGGCGCCGCGCGTTGACGAAGCCCGCAACGATTCGCTTAACGAGCTGGAGGTGGCCTTCAAGGAGCTCGACCGCAATACCGGCAATCTTGGTTACACCCCGCCTTGGCTTTGCGACCGCTTGTTCCGCAATCTGCTCATTGACTCCAGCGGTAACACGCACCGCTCGGAGTTTTCCATCGACAAGCTCTATTCGCCGGAAGGCAGCGGCGGCCGCCTGGGGCTGGTCGAACTGCGCGCCTTTGAAATGCCGCCGCATGCGCGCATGAGCCTGGCGCAACATCTCTTGCTGCGCGGCCTGATCGCCAAGTTCTGGCACGAACCTTACCGGAACGGGCTCGTTCGCTGGGGCACGGACATTCATGACCGCTGGATGCTGCCGCACTTCTGCGAAACCGATTTCAAGGATGTCCTCCAGGATTTGCGGGACGCAGGCTATCCTTTCGAAAATGAGTGGTTCGCGCCGCACTTTGAGTTTCGCTATCCGTTTATTGGGGATTTGGAACAGCGCGACATTCAGATCGAACTGCGCACGGCGCTGGAGCCGTGGCATGTGCTGGGCGAGGAAGCTGGTGCTGGCGGCACCGTGCGTTATGTGGATAGCTCCCTGGAACGCCTGCAAGTCAAGGCCCGCGGTCTCATCGGCGACCGTTTTGCCGTGACGGTCGGCGGCGTGCGTGTGCCCCTGCATCCCACCGGTGTCAACGGTGAGGCGGTCGCCGGCGTGCGGTTCAGGGCCTGGCAGCCGCCGGAGTGTCTGCAGCCCACCATCGGGGTCCACGTGCCGCTGATATTCGATCTGGTGGACACTTGGAACCACCGCAGCCTGGGTGGCTGCTCGTATCATGTGGCGCATCCCGGTGGGCGGAGCCATGACGCGTTTCCGGTAAACTCCTATGAGGCCGAATCGCGCCGGCTCGAGCGCTTTTTCCGTCATGGCCATACCCCGGGGAAGATCTCCGTAATCCAACCGCCGCCCAACCCGGACTTTCCCTTCACCCTGGACTTGCGAAAGACCTAGGGGCGTCTTTTTAATTTGGATTTTGGATGGAGCCGGCGGGCTGCCGGTTCCATCCGGGGGTTGAAAATAACCCGGGCGCCCTCACTCGAAATGGACGATGCCCTGCCGGAGCGCGCTGATGGCGGCCTCGGTTCGATCTTGCACATCCAGCTTCGCAAACAGGGTCTTGAGATGAAACTTGACGGTTTCTTCGGAGACAAAGAGCGCGGCGCCGATTTCCTTGTTGCTGCGGCCCTTGACCAAAAGCTGAAGCACATCCATTTCTCGCTGGCTCAGATCGCGCCGTTTCCGGCGCTCGGCCAGGCGTTCGGCCAGGTGCGGCGCCAAGCGCGGCTGCCCGGCGTAGATCGCGCGGATGTTTTCCATTATTTCCGCCTTGGACATGTCCTTAAGCAGGTAGCTTTGCGCTCCGGATTGGATCGCGCGGTAGAGGTCTTCGTCGCCGTCGTAGGTGGTCACCACAATCACGCGCGCGTCGGGAAATTCCGCGCGAATGGCGATGATCGCTTCCACGCCGCCCAGTCCGGGCAGGCGCAAATCCATCAGCACAATGTCGGGTTGTTCCTGACGATAAAGCCGGAGCGCCTCAAAGCCGTCGCCGCCTTCCGCCACGACTTCCATGTCCGGCTCGGTTTGGCACAGGGCCGCCAGTCCCGCACGGAAGGCCGGGTGATCGTCCACAATCATCAAGCGGATCGGATTTTTCTTTTTCATGGCCTTACGCGCTGTCGTCGGGCACCGGCAACTCAATGATGATTTCGGTTCCCTGGCCGGCCAGGCTGCGCAGCTTCATGACGCCGCCCATTTGTTCGGCGCGTTCGCGCATGCCCAGCAAGCCGAAGCCGCTCTCGCTTCGGGGCGGGCAGGCAACGTTGAAGCCGGTGCCGTCGTCGCGCACCACGAGTTTGACCGACTTTAACCCAAATTCCAGTTCCACCTGCACCTCCGTGGGTTTGCCGTGCCGCACGGCATTGGCAATGGCCTCCTGGCCCAGGCGCAGCAGCGCATTCTCCGCCAGCGGAGCCAGGCGGCGCACCTGGCCGGTCTGGTGCAGCCGGCCTTTTACTCTGGACCCCGTCGTAATCTGGCGCATGAAGCCGGTGAGCGCGTCTGCCAGGGCGCCCTGTTCCAGCACCTGTGCGCGCATGTTCCAGATGGCCCCGCGGGCATCGGCGAGACTGCTCCGCACGAGCGCGCGCGCCTGATCCAGATGCTCCTTGGCGCCGTTTGAATCGGCGGGGATGTTGTCCTTGATCAATTCAATCTGGATGGAGATGGCGCCCAGCCCCTGGGCCAGGGTGTCGTGAATCTCGCGAGCCACGCGGTTGCGCTCTTTCAGGATGGCGGTCAGCTCCCTTTCCGCCATTCCGCGCTGGGCCGCCTGCTCGCTCAGCCGGCGGCGGGCCTGCAGAAATACCGCCAGCACGATGGCGGCCAGCGCCATCGAGGTCGCCGCGAGGAACCATACGCCGCGCTCCCAGCTAAACCAAGCCGCCCGCTGGAGGATAGTCACATCGTCGGAGGAGCGCAGGAGGATTTGAAAGCTCATCGGCCTCGTGACGCCGCTGACCGGCGAATTATACGTATCCACGACCACCGAGCAGATGCCGGTCAGGCGCACGCGGCTCCCCACCTGCCACGAGCCGGGCGTGGTGAGCGCCGTCCCGGTTGGCGCCAGCAGGGCGGTGAAGGATTCGCCGCTTTCAGTTAACTTGAGCAGACAGCCGTCGAACGAGGGTTCGATTTCCAACAGCGTCGCATTCAGCTGCACCAGACAGGCGTCTTTAAACAACGCGCCGGTCGGGTCCCGGAGTGAAATCGGATCGGGGGGCGGGCCGGCGCCGGTGCGGCGATATACAGCGTCGGCCAGGATCGGAGAGTAGCCGCCGCGGATGGGAAAGCCGAGGACATCGACTTCGTCGCCCAAGGCCAGGGAATTGGTCTGGCGAATCAAGGTGCGGATGCCGCCACCGTGGTCCTGAATCCATAATTGCCGGCCCGGCTGGCAGGCGGTGACCACCCCGTGGAGGTGCCGGCGATGGCCGTAAGTGCCGTTGGGCGAGAATTGCATCAAGCTGCCGATGGGACAGACGGGCGCGGAGAACGGCTCCGGGGGGGCAGGGGATTCAACTTGCACCAGCGTTTCGTAGGGCACAAACAACTCCGGTTGGATCAGCTGCCGGTTGCGATTGACTTGATAAAAGCAGATGCCGCGTAACCGCACTTCGGCGTCCACGAGTGGCTCGGGCGAATTGGTGGTGGCCACTTCCACCGCCAGCCGTCCGCCGCCGGTGGCCAGATCCAGTTGCCAGCGCCGCGACCCGGTGTTCGCAATCTCACTGCGGCGCACCACCCCGGAAACCTCCACCCATTGTGCGTCCAGGCTGCCGCTGATCATTTCTTCATAAGTGGCCCGGCGCGGCGCCGGCAGGGGGCGGTGGCCTATTTGACGAAAATTCTTGAGCACCAGAATCGGCGCGAACTCGCCCGGATCGGTCACCCCCTCAATGGTCACGGAATCGCCGCGCTGGAGCTGCTTGAGCGCCTGGAACTGACCGGAAACGTAGATGCCCGCGGTATCGTCCAGCACGACGAGGCCTCCGCCCTCGGCCTCGGCCTCGCTGATGACCACGCCGGTTAAGCGCGCGGGCAAATGCCTCTCGGCTTGGTCGGGCGACAACGCCCGCACCTGCGCCGCATTGGTCAGCACCGGTTCGGCCGCCGAGCCGTTCGGGACGAGGATGAGCACGGCCAGAATCAGCGCGGGCAGCACCGGCCGCAATCTATGCAAAGTCACTGCCACGTCGCGCAAGGTCCACTAAACTCGCGAAGAAATCGAGCAAAAGTGCAGCGCTCCCGGCGGTTAAAAAAGCTCCCCCGCCCGTTTCCAGGCGAGGGAGTGAATCGTCCGACGGCAGGCTATTTCTTGCCGTAAAATTCCGCGATGGCGCTAGCCACCTGGTCCGCGGCGTCCAACGACATTTCGCCGTGGATGGGCAGCGAGAGAATTTCCTTAACTGCCTTTTCCGTTTGCGGCAGCTTCGGGATGTACGGAAACAAACCGACAACCGCCGGCTGCAAATGATTGGGTTTGGGATAGTGGATCCCGGTATCAATGCCCTTTTCCTTGAGGAATTTCTGGAGCTCATCGCGCCGTTCGCAGCGCACCACGTACATATGATAGACGGGCGTGGCCCATTCGCGCACGGGCGGAGTCTGCACAATGCCCTTGAGCCGTTCGTCATAGCGGGCGGCGATCTGGCGGCGGCGCTCGTTGAAACCATCCAGGTGCTTCAGCATCACGCGGCCAATGGCCGCATTGATTTCATTGAACCGCACATTGTAGCCCGTAAACTCGTGGTCGTATTTGCCCTGGCGGCCATGGTTGCGCAGCATCCGCAGCCGGTCCGCGTAATCGGTCTTGTTCGTGCAGATGCAGCCGCCATCGCCCAGCACCGTCAGGTTCTTGGAGGGGAAGAAGCTGAACGCGCCGAAATCGCCCATGCTGCCGACGGTTTTGCCCTTGTATTTGGCGCCCTGCGCCTGGGCGCAGTCCTCGATGAACCACATATTATGCTTCCGGGCCATTGCCAGCAGGCGGTCGTTATCCACCGGATGGCCATACAGGTGCACGCCGATGATGCCGACGGTTCGCGGAGTGATCAGCGATTCCACATGGGCTGGGTCCAGGACAAACGTATCGTCAATGTCAGCGAAGACCGGCCGGGCGCCGAGATGGATAAGCGGCTCCATGGTCGGAAAGGCGGTATGGCTGGGAACAATGATTTCATCGCCCGGCCCGATGCCTTGCAGCTGGTGCAGGCAGTACACGATCATCGTCCAGGAACTGCCTAGAACGCACTGGGCGGTGCCGGTGTGCGCGGCCAATTCGGCCTCAAAGGCCTGTGATTCCTTGCCGAGGATGTATTGGCCGGAGCGAATCGCCCGCAGCGCGGCCTCCTCGACCTCGGCGTTTACGAAACATTTTGATAACGTTATTTTGCTCATAAATTCGCGGATGATTAGGCCAGCGTCACGGCTTTGCCGGTCTTGATTGACTCCAGTGCGGCGTTGAGCACACGTACGGCATCATAGCCGGAAACCGCGTCGGCGCGCGGGGTGGCCCGGGTCTGGATTGATTCCAGGAAGGCGCGCAATTCGGCCTGCAACGGCTCCTCCGGCGGACATTCAATCTGCTTTACCGCGCCCTCGATACCCTTAAAATCCTTGCCGTCGGCCACGTGCTTGTTCTCGTAGGTCTTGATCTTGTATTGCGCCACGTTGTAGTCGCAGACGGCGCTTTGCTTGTCGCCGCAGACGATCACCTCGCGGAATTTTCCCGGGATGAAATAATCGTTCTCAACCGTGGCCCAGGTCTTGCCTTGCGGGGTCTCATATTCGAGCGAGACAAAGGAGACATCATCCAGGCCGCGCCCCATGAAATCGTGGTGAATGGCCAGCACGGTTTTCGGCAGCGCGCCCAGGATGAAGTTAAACAAGTCCACGAAATGGATGCCATCGGCAAACATGACGCCGCTGTCGTTGCGCGGGCGCTTGAAGCCGCCAAAATGGCCGCGGATCATTTGCACGCGGCCAAACTCGCCGGCCTGGATGGCGTCCCGCAGCCACAGCGTCGCCGGATCAAACCGGAGAATGTGGCCTACTTGGAGAATGCGCTGGTGCTGGGCCGCCAGCTCGACGAGTTGGTTGGACTCCTCGTTCGAGAGGGTGAGCGGCTTTTCCACGAACACATCCTTGCCGGCCTCAATGAACTCCCGGCAGAGCGGGAAGTGCGATTGCGCGGGCGTGACCACGACCGCGGCATCGACTCGGTCGAGAAAGGTTTTGTAGTTGGTGGTGAGGCGTTCGGGCGGCAGACCGAGTTTGCGGGCGGGCTCGAGTTGTTTCTCGCCCACTTCGGCGACATACAATTCGACCGGCAAATTTTTGAGGTTGCGTAAATGGTTGGCGCCCCAGCGGCCGACGCCGAGCAAAAGGATTTTTATCATCAGGTAAACAGGATCAAATGCACAGATGTCGCGCATTGGAAACCGAAGGGTTAATTATACAATTTTTTGGAAAAATCCAAGCTGAAAAATAAGAACGAGCGCGGAGCATGCAGGGCGGCTCTAAAGCACGAAAGGGGGCGGAACACCCCCCCTGGCTCTCCCCCCATCGGCTCCTCACTTTGGAGCAGCCCAGCGTAGCGTAGCGCATTCCGGCCAATCGACGGACGACGGGCCCGTGACCCCCATCCTCTACCCTCGATCCTCTATTCTCTTTTTCGTCCGCGGCCAGAGGGCGTTCAGGTCATCAGGGGCCGACGATCCTATAAAATTGGCCCGGATTCGTGCCGAGACTTTCCGAGACGGTCGTTGAGCCGCTGGTGGCGGTGATGGGGCTGCCGAGAGCCACCCAGTCAGGCGGTGACAGGCTGGTGGTATATTGAACCTGATACTGCACACCGGGCACCGTCGAAAATGTTAATTGGACCGCGCCATTGACGACCGCGATGGATTGAAAGGCGGGCGCCGCCAGGGGCGTCACGCTCACATTGTCCAACACAAAGAAATCCTGGTCGTTGCGGAAGCCGAAACGCAGGGTAGTGACATTGGCGGTGGCGACCACGGTAAAGACCATGTTGCTCCAGTCAAACGACCCCATGTCCGTCTGATTGAAAAGGGTGTTCGCTTCGTTGGCGTTGGTGTTCCACTGCGCAAGGAACTGATTGGGCAATTCGCCGGCAGGGTTTCCCAGCCAAAAGGAGAGCTGATAAGCCTGGCCGGGTTGGGTTGGCAATGGCTGCGAAAGGTAAGCGAGCGTGGTGTTCTGGCCCATCGCGGCGAAATAGTATCCTGATTCAGGCGAATAATACGTGTAATAGCCATTGTCCACATAATCATACTCATAAACTGAGATACCACTGCCAGCCAGCGTCCAATAGCAAAAATCCCCGGCCTCGAAGCTCCCGTCTTGCACGAGATTTTGGCCCACTTGCAGAGTGAACTGGCGCATTTGCGTTTGCCCGCTCGTCACGTTGGTAAAGGGGAGATTGGCTGTATAAACCCCGGACGGCAACGAATTGGCGGACGCGTTGATGGTGGCCGTCACGCTGGTGGCGGTGCCGCCAGGGTTCAGGGTGCCCCTGGTGCTCGAAACATTCAGCCAGGCGGAGGTGTTGCCGAGCGACCAATTAAACGCCGAGGATCCATTATTGGTGAGCACGAAAGTTTGGGCGGAAGCGGTAAATGGGCCGCCGGCTGGGCCGTTGCCCACCGGGCCCCGGCCCGGAGTGATTTGGAATCCATCCGGACGCGTGAGGGCGATCAGGAGGCTGTTGCCGTTGGGGCTGCCCCACCCGGTGCACAAATCATAGCCGGGGACGGCAAAAAACTGTCTGGCGTTGCTGTTGGTGTTGTTGCCGACGGTCACATCGTCCAGGCAGGCAGTGTAGGTCGAATTTGTGCCAATCCGGTAAAGTGCCGGATTTAAGAAACCGACTGGGGGCAGGTTGTTGTTGGTCGCCTGTTGATTGACCAGCGCGGTGTAGGCGGCCCATAAGGGAGAGGCGGCGCTGGTGCCAGCGACGTTGGTGCTTTGGCCGTCATCCCCCACGATGAAAATATCGTCCGCCGCCATGGCCACATCGGGCACATTGCGGTAGGTGGTTGAGCCCCCATTGGAGGTCATTTTTACAGTTTTCTGCCAGGGAGGAATGGTATAGGCGGAGCTTACGCCGCCGCTGCTCCCGGCCCCGGGACCCTCGCCAGGATTCCAGACGACCTCACCCAACCAAGCGCCGCCAGGCCCGGCGTTCAGCAACGTGGTGCCGCCGACGCTGGTGACATAGGTATTGTCGATGGGTGCGGGGAGGTTGCCCCCGCTGTAAGCACCACTGTCTCCGGAAGCGCAGAAGAACGTCTGGCCTTGGGAGGCCATCTTCTGAAGGTAACCCGTGACGGCGCTCTGTTCCGCAGCGGTGGGGGAGGGATCTGACCAGGAGCTGCTGAACTGCCGGATGGCTGTGTTCGTGGACATGACTTGCATAATGTCGGTCAAATTGCCGTTCGGCCCCGCTTCAAATACTACCACTCCGGCCAGGGCCGGCGCCATGGCCATGGCCATCTCTATATCCAGGGCCACTTCCTCGTTGTTGCCATTGTCGCCGCTGGGTACCTCGCCGTTAAACCCGTCCAGCAGAATGATTTTTTGCGGCACATTAGTGATGCCGGTCTGGCTGGCATACGCCGCCGGGTCATTGGCGTAATAGCCGTCAAATTCCAATAACCCCACATATTGGCCGCTGCCTTGGAGCGCAATTCCGGGCGCATAAGCGGCGCGAAAGTCGGCGCTCGCAAGCCAGCCGTCGGGACCGGAACCCACTACATTTTTTTGACGGAGGTTGGCCTGGTCGGCGTTATGGCGCAACTGGGTGGGATGCGGCCGGGAATAATTTTGCAACCCGCCAACATACAGAAGGGGCACATCCGCTCCCACGGATGGGTCACTGTCAGGGGCGTAAAACGTTCGGTTTTCAGTGGGGTGCTGGAAAGTTTGCAGTTTGAGATGAAAAGCGCTTTCAATGTCCGGCACCGCGGCCATGACCTGCAACATCATTCGATTAGGAGCCTGTCCCACAATCTTAAAACCGTGATTGGCGGCAAAAGCCACCACAACGGCGTAGTCCTGCTCGGTGGGACCGAACCGGGCGTCGAATTCATCGGGGGTCAGGTAATGATGATACGACGGATCGGCAGGATCATAAAGTTGCGTGATGAGATTCGAGAGGGCGTCCTGGTTTCTCAACGGCAGGGTGAGAGAGAGTCGGAGGTTCGTGGATGTGTCCAAGGGTCCGAGCGATTGGAGCTGGGAAACTATTTTAGGCACGTGCCCTGGAATCAGCTTGAGTTGCGCGGCCCGTGCCGCGGTCAAGGACGCTGCGGCCAGCAAGATGGCCCCGGCGCGCCAGAGCGTTTGTTGCAGATGGATCATAGGTTGGAACTTTTTGGTATTTCGCAGGATTTCGGAATTTCAATGTCATTCGGATCGTTTACGGCAATGCCGGTGGTTGCCCACTTCCCATTAAACGGTCCGACGCGTCGCCGCATACAGCGACCCGGGAGTCCAACCCTTGACGCGAAAAGCATGATCACACGGCCGACATTGTAAAGATGAAAGCATTGGGCGCGCCGGATTTTTGATGGTCACGGAACCTTTGGTGATTGCGGCGCGGCCATCTCAATCTCCTGTTTCCAAATAGGCACATCGGTTTTGAGGCGGTCGATCAGTTCGGTCATGAGCGCGAGGCTGGATTGGCGGTGGCGCGCCTGGATGCGGATGAAGAGTGACGCCTCGCCGACGGGAACGAAGTCCAGCCGGTGAATGAGCAGGATTTCCTCACAAGGATGCCGGGTGCCAAGCTCATGACAAATCTTCCCGAGCTGGTTTAGGGCCATGGGTTCGTAGGCCTGGTAATTCAAGCCTGGAATCTTGCTCCCGTTCTCCGATTCACGGACGATGCCTGAGAATACGACGCAGGCGCCGATTTCGGCGGCGATTCGTGAAGCCGACGGCGGCACGATCGGGGCGCGGGTGAATTCTATATGCGTCTTCATAAGCGCCATGGCGGGGCGCTAGCCGCCACTTACTGGCGGAATCAGCGCCAGTTCAGTTGCTTCGCCGATGGGCTGGTCCCAATCAGCATACTCCTGGTTTACGGCCACGCGAACGGATTGGTCGGGGGTGAAGCCGGGTGCCAAGCGGCGCAGGATCTGGCGGGGCGTCTCGCGCGGGCTGCAATCGCAGGCCTGCTCTGAAAAGCCCAACTGCGCTCGCGTTTGCGCAAAAGTGAGGATGGTAATCTTCATTCAGCCCCCGATGGCCGTCATGACGCGTTGAGGCTGGTAATTGTGGCGGAACAGATGTTCCGCAGGCTTCTGCGCCAAGGTGCCGCGGAACAGTTCGGCGAGCCGGTCGGGGTCGAGCACCGGGCGCAAGGCGGGGGTCAAATCAGTTTCGAGATGGTTGCCCAAGCATGGGCGCAGTTTGCCGTCGCAGGTCAGCCGCATCTTGTTGCACCGCTCGCAGAAATGGAGGTCGCTTAAGGCCCCAATAAGGCCAACGACGACCCCACGGCGTTTCAGGCGGAAATAGCGCGCGGGGCCAAAGCCCAGCGGTTCGGCCAAGGGTTCCAAGTCGTCCTCGGCCTGGAGGAGTGAAAACACCTCGCGCACCGGCAGGAAATTCTTCTCGCTCAACATTTCGGTGAGACTTACGGGCATCAATTCGATAAACCGGATCGCCACGTCGTGCTCGGCGGCGAAATTCAGCAGCGGCAGGATTTCGTGGTCGTTCTGGCCGCGCATGAGCACGGTATTCAATTTAACGGAGGTAAAGCCAAGCTGCTTGACCAACTTGATGCCGGCGAGAACCGGCTTCAGTTCGCCGCCGGTGATGGCGCGGTAACGCTGTTCGTCCAAGGCATCCAAACTGATGTTAATGCGGCGCAGCCCGGCGGCGAAGAGTGCCGGC
>Ga0182030_10020035_pt1 | contig 12666 bp, 9 predicted proteins | sample 812S3MmetaG_FD_121299 | JGI IMG/M metagenome (GOLD analysis project Ga0182030, IMG submission 121299) | Permafrost microbial communities from Stordalen Mire, Sweden - 812S3M metaG (Illumina Assembly) | ecosystem: Environmental > Terrestrial > Soil > Wetlands > Permafrost | place: Sweden... | reverse complement strand
CCCGCAAGGGCGGCAAGACGCCGCGCCGCACGGTGACGTTGGAGGCGGGCAGCTACGGCACGCTGTCGACCAGGGCGACGATGTCGGGCGGCGACGACCGCTGGACCTATTCGCTCGGCGTCAGCGCGCTGCACAGCGACGGCTTCCCCCGCTACGGCTATCGCATCGACCGGCCGATCGTCATCGGCGACGGCGTGACGCCGCTGCCAAGCCTGCCTGTGGACGATCCGACCGACAAGGGCGGATTGAGCGGACGCTTCTCCTATCGCGCGTCCGACAATGTGACGATCGACTTCGGCTTCTCCGCTTTCGGCAACGCGCTGCGGTTCGACAACCCCGGCGCGCTGCTCCCCGCCGACGTCTTCAGTTCCTACAACCATTCGCGCGTGCTGCTGGGCGACGCGTTCGTGCGCGCCAACATCGACTCGTTTGGCGGCATGCTGAAGAGCCAGATCACCGCCTACGGCAACGTCACGAGAAACGACGTCTGGGAGACGGAGGCCTGCTACGACGGGAACTTCGCTTACCCGTTCCCCGCGTTGTTCAACTGCCGCAATTCCTATCTCGGAACCCGCGAAGGCGCGGAATATCAGGGCGATCTGAATGTCGGCCCGTTTGGCGCCTTGGTCTTCGGCGCGCGGACGGAAACCGAAACGGCGAACGAGACGCAAAGCCCCGATCCCGGCGACGGCTCGTTCACGCCCATTGCCGCGCGGCAGGTCACCAATTCGATCTACGCCGAGCATCGGATCGATCTGTTCCAGCGCCTCGACTTGACGCTCGGCGGGCGGGTCGACGCGATCGAGGGCGGGCGGACGTTCGAGACCTGGCGCGCCACCGCCGCCTACCATATCGACGAGACCGGCACGAAGCTGAGGGCCAGCGCGGGGACCGGCGCCAAGGTGGCGACGCTCTATCAGCGCTTCAGCGTGTACGGGACTTCGGACCTCGCGCCCGAGCAGAGCCTCGGCTTCGACGCCGGCGTCGACCAGAAGCTGCTCGGCGACCAGTTGACGGTCTCGGCGACGGCCTTCACCACCAGGTTTCGCGACCTGATCGATTACGGCAATGTTTCCTCCTGCTCGCCGACGCAGATCGCGGGATTTCTCGGCTGCTACTACAACGTCGGCCGCGCGGAGATGCAGGGCGTCGAACTCTCTGCGGAGGCGACGCTGTCGCCTGGCGTTCTGCGCGCCAAGGCGACCTACACCTATACCGACGCGCGCGATCTCGGCGCCGTCGGCGGCGGCGATCTCGACGCGGGACTCCAACTCTACCGCGTCCCGCGCAACAAGGGCTCGCTGTCGCTGATCTACGACGGCGTCCCCAATCTCGAACTCGAGCCGCGACTGTCGCTCGTCGGTCAGCGTCTCGATGAATTCTTCAACACGACGAACTTTTCGTCGCAGAACGTGAGTCTCGCGCCCTACGCCAAGCTCGACTTTCTCGCCAATTACAAGGTCAACGACAATCTCACGATGTTCGGCCGGATCGAAAACCTGACCGACGCGCGCTACGAGGAAGTGTACAACTACGGCGTCGCGGGACGCTCCTATTATGCGGGGATTTCCTATAGCTGGTGAGGGCGAGCAAATGCGGGCGTGCGCAGTCGTCTGGCTTTGTGTCGCTCTTCTCGCCTCGCCCGCCTTCGCCAAGCCGCAGCGCGTCGTCTCGCTTAATCTGTGCGCCGACGAGCTGGCGCTGCGGCTTGCAGATCCCGGCGTCGTCAAGTCGGTGACCTGGCTGTCACAGGACTCACGCAGCGCCAACATGGCGGCCATGGCCGCGGCCTTGCCGGCCAACGACGGCCATGCCGAGGAGGCGCTCGCCTACCACCCTGATCTCGTCCTGGTCGGCCCGTTCGCCGATCCGGCCTCGATCGCGCTGCTGAAAGAGGTCGGCGCCCCAGTCGTCGAAGTCGGCGCGCCGCAGACGCTCGACGGCGTGCGCCGCCAGATCCGCGATCTCGCCGCAACGCTCGGCGAGCCGCGGCGCGGCGAGGCGCTGATCGCCGACATGGAAGCGCGTCTTGCGAGCGTCGCGGTCGACCCCAGCCAGCCGCGGCTGAAAGCGGTGGTGCTGCGGCCGAACGGCTTCACCGTCGGACCGGGCTCGTTGGTCGACGAGATTCTCACCCGCGCCGGTCTCGACAATCTCGCGGCGCGGCTCGACATCGCCGCCGATCAGCAGGTTCCGCTCGAGGTCGTGGCGCTGCTCGGCGCCGACGTGCTGATCCTCGATCGCGACAAACAGAGCGCGCCGTCGCTCGCCGACGCGGCGCTCGATCATCCGGCGATCGCCGCGCTGGCGCGGCGGATGACGATCGTGTCGCTGCCGTCCCGCTTGTGGACCTGCGGCGGCCCGGAGATCGTCGAAGCCGTGGAGCGGCTCGCCGCCGCCGCCAAGGCGGCGCGCGCCCGGGAGGCGACGCAATGAGCGCGCGCGCGGCAAGCGCGGAAGTCGGCTACGGACCGCTGGTCGCCGCGCTCGCGGCGTTGATGCTTGCCGCAGCGTTGGCCTCGCTGATGATCGGCTACGCGCGGCTCGACGTTCCCGCCGCCTTGGCCGACGTCTTCGCCGGCCGGTCGACCGCGGCGGCGGTGGTGCTCGAGCAGATCCGCCTGCCACGCGCGGCGCTGGGCGCGATGGTCGGCTTCAGCCTCGGCCTCGCCGGGGCCGCGTTGCAGGGGCTGTTGCGCAATCCGCTCGCCGACCCCGGCGTCATTGGCGTCTCCGGCGGCGCGGCCCTTGGCGCGGTGATCGTCTTCTATTTCGGCCTCGCCGGCGCCTTCGCCCTCGCCATGCCGCTCGGCGGCGTCGCCGGCGCGGTTGTCGCGGCGCTGCTGCTTTATGCGCTGGTCGGCCGCGGCGCCGGAACGATGACGCTGATCCTCGCCGGCGTGACGGTCAACAGCTTCGCCGGCGCGCTGACCGCGCTGGCGCTCAACCTGTCGCCCAACCCCTACGCCGCCTACGAAATCATGTTCTGGCTGATGGGCTCGCTCGCCGACCGCAGCCTGCCGCAATTGTGGCTGGCGCTGCCGCTGACCGTCGCCGGCTGGGCGCTGCTGCTGATGAGCGCGCCGGCGCTCGACGCGCTGACGCTCGGCGAGGATACGGCGGCGAGCCTCGGCTTCGACCTCGGCCGGCTGCGCGCCCAACTCGTCGCCGGCGCGGCGCTGGCGGTCGGCGCCGCGGTCGCCGTCACCGGCGCGATCGGCTTCGTCGGTCTGGTCGCGCCGCATCTGCTGCGGCCGCTGGTCGGCAATCGCCCCGGCCGGCTGCTGCTGGTCAGCGGCCTCGGCGGCGCGATCGTCCTGCTCGCGGCCGACGTCGCCGTGCGGCTGATTCCCGTCCATCCCGAGCTGAAGCTCGGCGTGGCGACGGCGCTGATCGGCGCGCCGCTGCTCTACGGCCTGATCGACCGCATGCGGAGGGAGGCCTGATGCGCATCGCAGCGCGCGGCCTCGTCGTCCGCTTTGGCGAGCGCGCCGCGCTCGCCGGGCTCGACTGCGACCTCGTCTCGGGCGAACTCGTCGGCCTGATCGGCCCCAACGGGGCGGGCAAGACCACGCTGCTGCGGGTTCTCGCCGGCCTGCAACGGACGGACTCCGGCGAAGCGCGCTACGACGGGCGGAGCGCGGGCGAGCTTGGTCGGGCGGCGCTGGCGCGCCGCGTCGCCTATCTCGCCCAGAGCGGCCTGTCGCATTGGCCGCTGAGCGTCGACCATGTCGTCGCGCTCGGCCGCTTGCCGCATCGGCGACCGTTCTCGCCGCCTTCCGCCGCCGACCGCGCCGCGGTCGAAGCCGCGCTGGCGGCGGCCGAGGTCGTCGAACTGCGCGATCGCCCGATCGGCTCGCTGTCGGGCGGCGAGCGCGCGCGGGCGCTGCTTGCGCGCGCGCTGGCGGTCGAAGCCGAGATGCTGCTCGCCGACGAGCCGGTCGCGGCGCTCGATCCATTGCACCAACTCAGGGCGATGGCGCTGCTGCGCGCCGCCGCGCGCAAGGGGGCAGGCGTGGTCGCCGTGCTGCACGACCTCACCCTGGCGACGCGGTTCTGCGACCGGCTGATCGTGCTCGCCGAGGGGCGGGTGGTCGCCGACGGGCCGCCGTCGGCGCTGACCGACGCGGTGCTGGCCGAGACCTATGGGGTGACGGCGCTGAGAGGCGAGCGCGACGGCGAAGCGTTCGTCGTCCCGTGGCGCGCGGCGGGACCCAACCTCCGGGACTGACCGCGCGCTTGCAAAGCGGATCGCGAATTGCCATGGAAAGGCATGTCCCGACAGTTCGTCATCGCCGATGACCATGCGTTGTTTCGCGCCGGTTTGCGGTTGCTGCTGACGGACGCCTGCGGCCCCGCCGAAGTCCGCGAGGCCGGCAGTCTGCCTGAGTTGAAGTCGCTGCTCGAGGCTGATTCCGCGGTCGACCTCGCCGTCGTCGATCTGGCGATGCCGGGGATGAAGGGCGCCGCCTCGATCCGCGAATTGCGCCACGGCTATCCACAGCTCCGTTGCGTGGTCATGTCCGGCTCGGAGCAGCGCCAGGACGTGCTCGACGCGCTCGCCGCCGGCGCCATCGGCTACATCCCCAAGTCGCTCGACCCGGAGGCGATGGTCGCCGCGATCCAACAGGTGTTGGGCGGCGGCATCTACGCCCCGACGCTGCTGCTGACCGAACCGGTCGACCCGGACGAGCCGTCGTCGACGGTCGACCCGAACGTCATGGCGATGCTGACGCCGCGCCAGTACGACGTGCTCCGTCTGCTCGGCAAAGGCCAGGCGAACAAGGAGATCGCGCGCGCGCTCGACATTTCCGAGGGCACGGTGAAGATCCATCTCGCCGCGATCTTCCGCGTGCTCGAAGTGCGCAACCGCACCGAGGCGGTGCTGAAGGCGAGCGCGCTCGACATCTGAAGCCGGCGCGCCGGCCTTCAGAACATCCCTTTGTCCGTCAATGTGTTGAGGAAGGCGACGAGCGCGTCGATGTCGTCGTCGTCGAGCCGCGGCGGCTGACCCGGCTTGCGGTCGAAGGGGACCGCCTCGACGTTGACGTTGGCCTTGTAGGCGCTCGGCAGGTCGTTGAACGCGTCGGCTTCGCCGCTTTTCAGCGTCGGGCGCCAGCGCTTCGGGTCGCTGTCGCGGGTAGCGTGGAAGGCGACCGCGTCGCGCAGCGAGGCGATGGCGCCATTGTGGAAATAGGGGGCGCGCGCCGCGACGTTGCGCAGGGTCGGCGTCTTGAACGCGCCGCAGAGCGAGGCCAGCGGCACGTCCTTGGGCAGGATCGTGTCGAGCCCAGGCCGCCTGCACAGGCCGAGATCGAAGCTCTGCGGGTCGGCGTTGGCGGGAATCGCCGGGTTGCGCGGGACGCCCAGCGCGACGTAACCGAAATCGGTGAACAGCCAGTCGGCTGGATCCTTCGACTCCGGCTTGACGGCGTGACAGGCGAGGCAATTGCCGCGCTCGGGATCGAGGAACAGCGCCAGTCCGCGCGCCTCCAGCGGCGTGAGTCGCTCCGCGCCGCGCAGGGTGTCGTCGAATCGGGAGGAGAAGGGCGTCAGGAGCCCCGAGGTCTCGTAGGCGGACAGCGCCTGCGCAATGCGCTGGAAAGCCGCCTTCGGGTCGGCGAACGCCTTCGGCCCGAAAACCGCTGTCATCATTGGCGCATAGCTTGCAGCCTTGACCTTCTCGACGACCGCGTCGGCGGAGGGATTGTTCATCTCGAGCGGATTCGTGAGTGGGACTGACGGCTGCGCGACGAGGTCGACGGCGCGGCCGTCCCAGAACTGGCCGCCGCGCGCCCTGAGTCTGCCCCCCAGTTCGTCAGCGTCCTTGTAGAAGCCGAACGGCGGACTGTAGGCCGAGTACATGATCGTCGGCGGCTTGCGATTGCCGAACGCGCCGGGGCGGCTGCCGATCGCGACGCCCAGGATCGGCGAGCGATTGTCGCCCTGGTAGGCGCGTTTGCGGTCGTGGCAAGACTCGCAGGCGACGCCCTTCGGCTCGGAAAGATTTCTATCCTCGAAAATACGTTTGCCGAGCAGTTCGAGATCGCTCAGCGGGCGCTCGTAGTCGGAGCGGTGGAAGGCCGCGGGAGGCGCCGCCCGATCCTGGGGTAGCGCGGGGAGCGAAAGAAGGACGCCAAACAGGATTGCCGGCGCGAACGCCCCTCGCGCGGTCATGGGCGTCTCCACCGCGGCCGAGTCATCGAATCACCCCGTCGATTTGGCCCCCGGCGCGGCCGGAGCGCTGTGGCGAAAATTCGTCTTCGCCCAACTCACAAGCTAACAGCTCGAGGCCAAGTCTTATTCATCCGGCGCGGCGCGATAACGTGGTCGAGGGTGAGGCCCTCTCCGCCTGCGATCGCCTTGCGCCGCTCGCACCGGAGAAGGCCGCGCCGGCTTTGCGCGATCGACGTCAGCTCTTCAGCGCATCCCCTTGTCCGTCAACGTATTGAGGAAGGCGACGAGCGCGTCGACGTCGCGGTCGTCGAGCCGCGGCTTCTGGCCGGGCTTGCGGTCGTAGGGGACCTCCTCGACGTTGACGTTGGCCTTGTAGGCGCTCGGCAGGTCGTTGAACTTGTCCGCTTCGCCGGTCTTCAGCGCCGGGTACCAGCGCTTCGGGTCGGTGTCGCGGGTGGCGTAGAAGGCGACGGCGTCGCGCAGCGTGGCGATGGCGCCGTTGTGGAAATAGGGGGCCCGCACCGCGATATTGCGCAGGGTCGGGACCTTGAAGGCGCCGCATAGCGAGGCGAGCGGAACCTCCTTCGGCAGGATCGCCTCGAGGCCCGGCCGCTTGCACAGGCCGAGATCGAACGTGAGCGGATCGGCGTTGGCGGGAATCGCCGCGTTGCGCGGCGCGCCGAGCGCGTCATAGGTGAAGTCGGTGAGCAGCCAGTCGGTCGGGTCCTTCGAGTCGGTCTTGCCGGCGTGGCAGGCGAGGCAATTGCCGCGCTTGGGATCGACGAACAGCGCCAGCCCGCGCGCCTCGCTCGGCGTGAGCCGCGCCTTGCCGCGCAGGTAATCGTCGAACTTGGAGGCGAAGGGCGCGAAGCGCTCGGTCGCCTCGTAGGCGAACAGCGATTGCGACACCCGCTGAAACGCGGCCTTCGGGTCGGCGAACACGTCTGGCCCGTAAACCGCAATCATCATCGGCGCGTAGGCGGCGGTCTTCACTTTCTCGACGACCGCGTCGGCGGACGGGTTGTTCATCTCGGCCGGGTTCATCAGTGGGCCCGCCGGTTGCTCGACGAGGTCGGCGGCGCGGCCGTCCCAGAACTGGCCGCCGCGCGCCTCGAGCTTGTCCTCGCCTTCGTCCTCGCCTTCGTCCTCGTCCTTGGCGAAGCCGAACGCCGGGCTGTAGGCCATGTACATGATCGTCGGCGTCTTGCGATTGCCGAACTGGCCGGGGCGGCTGCCGAGCGCGACGGCGGGAATCGGCGAGCCGTTATCGCCTTGGAACGCGCGCTTGGGGTCGTGGCACGACGAGCAGGCCTGGCCCTTCGGCTCGGAGAGATTCACGTCTTCGAAAAGTCGCTTGCCGAGCAATTGCAGATCGCTCAGCGCGCGTTCGTCGTCCGAGCGCGCAAAGGCCGAGGGCGGGTTCGATTGGGCTTGCGATGGCGCGGGGAGGGAAAGAAAAACGGCGAACAAAATCGCTGGCGCAAAGGCGCGTCGGGCGGTCATTGGCGTCTCCGGGCTGGCGGGGTCAAGGCCCGCTGTCCTGTCGCCCTGATTATGGGCGGCGCCGACTCGCAGCAACAAAAATCGTATTGATTTGAATAATTTGAAACTGGTTCTTCATTTGAATAATTTGAAAGTGCGGTCGCAAAATTTTGCTCCGCCGACGCTTTTTGCGCGAGCGCGCGTCAGCGCCCGAGCGCGTCGATCAGCGTCGAGCGCAGCGCGCGCGGATCGACCGGCTTGGTCAGCCAGGGCAGTCCGGAGCCGCGCAGCGCCGCGACCGCGACCGGGTCGGTCGAGCCGCTGATCATCACCACCGGCGGCGCGACGCCGCGTTCGCGCAGCGTCTCGACGAATTGCAGTCCGGTCGCCGAGTCGTTGAGGTCGTAATCGACGATCAGCGCGTCCGGCTTGCCGGCGTCGATGGCGGCGCGCGCGGCGGGAATCGACGCGGCGGCGGCGGCGAGCGCGCCGAAGTCGGCGAATTCCTGCCTCATCGCCGCCGCGCTCAAGGCGTCGTCGTCGAGAATGAGGATGCGGCGACCGGCGAGCGAGCCCTCGGGCGCATCGGCGCGCCGCACCGGGCGCGGCGCCTGGGCCGCCTCGCGCAGCCACAGCGTGAAGACGCTGCCTTTGCCCGGCCGTGACCGCAGCTCGACCGCGCCGCCCATCAGCGCCGCCAGGCGCTGGACGATCGACAGGCCGAGGCCGATGCCCTCGTTGGGGCCGTTGGGCGTCGTCTTGTCGCGGTGGAACTCCTCAAACACGCGCGCTTGCCGGTCGGAGGCGACGCCGACGCCGGTGTCGGCGACCGCGACGCCGATCCGGCCGCGTCGGCGACGGCAGCCGACCAGCACGCCGCCGCCGCGGGTGAACTTGAACGCGTTGGCGATGAGGTTGCGCATCGCCAGCTCCACCAGCGTGCGGTCGCCGACGACCATGGCGGCGGTCGGAACGACGCGGTAGGCGAGGCCACGGTCGCGCGCCACCGCGCTGAAGCCCGGCTCGAGCGCGGCGAACAAGTCGCTCAGCGCCAGCGGCGCGAGCGACGGCTTGACCAGGCCGGCGTCGAGTTTGGAAATGTCGAGCAGGGTGTCGATCATCGCCCTGAGCGAGCGCAGCGAGTTGTCGAGGTTGCCGACCAGCTCGCCGCTTTCGCCGCCGCTCAGTCGGCGCGACAAGGCGCTGACGAACAGGGTCATCGCGTGCAGCGGCTGGCGCAGGTCGTGGCTCGCCGCGGCGAGGAAGCGCGACTTGGAGCGGATCGCCTCCAACGCCTCGTCGCGTGCGGCCTGCATTTGCGCCTCGAACGCGCGCTCGCGGGTGATGTCGAGCAGCAGCACGAAGCAGCCGAGCACGCGACCGTTCTGGTCCTGGTCGGGATAGGCGAAGCCGCGCACGACGTTGACCATGCCGCCGGCAAAATCGACCTTGGCCTCGAATTCGGCGTGGTCGCCGGCGAGCGCGCGCTCGATTCCGGGCTTGGCGGCCGCGCCGAAATCGCGATCCGCCTCGCTGAGCGGTCGGTTGAGGAAGACGGAAGGCGAGGCGCCGGTCCACGCCTCCACGGTGGCGTTGACGAAGCGGCAAACCAGATCGACGTCGTAATACGCAACAATCCCCGGAAGGCCGTCGGCCATCAGGTTGAGCATCTGGGCGTCGCACAGGAAGCGCGTGGTGCGCTCCATGCCGAGGCAATGGAAGGGCAGCTGAGGCTTGTTCATCGGCGGGGTCGTCTGGCGGGCGGTCCGCGTGAAAGACCATATCTGCGCGGCGGCCCGGACATTGACAAGGGCCTGGGACGGAATATGCCGATCGGCATAGATCGCCGTTAGGGCATCTGGAGAATGGCGCCGCGCCTTGATTTCGGTCAAACGTCTGGCCGCAAATACAAGACAGGCGGAGAAAAAAAATGAACGTCGCAGTCCGTCCCAGAGTTCAGGCCCTGCGTCAGGCAGGGGAAGTGCTCAATCTGACTGATGTGACGACCTCGTTTTTCCCGTACAGCGAAGCGGTGATCGTCAGCTACGCGCCCGGACAGGAGGTCGTGGGCGAAGGCGACCCGACCGACAATTACTTCCTTGTCGTGCGCGGCGTGTTCCGTGCGGTGAAAGTGACCCGCGACGGCCGCCGGCAGATCTTCGCCTTCTACATGCCCGGCGACATGTGCGGCCTCGAGCCGGACGACACCCACGGCCTGACGATCGAGGCGGTCAACGCCGGCACGGTTGCCGCGCTGTCGCGCCAGGTCTGTCGCGCGCGGATGGTCCGCGACCCCCAGTTCAACAATGCCGTATTCGACAACGTCACCCGCGCGCTCGCCCGCGCCGTCGACCACATGACCATGGTCGGGCGCAGCTCGGCGGAGGAGCGACTCGCGTGGTTCCTGTGGATGCTGAGCGGCCGCGCGCGGGGACGGCGCGCCGCTGCGGTCGAACTCGCCATGCAGCGTCAGGACATCGCCGACTATCTCGGCCTGACGATCGAGACGGTGAGCCGGACTTTCACCCATCTCAAGGCGCAGGGCCTCGTGGCGCTGCCGACGACCCGCCGGGTCGATATCCTCAGGCCCGATCTGCTGGAGCGGCTTGCGTCCGCCGACAGAGACGCGCCGATCCGCGCCGCTCGATCCGTCTGCTGACGGCGCGCCGCCGACCTTTGACGCGCCGCCCTCATCCTGAGGCGCCCTCGCGTTAGCGAGGGCCTCGAAGGACGCTTCAGCTAGCTCCGCTCACCGGTCCGCCTTCGCCAACTCAAACCAGGGTCAGCCTGCCCCCCCTCGTCGTTCGAGACGCGCCGCTGAAGCGGCGCTCCTCACGATGAGGGGCGCAGTCCGAACGCCGCTCCTCGTGCGCGCCTTAATTGGCGAACAGCATCGGCGTGCGCGCGAGCGCCAGGGCGCCGCGCGTGGTGTCGCCGAGGATCCACTCCGTCGCGCGCAGGTGGCCGTAGCCGCCGAGCACCAGCAGCGAAGCGCCGAAGTGGTCGGCTTCCTCGGCCAGCGCGGTGGCGACGTCGCGGCCGCGGCTGTGCGCGCGGCGCGTCTCGACGGCGATCTCGTGTCGGCTCAGGTGACGGGCGATTTCCGCGGTCGGGTCGAGCGACCCGCTGTCGGCCGAATCGTCGGGGTCGACGGCGACGAAACGCGTCAGCCGCGTCTGGCGCAGGATCGGCAGCGCCTCGTGCAGCGCGCGGCTCGATTCGCGGCTGCCGTCCCACGCGACGAGCGCGCGTTGCGGCAGGCCGCGGAAGGCGTAGGCGGCAGGCACGACCAGCAACGGCCGGCCGGACTCGAACAGGCAGCTGACGAAGACGGCCCGCTCGAGATCGGTGCCGCCGTCGCGCGACCAGCCGAGCACGGTCAAGTCGGCGCAGCGCGCGTGGCGCGCGCAAATCTGCCCGGCCTCCTGTTCGAAGGCGTCGACGCGCCTCAGTTCGTTGCGCGACGCCAGCTTGCCGTAGATCGCCTTGATTCGCCGCTCCGATTGCTCGGCTTCCTCGCTCGCCTGGCGCTGGGCGTGGATCCACGCTTCGGGCACGCGGGCGTTCGCCGCCGACATCGGATAAAACGGCACCAGGCCGAACATCAGTCCGGTCAGATGGCCGCCGAAGGCCGAGCAGAGCATGTCGGCGTAGACCAGCGCGTGCACGGACGCGTCGCTCTCGTCCTGCGACACCAGCACGTCGCGGTAGCCGAGAATCGCACAGTCTTTGGCAATCGTCGTATCCATGGCCGCCATGGCCAGGCTGCTCCTTGGGGGTCCCCGCGCCGCGCGCGACGACGAAGACCGCGCGCTCTTCTCATTCGCTGCGCGACACGTTAGGCGCGCGCCGCCGATGACCGTTGACATGGGTCAAGCCGTCAATTCGTCGCAGGCCCGCGCGCCGGAATCCGTCGATCAAAAGTCGTCGCGGCCATTTAACCCTGCGACACACCGTCACAGGCGCGACCTTGCGCGCCGGACGGTCACATCGGCGTCGCGCACAGATTTCCCTGCAATTCTGCATATGTGGGCGAGCGGGTGAGGCGCCTGCCGCAACGCTCGTGCGCCGTGTGTCGGGGTAGACGCACGCATGCGCCGAAGCTAAAGCGCATGACCAGCGGCGGCGCTGGAATCCGGCCGCGAGCTTGACCTGAATCAAGACGGGCGAAAGGCCTTCGCCCAGTGTCGGGCGGGGATTCGCCAATAGGTGCAGGGGGTTTCACATGCAGGCGGTCACGACGAGAAAGTCGATGCGCGGCGGCGAAGTCGGGCTGACGGCTGTGTTGGCCGTCCTGGCCCTGGCATGCCTTTATGCCGCCGCCAAGACCATCGAACCGGCTTACGCGTTCCATATGGCGCTTGGCGTCGTCGCCGCCGCGGCGGGCATCTTCGCCATCTTCCAGCGCTATTCGGCGCGGCCGGCGGAGACGCCGCTCGAGATCGACGGCAAGCCCAACTACAATTTCGGACCGGTCAAATTCTGCACCCTCGCGGCGCTGTTCTGGGGCGTGGCGGGCATGGCGGTGGGCATCTACATCGCCTTTGAGCTCGCCTATCCCTGGCTGAACATCGCGCCCTGGTTCAACTTCGGCCGCCTGCGGCCGCTGCACACTTCGGCGGTGATCTTCGCCTTCGGCGGCAACGTGCTGCTCGCCACCTCGTTCTACGTCGTGCAGCGCACCAGCCGCGCCCGCCTCGCCGGCGACCTCGCGCCGTGGTTCGTCGCGCTCGGCTACAACATGTTCATCGTGCTCGCCGGGACGGGCTACCTGCTCGGCGTCACCGACGGCAAGGAGTACGCCGAGCCGGAATGGTACGTCGACCTGTGGCTGACCATCGTCTGGGTCACCTATCTTCTGGTCTTCCTCGGCACGCTGTGGCGCCGCAAGGAGCCGCACATCTATGTCGCCAACTGGTTCTATCTCGCCTTCATCCTGACGATCGCGATGCTGCACCTCGGCAACAACGCGGCGATCCCGATCTCGCCGTTCTCGTCGAAGTCGGT
>Ga0182030_10020032_pt1 | contig 12668 bp, 13 predicted proteins | sample 812S3MmetaG_FD_121299 | JGI IMG/M metagenome (GOLD analysis project Ga0182030, IMG submission 121299) | Permafrost microbial communities from Stordalen Mire, Sweden - 812S3M metaG (Illumina Assembly) | ecosystem: Environmental > Terrestrial > Soil > Wetlands > Permafrost | place: Sweden... | reverse complement strand
ATGGCCGCCGCCCGCGTGGTTTCGCAGAACATCGCCTACGAGATTCCGATGCTGCTGGTGGTGATCACGGTCGCGATGAGCACTGGCACCCTGAACCTGACCGAGCTGGTGGATCAACAAAAGGGCTGGTTCTGGCATTGGAACATCTTCCGCCTCTGGGTGAACCCGCTCATGCCGGTCACCTTCCTGATCTTCTACACCTGCATGCTGGCCGAGACCAACCGCGCCCCGTTTGACATGGCGGAGGCCGAGAGCGAGTTGGTGGCGGGGGCCTACACCGAATACTCGGGGATGGGCTTCGGCGTTTTCTTCATGGCGGAATACGCCAACATCCTCCTTGGCTGCAGCCTGGCCGCGGCCATTTTCCTCGGCGGCTGGCAAAGCCCGATCCCCGGGCTGCCCTCGAGCGTGATCTGGTTCCTGCTCAAGCTCTACTTCCTGGTGTTCTCCGTCATCTGGGTCCGGTGGACGTTCCCGCGCACCCAGTTCTATAGTCTGCTCAACCTGTCCTGGAAGCTCCTGATCCCGATCTCCCTGTTCACCCTCCTGCTCACGGGCGCAATGCTCAAGCTCATGAGGTTCCTCGGCCACTGAGTATGAAAAAAGCCCTCCAAGACATTTTCGGCGGATTCAGCAGCCTGGTCACGGGGATGCGGATCACCCTCGGCCAGTTCTTCAAACCGGAGGTCACCGTCCGCTATCCGCACCAATCGCTCAAGATGCCGCCCCGCTTCCGCGGCCACATCGAGTTGGTGCGCGACCCCGCCACGGGGAAGCCGCTCTGCTTCGCCTGCAAGCTGTGCGAGCGGGCCTGCCCGAGTGATTGCATCACGGTTGAGGGGGCCAAGCTCGAAGGCTCCAAGAAGCGCTCCGTTTCCGCCTACAACCTGGATTTCACCAAATGCAGCCTCTGCGGCTCCTGTGTCGAAGCCTGCCGCGACGGGGCCATCCGTTTCTCCCGCGACTACAACCGGGTGAGCCTCTCGAAGGAGGATTTCGTCATGGACCTGTTCCAACGCTTGCAGGACGAGGCCCTGGTGGCGGGTGAGATTCCCGCGACGGTTGACCCAGCCGCCGCCGGCCCGGCCGCGGCCTCCCCCGCGTCCCCGGCGCCCGCACCCGCCGCGGCGGCGCCGGCCGCTCCGGCCACCCCGGCGCCGGCCGCCGCCGCCCCGCCGCCGGCCCCCAACCCGGGAGGGCCCCAGCCATGAACACCTTCCCCGCCGCGCAGGGGCTCGCCGTCGCGATTTTCCTGCTCTGCCTCGCCACCACCCTGGCCGGTGCCCTGCTGGCCGTGGTGGCCACCCGCCTCATTCGCGGGGTCTGCGGCCTGGCGATGGCCTGCGTCGGGCTCGCCGGCCTGTTCTACTTCCTCCGCAGCCCGCTGCTCGCGCTGATGGAAATCCTGATCTACGTCGGGGCGGTCTGCGTCACCATCGTCTTCGCCATCATGCTGGCGGAGCCCGACGAGCCGCGCGGCGACCGCTCGTCCCCGCGGGCCATCTGGCTTGGGTTGGCCATGCTCATCGCCGGGGCGGTGTTCATTGGCTTCTGGCGTCTGGGTGCCGGGACCGTCTGGCCCGCGGGTGCCGGGGTGGTGATCGAGGGGGCGGTGAAGGCCATCGGGATCGCCCTGCTGGGCACCTGGGGACTCGCCTTCGAGGTGATCTCACTTGTGCTCATGGTGGCCATCCTTGGCGCGCTTGCGGTGGCCCGCACCGGGAGGACCAAACCATGAACCTGACATCCTGTGATCACGTGGTCTCGCTGGTACTGACCGCCCTCATCCTGGCCGCCCTGGCCATGCCTCCCAGGCGGAGGATCAAGCGGTGAACGCGCCCCTTTATGACCGTCTCGAGGTCTATCTCGCCGCCGCGGCGCTGCTGCTGGCCATCGGCATCTTCGGCCTCATCCGCCGCCGTACGCTGATCGGCATGCTGATTTCCGGCGAGATCATCTTCTCGGCCGCCTCGTTGAACCTGATGGCGTTCAGCCGCTTTACTGCGCCGAACCCGGCCGCCGGGCAGATCTTCGTCCTCTTCATCATGGCCTTGGCGGCCGCCGAGGTCGCCATCGCTCTGAGCATCGTGCTCGCGGTTTACCGCAACTACCGGTCCGTCCAGACGAAGGACCTCTCGGAACTCAAAGGCTAGGCCATGGCACCCTTGTTCACCCACGACATCCGGCTCCTGCTGGCCATCCTGATCCCCCTGGCGGGCGCTGGGTTGGTGATGGCCACCGGCCGCCGACCGAACTGGCGCGAGGGATGCTCGTTCGCGGCCGCCGCCGCCCTCTTCGCCGTTGTCGCCTCGCTGGCGCCCGCCATCCTCAGCGGCCAGCGGTTCTCCTTCGAGGTTTTCCGGCTCTGGGACGGGTCGCCCGACGCGCACCTCGGGCCGTTGAGCATCACCCTGCGCGCCGACCCGCTCTCGATGGTGTTCGCCGTCTCGGCCTCGTTCCTCTGGGTCGTGACCGTCTTCTACTCGGCCGGCTACATGCGCAGCCTGCATGAGCACGAACAAACCCGGTTCAACACTTGTTTCGCCCTCGCCTTGTTCGGGGCCATCGGGTGCGCCTTTGCGGGCAACCTGCTCACCCTCTACCTGTTTTACGAGATCGTCAGCGTCTGCACCTACCCGCTGGTGGCCCACCACCAGGACGAGGAAAGCTACGAAGGCGCGCGCAAATACCTCTCGTACCTCACCGCCACCGCCAAGGGGCTTGTGCTCCCCGCCATGGTGCTCATTTACGTGCTCAGCGGCACGCTTGATTTCGCCACCGACATCACCACGGGTATTCTCCCGGCCGATGCGAACCGTTGGACCGTTACCGGCCTTTACGCCTGCTGCATCCTCGGTTTCGCCAAGAACGGCGTGATGCCCTTCCACCACTGGCTGCCGGGTGCGATGGTCGCCCCGACCCCGGTGAGCGCCCTCCTCCACGCGGTGGCGGTCGTGAAGGTCGGCGTCTTCTCCACCGTGCGCGTCATGCTGTACGTTTTCGGGGTCAAGATGATGGACGCCTTCAACCTCGGCATCCCGACCGCCTACTTCGTCTCGTTCACCATCCTGGCCGCATCCGTCATCGCGCTCAGCAAGGACAATCTGAAGGCCCGGCTCGCGTATTCCACCGTCAGCCAGCTTTCCTACATCATCCTCGGGGTCGCGTTGCTCAAGCCCGAGGGGATCGAGGGGGGCATCATCCACATTGCCAACCACGCCTTTTCCAAAATCACCCTGTTCTTCTGCGCTGGGGCCATCTACGTGGCCACGCACAAGAAGAACATCTCCGAGATGCGCGGACTGGGCCGCGCGATGCCTTTCACTTTCGGGGCCTTTGCCCTGGCGTCGCTGAGCATGATCGGAGCGCCGCCGGTGGCCGGCTTCGTCACCAAGTGGTACCTGCTCAACGGGGCGGTGGCCGCCGGCTCGGTGGGCATCATTGTGGTTCTCCTCTCCAGCACCCTGCTCAATACCGCCTATTTCGCCCCGGTGGTTTACCAGGCCTTTTTCGGCGTGGCCCCGGCGGGGGATGACCACCACCACCCCGCCGGCGAAGCCCCCGCGCTGATGGTGGTACCGCTCTGCCTGACCGCCGCCATCTCCGTGGGGATCGGCCTGTTCCCTGGTTTCTTCATGCAGTTCGTCAAGGCGGTCTGGCCGCACTCGTTATGATCCTGGTCAAACTCATCGAGACGTTGCAGCGGTCCATGAAGACCGTGCTGGGGGTGGTCTGGGCCGTGCTTGCCCTCCTGCTGGTCTGGAGCCTTTTCGTCCACCCCGAGTCGGCGCCCGAACCGGCGGGGGAGGAGGGCGGGATGCTCGCCAGCCTCCATTCGGTCTTCGAGAAGTGGCCGGGGCTCTGGGCCTTGTTCGGTTTCCTCGGTTGCTGCGTGATCATTTATGTCTCCAAGGCCTTCGGCCATGCCGGCATCATGGTTCGGGAGGACTACTACGATGAATGACTTCTGGCTCCATCCCACGTTGATCCTGCTGGCGGGGGCCGTGCTGCTCCCGCTGGTGCCCCGCGCGCTCAAGCGACCGTTCCTCCTGGCGGTTCCGGTCCTGCTGCTGGCCCGGATCGTGTGCATGACCGCCCATCAGGGCGATTATGGCGACGTCGTCTTCCTTGACTGGCACCTGCGGTTCGGCCGCGTGGATGGACTCAGCTCTGTCTTCGGAGTGATCATGGGGCTGATGGCCGTGATCGGCACGCTCTACGGCTTGCACGTGAAGGAGGACGCGCAGCACATCGCGGCGTGGATCTATGTCGGCGGCTCGGTCGGGGCGGTGTATGCCGGGGACTTCCTGACGCTCTTCCTCTTCTGGGAGGTGATGGCCTTTTCGTCCGTGTTCCTGATCTGGTTCCGGCGTCGTCCCCGGTCCCTCGGCGCCGGCTACCGCTACCTGTTGGTCCACGTCGCCGGCGGCCTGGCCCTGCTCGGCGGCATCGTGCTGAATTACCAGGCCACCCACTCGTGGGCCTTTGACCACCTCGATGTGGCCCATCCCACCGCCGCCATCTACCTCATCATGGTCGGGTTCATCCTGAACGCCGCGGTCCCGCCCCTCCACGCGTGGCTGCCCGATGCCTACGGCGAGGCGACCTTCAACGGCTCGGTGTTCTTGTGCGCCTTCACCACCAAGACGGCCGTGTATGCCCTCTGCCGCGGACTCGCAGGGATGGACATCCTCGTCCCGCTCGGGGTGGCGATGGCCCTCTATGGCGTGGTTTACGCTGTGCTGGAGAACGACTCCCGGCGGCTCCTCGCCTACCACATCATCAGCCAGGTCGGCTACATGGTGGCTGCCGCCGGTTTGGGGACCGCCATGGCGATCAACGGCGCCTGCGCCCATGCCTTCGCCCACATCCTCTACAAGGGCCTGCTGTTCATGGGCTGCGGCTCGGTGCTCTACATGACCGGCGAAAGCCGCTTCACCGAACTGGGCGGGCTCTGGCGGCGGATGCCTTGGACCTTCCTGTTCACCTTAATCGGCGGGCTCTCGATCTCCGCCTTCCCCTTGTTCAGCGGCTTCGTCAGCAAGTCCATGATCGTCGCCGCCGGCTTCGAGGAAAAACGGTATTGGGTCGGTTTCCTGCTCATGCTCGCCTCCGCGGGGACCTTCCTCCACACCGGGTTGAAGGTGCCGTACTTCATCTGGTTCGGGAAGAACCAGCCCCGGCCGGAGACCCTGGCCCGCGCGGTCGATCCACCCTGGAACATGATGGCCGCCATGGCTGTCGCCGCCTTCTTCTGCATCTTCATCGGCTGCGCTCCGGGGTTGCTGTACCAGCTCCTGCCATACAAGGCGGAAGCGCTGGCCTACGCCCCCTACACGCCGTATCACATTTGTGAGACCCTCCTAATCCTCCTCTTCACCGCCGTCGGCTTCTTCCTCCTGCTGCGCAAGCTCACGCCGGAGCCGCTGATCAGCCTTGACCTCGACTGGTTCTATCGCAAAGGGGGGCGCGCGTTCCTCTGGGTCGCCTGCCACCCGATCCAGGCGGTGGACACTTTCGTCGGCGAACTCTACCGCGTGGCCGGGTTGGCCCCGCTGATGGTGGCGGCCCGCGTGGCCAGCCTGTTTGACGGCCGTGTCATTGATGGCGCGGTGGACGGCCTGGCCTCGGCGGTGCGGGATGCCGGCCGGCGCCTCCGCTCCGCCCAGCGCGGGGCGATGCAGGAAAGCCTCGCGTTCACCTTTGCCATCGCCGCCGTCCTGCTCATGGTGTTGGTGTTCCTCGCTCACAAGTCATGACGACCCCCTACGACCATTCCGTCCTGACGCTCCTGATCTTCAGCCCGCTCGCGGCCGCCGCCGTCGCTGCCTGCCTGCGCGGCGAAAACGCCGTCCGCTGGTGGACGCTGGCCTTCACCACGGTCGCGGCGGTCTTTTCGCTGACGCTTTACGGCCACTTCGACGTTTCGACGGCCGCTTTCCAATTCCGGTACACCGTTCCGTGGGTCGGTTCCCTCGGTATCCATTATGATGTGGGGGTGGATGGCATCAGCCTGCTGCTGGTCCTGCTCACCACCCTCATGATGCCGCTCTGCGTGCTCTGCTCGTGGAGCTATATCAAGACCCGCGTGCGCGAGTTCATGATCTGCCTGCTGATCATGGAGACCGCGATGATCGGCGTCTTCTGCGCCCTCGATTTCGTCCTCTTCTTCGTGTTCTGGGAGGCGATGTTGATCCCGATGGCCATGCTCATTGGTGTCTGGGGCGGTCCGCGCAAGATTTACGCCGCCCTGAAGTTCTTCATCTACACGATGGCCGGCTCGGTCTTCCTGCTGGTGGCCATCGTTGCCCTGCGCATCCACGAGGGCACGTTCAGCATCCCCGACCTGATGGGGAAGACCTATTCCAGCTCGTTCCAGACCTGGGTGTTTCTGGCCTTCTTCATCTCCTTCGCCATCAAGGTGCCGATGTTCCCGTTTCACACCTGGCTGCCGGCGGCCCATGTGGAGGCCCCCACGGCCGGAAGCGTGATTCTGGCCAGCATTCTGCTGAAGATGGGCACTTACGGTTTCCTGCGTTTCTCGCTGCCGATCACGCCGGATGCCGCTGCGATGTTCACCCCGTACATCCTGTGGCTCTCCGTCGCGGGGATCCTCTACGGGGGCCTTACGGCGCTGGCGCAGCCCGATTTGAAAAAGCTGGTGGCGTACTCCAGTGTGGCGCACATGGGCTTCGCCACCTTTGGCATCTTTGCGATGAACACCCTCGGCCTCCAGGGCGCGGTCCTGGTGATGATCAACCACGGCGTGACCACCGGCGCGTTGTTCATCATGGTGGGCATCATTTACGAGCGGCTGCACTCGCGGGAGCTTGATCGGGCTGCGGGCCTCGGGCGCGCGCTGCCCATCTTTGCGGTCTTTGTCGGCGTCTTCTCGCTTTCCTCGCTGGCGTTCCCGGGGACGAACAGCTTCATTGGCGAGTTCCTCGTCATGGCGGGCGGGTTCGGGCGCATTTGGGCGGCCGATTCGCCCGTGCCCAAGGTGTTGGCGGTTTGCGTGGTGCCCGGGGTGGTCCTCGCGGCGGCCTACATGTTCCGCATGCTCCAGCGGGTGGTTTACGGGGGCACCAAGAACCCCGACCACTCCCTGGTGGCGGACCTCCGCCCGCGGGAAATTGCCACCCTGGTGCCGTTGTTGGTTTTTGTGTTCTGGATTGGCCTGCATCCCGCCCCCTTCATCCGCGTGATGGAGAAGAGCGTGGCCCACCTGATCGACCAGAGCCGGCACACCACCGCCCTCGCGGGGAATCGTTGATCTACCCATGACAGCCTCCGCTGCTTTCCTTCCTGAATTGGTGTTCCTGCTGGGCGCCTTGGTGGTGTTTGGTTTCACCCTCGGCGAGTCGCGCGTGCGCCAGGCCCGCAACGCCGCCCTGGCGACCGCCGCGGCCGCCATCCTCGCCGCCGTGTTCAGCCTCGGCTGCCATGAGTCGCTGTTCCAGGACGCCTACCGGGTGGACATCTTCTCCCAGACCCTCAAACTCGCCTTCAGCATCGGTTTCGGCCTGATTCTGCTGCTGAGCGGGGGGCTCGGCGACATCCGCGAGGAGGTGAAACCCGAGTATTACCTCTTCCTGACGATCAGCGTCCTGGGCTTGTTGATGCTCAGCAGCGCCATCGAACTCATCACCCTGGTCGTCTGCCTCGAACTCTCCTCGTTCCCGCTCTTCCTGTTGGTCGCAATGCGCCGCGAGCAGGAGGGGCACCGGATGCAGATGGAGTCGGCCATCAAGTACATCATGTTCGGCATCGCGGCTAACGGGATCATGTTTTTCGGTTTCAGCTACCTGTTCGGCCTGACCGGCACCACCTCCCTGCCGGTCATGATGCCGAAGCTCGTGGCGATCGCGGGGACGCCCGCCGCCATCGCCGGTTTGGCTCTCGCCTTGGGCGGCATCTTCTACAAGCTGGCCATCTTCCCCTTCCAGTTTTGGACCCCCGACGTCTATCAAGGCGCGGCCAACGAAACGGCCGCCCTGATTTCGTCCCTCCCCAAACTCGGCGGCATCGCCATCCTGGTCCGCCTGGTCTGCCTGGCGGGGCCGGACAGCCCCACGTTCGCGCTGTTGCTCGCGATGCTCGCCGTCGCCTCCATGATGTACGGCAACCTCATCGCCCTGGTCCAAACCGATTTCAAGCGGTTGCTCGGCTTCTCGGGCATTGCCCACGCCGGCTACGCCTTGATCGGCTTCGTCGCCCTGAGCGAGGAAGGGGCCGCCGCGGCCATGTTCTACATCCTCAGCTACCTGCTGATGGTGATGGCTTGCTTCCTGGTCATCTGCCGGGTCTCCCGGGACGGTGCGAACCTCAAAATCGAGGAACTGGCCGGGCTGCACCGTCGCTCTCCGCTGCTCGCGGTCACCCTGGCCGTCGGCGTGTTTGCCCTGGCGGGGCTTCCGCCGTTCGCGGGCTTCATGGGCAAACTGAGCCTGCTCAAGGCCGCCCTGGCGAAGGGGTGGCTTGCCTTGGTCATCATCGTCATGATCAACGCCGCCATCGCCGTGTTTTATTATCTCTCCGTGGTCCGCGAGAGCTGGTTCCGCGACCCGGGCGACCTGCCCCCCATCCGGCTCGATGGCCCGACCCGCGTTCTCTGCCTCCTGCTGATCGGGGGCATCCTTGCCCTGGGTATCGCCCCCTCGCCCGTGCTGGACCGGTTGCGCCAGGGCGTGGCCCAGGCAACCCATCTGACGCCAGCCCCGGCGGTGGCGGTGGTGGGGCAGACCCGGTAGCCCCCTCCCGGCCAAGGCGGCCGAGCCCCCTCCTGCCGTATCCCCCTTGCGGGGTTGGTGCCCCGGACCGGCCCCGTGCCGCGCGTGCCGACGCGATTTTCTGTCATTTCTTGGTTGCTTTTTCCTGTGTTTTTGGTAGATGCCTATTGGTTCTTGTTGTTTGTCGGTACATAGTCGGTGCCAATTTGGGTAAATTCCGCTTGGGCGATTCAATTCCTCACGACCAAGTCTTCGGAGTCATAGTGAGATCGTGTCGGAATGAACGTGCCTTTGTTTTTTGCTGCGGCAAGTAATGGGTCCGAGCTGGGCTACGTCTGGGGTCAAGCGACTCTGGAGGCCAAGATCATCATCGGATTCCTGCTGGTTTTCTCCATCATCGCCTGGTCGGTCATGATCGACAAGGCGATCCAGATGCGCCGGGCCAAACGCCTCAACGGACTGTTCACTGTCGAGTTTCGCGCCCAGAAAACCGTCCTGGAAATCTACGACCGCCGGGTGAAGGCCGACGGATGCCCGATGTTCGCTGTTTACCTGGCGGGGAGCATCGAACTCGACGCCCGTCTCAAGTCCCCGGACGGCGGAGCCCGCAAGCGTTACTCCTCCCTCAAGGGCATCGAGCACGTGAAGCGTTCCCTCGAGAATTGCGTGGCCCAGGAATCGCTCCGCTTGGAGTCCGGCCTCATCCTGCTCGCCATTGCGGTGAGCGGGGCCCCGTTTCTCGGGTTGCTGGGCACCGTCTGGGGCGTGATGAGCACGTTCGGGCATGTCGCGCAGCAGCAGAGCGCCAGCCTCACTGCCATGGCGCCCGGTGTCTCGGCGGCCCTGATCACCACCGTGGCCGGGCTGCTGGTCGCCATTCCCTCGATGTTCGGGTATAATTGGCTGGTCCACAACCTGCGGGTCCTGACGGTCGAGCTGGACAATTTCGCGCAGGAACTCGCATCGCGCATCGAGACGGAGTGTCTCGAGGACGAAAAATAAAGGGCACCCATGCGCCGGTTTTCCCAACGCAGCGCGCTCGTCACCCTGAGCGAGATCAACATCACGCCCTTGCTCGACTTGGCGTTCGTGCTGCTGATCATCTTCGTGATCACCACGCCGCTCCTCGAACAGAGTCTTCCCCTCCACCTCCCCGTCGGCGGCGGCCCCAGCCCGCGGGTCGAGCAGCGGGATATCTGGACGGTCGAGATCAGCGCCGCGGGGGAGTACCGCCTCAATCGCAAGCCCGTCCCCCTCGCCAGCCTGCTCCAGACGCTGATCGCCGACTTCCATGGGCACACCAATATGGTGGTCGCGATTCGTGCCGACGAGAACGGGCGGAACAAGGATACCTATGCGGTGATCGACGGGCTGCGCCGGCACGGGATCACCCGCATGGACCTGAAAACCGAACCACAAAGGCGCCAATGAACCAGTCCCAGAAGAAATCGGTGGCTTTCTCCGGCGGTCTGCATCTCGCCGTGTTCCTCGGGGTGGTCTTCCTCGGCTCGGCGTTCCACACCCGGGCGCCTGCCCCCTTGGACCTTCCCCCGATCGAGTTCACCCCGGTCATCACCACGGATACCGGGAAGCAGGGCGGGGGGAACCCCAAGCCCTCGGGGCATGCTCCCGCCGCCCCCGCCGACCGCCACGTCGAGCCGGCCCCCGTCCGTGCACCGGTCGCTCCGACCCACCCCCCCAAGCCGGTGGTCCGCCCCGAGCCGGTCACCGAGCCGGTCAAGACCGCCCTCAAGGAGAAGTTCAAGGACGTCGTGGAGGATCCGGACGAGCAACCGCCCAAGGAGCCCGCGGCCCACGCCGCCAAGCCCAAGTTGGAGCCCAAGCCCGAAGGGCTCGAGCCAGCGCCGAAGCAGTCGAAGAAGAAACCGGTGATCGATCCGCAGATTACCGAACGTGACCCGGCTCCTGATCGGGCGGAGATCGCCCGCCAGCAGGAGGTCCGGCGCGAAGCGGCGCGCAAGAGGCGCGCGGCTTGGGAAGAACAGGTCCGTGAGGAAGACGCGGCGGCGCAGGCCGCGGCCCAGGCCCGGGATGCCGCGGCCCGAGTCCGTCGCACTGCCGCGCTCGGTCTCCTGCACGACGTCCGCCACGCCGGGGACGGCCTGCCGGTCTCCGGCACCTCTGTCCATCTCCAGGGCCCGGGCGGTGACGGCGTGCCGTATGGAAACTTCCTGCTTGGTGTCCAGCACGCCTACGAGCAGGATTGGCGGCCCCGCATTCCCGCCGGCCTGGGGGATGCCGAGATCTCCGCGTGGGCGACCGTGACCATCGCCCGGGACGGCTCCGTGACCGATTCCCGCCTGACGCGTTCCTCCGGAAACCGGGAGGTCGATGACTCGGTCAACGCTTCGCTTGCCAGCGTCCGGTTCGCCTGTCCGTTGCCCGAACGGGCGAAGGAAGACCATCGGACCATCACCATCGAATTCAACGTAAAACCAAAACGATCTGCCGGATGAAGAAGCAAACAAGAATCCATTACGGTCTGGCTGCGGCGCTGCTCCTCGCAGCCGCCTCGGCCGGCCTCGGCCAGCCCACAGGCAACCCTGGCTCTCCGGGGGAGGGAACGCCCGACACTATCCGCGTGACCGGCACGAACGCCGCCGTCCGCCTCGGTGAGGAGAAGCCGACCCTGGTGGCCGTCAGCGGTTTCACCGGCGAGGCCGCCCAGGTGATTTATTTCGACCTCTACGTCCAGGGTTTCGCCTATACGAACGCCGAGGCCGCGCAATACCTGGTCTCGGGATCGAACGACAACGAACTGCGCGCGGTGGCGACTGACGCCGTCAACAAGCACGTCTTCGTCAACCAGAGTTACAGCGGTGGCACGCCGCGCCGGCAGGCGCACCAGTTTGTGGATGACTTCCTCCGATCCATCGGCCGGGTGGGGCTCGGGCAGGGCGAAGTCGCCTTCAAGGGCGAAAACGGGTCCGGTGCCGAGATCTACCTCTCAGATTTTGACGGCCACAACCCCCGCCAGTTGACCCGGGATAAGGTCATCGTCAGCGCCCCGTGCTGGGTGCCGGGTCACCGCGCGCTCTACTACACCTCCTACCTCAAGATTCACCCGGGGATTTATTTCCACAACGTGGCCACCGGCGAGCGGCGGATATTTGCCCGTTATGGCGGTTGCAACATCAGCCCGGCCGTCTCTCCCGACGGGAGCCAGGTCGCCATGATCCTCAGCAAGGACGGCTGGACCGATCTTTACGTCGGAACATCCGATGGCAGCACGCCGGTGCGCCTGACCAAGTCGCCCCAGGACGAGTCCTCCCCCTGCTGGTCCTTCCCGGACGGGCGCTGGATCTGCTACGCTTCGAAGGACAACGAGCGGCGCTCGCTCTCCATTATTCCCGTCGGCGGCGGCAAGTCCCAGCGGTTGAACACCGGCGGTTTCCCCAACCCCAGCGAACCCGACTGGTCGCCCGACGGCAAGCTGATCGCCTTCACCTCGCAGTCCGGCGCCTACTTCACCATTTGCGTGATGGGCGCGCCGGGCGAGAAGCAGCCCCCGGTCAAGCTTGTCGAGGGGGAGGACCCCTCCTGGGGACCGAACTCCCGGACCCTCGTTTTCGCCCGGCGCGCGGGGGGCAAGGGAAACTACGTGCTCTCTCTGCTTGACGTCCACACCAAACAAGTAAAGGATGTTTCCCGTATTTCGGGAATCAGCTCCCAGTCACAACCGAGCTGGGCACGCTAGCCCGCTCCAGAAAGATAGAAAATGAAGCCGACCAAACTCTCTACGCTTCTTGTCCTCGCCCTGGCCCTCGTCGTGGCCGGTGCCGGGTGCAAGAAAACGCCGACGAAAATCACCCGCATCCCCGGAGACGACGCCGGCGGGATCTCCAAGGTGAAGAACGAAGGCGCGAACCCAGATTTTCTGAAGCCTGCCGAGCCCGTCGTCGGGGACAACGGCCCGTT
>Ga0182030_10020031_pt1 | contig 12668 bp, 10 predicted proteins | sample 812S3MmetaG_FD_121299 | JGI IMG/M metagenome (GOLD analysis project Ga0182030, IMG submission 121299) | Permafrost microbial communities from Stordalen Mire, Sweden - 812S3M metaG (Illumina Assembly) | ecosystem: Environmental > Terrestrial > Soil > Wetlands > Permafrost | place: Sweden... | reverse complement strand
GTAATGTGAATGGGCAGACCGAGCGTCTCCAGTTCGGTCAGCGCCCGATCTTCTGCTTCAAAGCTCGGAGCAGACACGCTGACGTGGGTTTGCGAGCCGATGGCCATGACCGGAACGTGCTGTGCCTGCAGGGATTTGATGAGCGTGATGAGTTTATGCCGTTTAGCCGGGCTCTCCAAGCCGTAGTCGTTGTAACGCAAAATCGCACCCGGATCCGCTTGGTGGGCGTATTCAAAAGCCTTGGCGATGAAGTCCGGCCCAATAATTTGTGACCATGGCGAATTTCGCAGGAGGTTCGTGCCGCCATCGGCGATGGCCTCGTTCACGACGTCCCAAACTTTGATCTTGCCCCGGTAACGACCGACCACGGTGAAAATGTGATCGTGCATCCGCTGGAGCACCTCCTCGCGCGTCGCCAGCGGGCCGGTAATGCCGCCGCGCCCGCCACCGCGGCCACCTCTCCGACCGCCGGCGGGATTCGCCCCGGCTGCGTCCGGCGCCACGACCTCATTCGTGCCCCTGGCAGCCAAATTGGTCTCCTGGAAGACCCAGCCGGGCGTCTGGGCGTGCCATACCAGCGTGTGTCCCACAATGTACATATTATTGCTCAAGCCGAAGCTCACAAAATTGTCGGCTGCGCCCCAATTATATCCATTCGCGCCTTCCCGCGGCTGCACGCTCTCCCATTTCAACTCGTTTTCGGGGACGATCTGGTTGTACTGCTGCAAGACCAGGGCGGCATCCCTGCTGGGCTGTGACGGGTTCTGAAGCCAGGCGCTCGTGAGGCGGCCGTTGATGGCCACGCCAACATAAAAATGGCCTTTGTAGGCGTCCTTGAGCGAGTTCGTGTCCGCGGACCGGGCCGCGATGCCAGTGGCGAGCAGCACCGCCGTGAGCAAGCCGATGCGTGAGTTATTGTTCCAGTTATGAATCTTCATAATGAGTGAGTAGTTTGGTCTGATATTGCGCTGAAGATAAGGACCTGCCCCCGCCATGTCAACACCTCCTTTATCCGACCTATGCGTTCTATCGGTGCTATCGGTCCTATCCGGGCGCCCAACTCCCGCTGGCAGCCAAATCCGCTTTTCCCGCAAACTATTTTTACTTTTGTACATGTGTAAAATCTGTACCCACCCCGCCTAACCTCCGTATTCGCAATGCTTTACATGAGGTCCCAACTCCCTTGTTCGACCAAAAAATCATCCGTACCGTACGGAGACGCCTTTTCCAATACCATGCTACAATAGCGCCATGAAGATTAGTGAAGATAGAATAGTCCCTGAAGCGGCCGTCTGCGACCGCCGCCGAACAGACCGAAAGAACCCAGCCGAGAGTTGGAGCGTAGCGGCTTTCTTGGCAAAGCCGCAAATAGAACCCGTTGCCCCAACACCCCATTCACCCAGCCCGTCCTCCGCCTTGTCCGCCCTCCTTTCCACCATAGCCTTGGCGAGGGCGGAAGCGAAGCGAAGGCGGCCTTGTCGCGCCGTAGCTCTGCAAGGCTCGAGCGTGGTGAAGGCTTGTCAAACCGAGTCAAAGCTGGTCAAAGTGTTTTCCATTCCCCATCAGACACGCAAGCCGTCCGCTATCCTCACCATATGTTGTGTCATCCTCAGCGCAATCCACAACCAATGGTGGTTGGTGTGCTGCCGATACCACCGCCGGCAGCCAATCCGCAATCCGCAATCCGCATTCCGCAATTCCAGTTGGTTCCACTTAGTTCCACTTAGTTCCACTTAATTCCACCTGGTTCCACTTATTTCCACTTCCAGCCACCAAATCGTGCTCATCCAAACAAGCACCAAACCGCAATTTGCGACAAACCCAGACCAATCAGTCCAATCCGACCGATCCGACCAATTCCCACAATCCGCAATCCGTAATCCGCCTTGTTTCCACTTCCCGCTTTTATTCTCAACGCGCCTGATAAATGATGTTGTCCAATGGAAAATTCAACTGACAAACGCGCAACCCGGCTTATCTGCCTGGCACTGGCGCTCGCGATCCTGGCGGCTTACTGGCCGCTCAAGGATTGCGGTTTTGTCGGCTACGACGATTCGGACTACATCGTCAACAACGAAATGATCCACGACGGTTTGAATGCCAAAACTGTTGCCTGGGCCTTCACCACCGGCTACGCCGCCAACTGGCATCCGTTGACCTGGATTTCCCATGCCTTGGATTGCCAGCTCTATGGAACCAACGCCATGGGACATCATTTTACCAGTCTCGCATTGCATCTGGCCAATTCGATTCTGCTTTTCTTGCTGTTGCGGCGCATGACCAAATCAACCTGGCCGAGCGCGGCGGTCGCCGCTTTTTTTGCGCTGCACCCCATGCACGTGGAATCGGTCGCCTGGATTTCCGAGCGCAAGGACGTTCTCAGCACATTGTTCTGGCTGCTGACGGTTTGGGCTTACGTCCGTTACGTCGAAGCTCTCAAAATCCAAAATCCAAAATCCAAAGCTTTCTATGCGACCGCCGTTTTCTTCTTCGCGCTGGGGTTGATGGCCAAACCCATGGTGGTCACGCTCCCATTCGTCTTGCTTCTTCTTGACTATTGGCCTTTGAACCGGTGCGGCTGGCTGGACTTCCGGCGGGTGGCGGAAAAACTTCCGTTCTTTGTTCTGGCGGCGGCGTGCTGCGTGGTTGCATGTCGGACCCAGCAACACGCCGGGGCGATTGCCCCTCTGTCTGATCTCTCCCTGGGAAATCGGTTGCTGGGCGTTCCCATCGCGTATGTTGGGTATGTCATGAAGATGCTTTGGCCGGTCCATTTGGCGATCATCTACCCGTTGCCGCTGGCATGGCCGCATTGGCAAAGCGCGGGCGCGGGCGTTCTTCTGGCGCTGGTGACGGCGGGCGCGCTGCTTCGCCGGCGGGCGCAGCCATACTTGGCGGTCGGCTGGCTCTGGTTCTTGGGCACCCTGGTCCCGGTCATCGGACTGGTTCAGGTCGGCGCGCAGTATATGGCGGATCGTTACGATTATATCCCGAGCATCGGATTTTGGATCATGATTATATGGGCGGCCCGCCAATGGACGCCGCGTCTGGGGGCCAATGCGACGGCGGTTTTGGCGGGCGCCGCGCTGGCAGGTTGCATGGCGCTGACATGGGTGCAGGTGGGTTTCTGGAACAACACCGAAAGCCTTTACCGCCACACCCTTGAAGTCACCACCGACAATGGCCCCATCGAAGGCTATCTGGGCGAGTATCTTCTCAACCATGGTCAAGCCAGGGAGGCATTGTCCCACTTGCAGCGCTCCGTCGCATTGTTCCACGCGCCCCCTGAAATCCTTGGCTTCCTGGGCAGAGCCTTGCTCGCCGAAGGACACCCCGCCGAGGCGCGGGAACAGTTCGAACTGGACCTTAAGTTGCATCCCGAAGATCCCATCCCCCAGTTCGATTTGGGCTGCATACTTCTGGACAACGGGCTGCCCGGAAAGGCGGTTCCATATCTCCAGAAGGCCCTCCAATTGCGCCCCGATTTCGCCGAGTGCCATTACAAGCTCGGCAACGCTTTCAAGGATGCCGGACAGGCTGCGGACGCAATCCGTCAATACGAAGAAACTCTGCGCCTCACTCCCAATTACATCGAAGCCGCCGCCAACCTGGCCCGGATTCTGGCCTGCTGCCCGGATGCCGCGGTTCGCGATGGCCCCCGCGCCGCTCAACTGGCTTCGCGCGCCGATGAATTGTCCAACGGCAAAAACCCGAGAGTCCTCGGCGCCCTGGCCGCGGCTTATGCCGAGCAAGGCAAGTATGCCGACGCCGTTGCATCGGTCCAGCGCGCCTTGCAGGTCACCGGGTTGGACGAAGATCCCCCTTTGGCCGCCGCGCTGCGGGCAAATCTGGCCCTTTACCAGGCCGGTTCCCCCTCGCGCGACCCCTTGCCGCAAGAGCCGCCGCGCCAGGACGGAAAAGAACCCAATCAGGCCGATGAAAATTATTTTAAATGAAGGGTTGACATCATTCCGGTCATTTGCTTGAATTGACATCCTTTTTGAGAGGTGATACTATTTATGTACGCTATTATTGAAACTGGTAACAAACAGTACCGCGTCGCCGCCGGAGACACGCTGGAAATTGAACGGCTCGCAACGGAGAAAGGTCAAACTTTCACGTTCGATCATGTGCTGCTCGTCAACGACGAGGGCAAACTGAAGTTCGGTGCGCCGCATGTCGCCCAGGCGACGGTGCTGGCGGATGTGGTGGACCATATCCGCGGTGAGAAGAAGATCGCCTTCAAGATGAGACGTCGCGAGGGCTATCACCGGAAAGTCGGTCACCGGCAGGAGTTGACCGTCGTGAAAATTAAAGAGATCAAAGGATAATAATTTATGGCACACAAGAAAGGTCAAGGCAGTGTTCGCAATGGCCGCGACAGCAGGAGCAAACGGCTCGGCGTCAAGGAGTTCGGCGGCCAAGTCGTCACCGCCGGCAGCATTTTAGTCCGCCAGCGCGGCTCCAAGTTCATCGCCGGCAGCAATGTCGGCACGGGGCGCGACTGGACGTTGTTCGCGCTCACCGACGGCAAGGTCCTTTTCGACAAAGACAGCCGCCGCGTTAATGTCCAGCCGGACAAGGCGCCACCTCAAGAGGCCGCTGCCGCGGTTCAGGAGACTGCCCCGGCAAACAACTGAACTGGTTCCCGCGATCCTTCACGGCGAGGTCAATCAGCCTCGCCTTTTTTTGTCCCCGGAAACCGAGTCATGTTCGTTGATGAAATAACAGTGTTCGCGCGGGCGGGGCATGGAGGCAAAGGCTGCGTGGCCTTTCTCCGTGAGACTTCCCGCCCCAAAGGCGGCCCCAGCGGCGGAAACGGCGGCCGCGGCGGTGATGTCATCCTCCAGGCTGATCACGACTTGAACAACTTGGTCGCCCAGTTCTTCAATCCCCGCCTCATCGCCCCCGATGGAGGGCCGGGTTTGGGCAAGGGTATGGACGGACGCGCGGGCGGTGATTTAATCGTCAAGGTCCCCTGCGGCACGCTGGTCTGGAGGCTCGATCCGGTTCAGCCCGGGATGGAACCGGAAGGGATGGAAGAGACCTTGCCCGCAAGTTCGATGGGCCGGCCAGTGATTCGCCATGCCGGACCGGAACGGGCCATCGAGATTAGCCCGGCAGAACCGGACAGGCCGGCGGGTCTAACGGAGAAAGGGGAGATGGTCGCGGACCTGACCCAGCCGGGCCGGCAATTCGTCCTTTGCCAGGGCGGGCGCGGCGGTCTGGGCAACCGGAATTTTGCCACTGCCCGCCATCAGACCCCCCGCTTTGCGCAGCCGGGCGAACCGGGGACGGAAGGCAATTTCCTTCTGGTATTGCGCATCTTGGCCGAGGCCGGTTTGACCGGGTTCCCCAATGCCGGCAAATCAACCCTCCTGACGGCCATTTCCAAAGCCCGCCCCAAAGTGGCGCCTTATCCCTTCACCACCCTCCACCCCCACGCCGGCATCATCGAATATGCGGACTTTCACAGGATCACCGTTTGCGATGTGCCGGGCCTGATCCCGGGAGCCCACCGAAACGCCGGCCTCGGCCACAAGTTCCTACGGCACATCGAGCGCTGCAAAGTCCTCGTGCTCGTGCTCGACATGGCCGGAACGGACGGAAGAAACCCGGCCGATGATTATGCCCAGTTGCTGACGGAGCTGAAATTGTATGATCCGGCCTTGCTGGAAAAGCCGCGGCTCCTGGCGGCCAACAAAATGGATGAACCGGCGGCGGCGGGAAATTTGAAGAATTTCAAGGCCAAAGTCCGCCACATCCGCATCGTTCCGATGGCGGCGGCGTTCGATCAGGGGATCGAGCCATTCAAAGCGGCCCTCCGCGACATGTGTGAGGAAAGATGAATTGGAAATAAATGGCGTTCAAACTCAAACTGGATTGCAAATTTGAGGAAAACGGCGGGTATTTCTCACGCATTGTGCGTGGAAATTTCGCGCACAGGCCGGTTTTCAAGGAAATATGCGGCAAAAAGTGCCGAAAAGTGCCATCAAACCGCAATTTCAGCGATCAATGAACCGCTGGCATCATCTGTGCTAAGAAATTGAATCAAATCGCTTCGACACTGCGAAAATAACATAAAACAGTGCAGGCTGTTTTGCACAAACAACATAAAACACTTATGAAACAAAATTGGAAGAACAAACTGGGAGCGTTCACCCTGATTGAGCTGCTCGTCGTCATCGCGATTATCGCCATTCTGGCCAGCATGCTCCTGCCGGCCCTGGCGAAAGCCAAGCAGAAGGCGCAACGGATTAACTGTATGAACAACTTGAAGCAGATCGGCATCGGCTACCGTCTGTGGGCGAACGACAACGGGGATCAATTCCCCGCCTTGCAGACTTCAATTAATGGCGGCTGGAAGGATTCGGCGGGCGTCGGTCCCGGTGTCGTATCAATGACTGCGGCGGGGGCTGTAAGTAATTATAACATTTTGGCGAATGAACTGGGCAATTCTACCAAATTGGTTTACTGCACGGCAGACAATGGGACCACGCTCTCTTCTGCCTTTAACAGCGCTTTTTTCACGGGTGCCAGCATAAGTTATTTTATCGGCGTCGGCGCCAATGACCTCTTTCCGCAGACGTTTCTCGCCGGCGATCGCAATATTGATGGTGGTTCCGCAAAATCGGATTACGGATGGATTCAATCCAACACGGTCGGTGGCGACCTTTCGATAAGCGGCGGAGGCGGCGGCACCATTGGAACTTCTCCAAGCCCGGGTGCCGTGGCGTATTGGTCTTTGTATATCCATTCCGCCGCCAACACTGCCGGAGCGGGCAACATCCTCCTGGGTGATGGCAGCGGACAACAGGTTAGCTCATCCACCATGCGGAGCACATGGATGATCAATTGCGCGCCCGACGCGGGAAATTGGGGAAATTTGACGGCTAATAGCAACGCAGCGCGCCTTTGTATCCCCTGACCTGACGCTTGGCTGATTTTCAAAAAGGCATCCGCAAGGATGCCTTTTTTTTGTTTCCACTGTCCCACCCTTTTGAGCGTGTCGCGAATTTTGGTTCTTGCGCTTTGTCCAGGGGAGGCTCACATTAGGCGGCTCGATTAGAAGCTCAATTTAGAATGAATCATATTCGTAACATTGCAATTATTGCCCATGTTGACCACGGGAAAACCACCCTGGTTGATTGCCTGCTCAAACAGTCCGGCACGTTCCGCGCCAATCAAGCCATCTCCCAAGAGGAGCGCATCATGGATTCCATGGATTTGGAACGGGAGAAAGGCATCACCATCCGGGCCAAAAACGCCGCGTTCAAGTACAAGGAGTACGACATCAATATCGTGGATACGCCGGGTCACGCCGATTTTGGCGGCGAGGTGGAGCGGATCATGAACATGATTGACGGCGTCCTGCTGGTGGTGGACGCCACGGACGGCCCGCAGGCGCAAACCCGCTTTGTCCTGCGCAAGGCCCTGGAAGCCGGCGCCAAGCCCATTGTCGTGATCAACAAGATTGACCGCGAGAATGCCACGCCGCACCAGGTGCTGGATAAGGTCTTTGATTTGTTTGTATCGCTCCACGCCACCGACGAGCAGTTGGATTTCCCTGTCGTCTATGCCAGCGCCAAGGACGGCTACGCGAAAATCAACATGAAGGACGAAAGCACCAACATGGTGCCCCTCTTCGACGCCATCATCAAGCACATCCCCCCTCCGCGCGCCCATGCGGGCACGGAATTCAAGATGTTGGTGGCCAACTTGGATTACTCCGATTATCTGGGCCGAATCGCCTTTGGAAAAGTCTATAGCGGGAAGACCAAAGTCGGCGACTCTGCGGTATGCCTTCATGGCGATGGCCGCAAAACAGAAGCCAAAATCACCGCCCTCTTTCATTTCGAGGGATTAAAGCGCATCGAAATCCCCGAAGTCCACGCCGGAGACGTAGTTGGAGTGACCGGTTTTGAGGATGTTTTCATCGGCGAAACCATCACCGACAACGTCACCCGCCAGCCCCTGCCCTTCGTGCCGATTGATCCTCCCACCATCCAGATGCAGTTTGCCGTCAACGACGGCCCGCTGGCGGGAATGGATGGCAAGCTGGTGACGGCGCGGCATATTTGGGAGCGGCTGACCAAGGAAATCCGCACCAATGTGGCGCTGCGCATTTCCCAGACCGATCTGCCCAACATTTTCAATGTCGCCGGGCGCGGCGAAATGCAAATCGCCATTCTCGTCGAACAGATGCGGCGCGAGGGCTACGAGGTGCTGGTCTCCCGCCCCGAAGTCATCAACCGCAAGGACGACGCCGGGAATGTCTTGGAACCCATCGAGAAGCTGTTCCTGGAAATTCCCCGAGAAACGATGGGCACCGTTCTGGAAAACCTATCGGGCCGCAAGGCTGATATCACCCAGATGGATCATCACGGCAACGATGTCACCATCGAGGCCCTCATCCCGATGCGCGGCCTCATTGGCTTTGAAACGGATTTGGTCAACACCACCCGCGGGCTCGGCGTCATGAGCCATTTGTTCCACGAATACGGCCCCCACCGCGGCGAGGTCATCGCCCGCAAAAACGGTTCCTTGGTCAGCATGGAGGACGGCGAAGCCATGGCCTACGCCCTCAACATGGTCCAGGAACGCGGCCGCTTGATGGTCGAACCTGGCGACAAAATCTACAAAGGTATGATCGTCGGCGAAAACGCGCGCGAAAACGACATCCCGGTCAACCCCTGCAAAGCCAAACGCCTGACCAACATGCGTTCCACCGGCGATGGCAAAGGCATCCAACTCGATCCCCCTCTCAAAATGTCCCTCGAACGGGCGCTCGAATACATCGGCCCGGACGAATACGTCGAAGCCACTCCCCTCAACCTGCGAATGCGGAAAAAAATCCTGGACGAAACCATCCGCCGGCGCATGGAAAGGCGGTAGGTGTGAAACCGTTTCCCTTCCAGGTCATTGGCGGCTCCATCACCGCGCCCCTCGGCTTCCGGGCCGCCGGAGTCTTCTGCGACATCAAACGCCTCGGCACCGGCAAAGGCTCCAATCACGGCCAGAAACGGGACCTGGCTCTCATCATCTCCGACGCGCCCGCCGCCGTGGCCGGCACCTTCACCACCAACCGCGTTTGCGCCGCGCCGGTCAAACTCTGTGTGCAACGCGTGGCGCTCGGAACCGCCCGGGCCATAGTTGCCAACTCTGGCAACGCCAACGCCTGCACCGGACAACAGGGCCTGCGTGACGCCCGGGACATGGCGCGCGCCGTGGCGGACGCCTGCCGCGCCGACAAGTTTTCCCCGCGCGATGTCCTCGTCGCATCCACCGGTCGCATTGGGGTGCCCCTGCCGATGCCTAACGTCAAAAAAGGAATACTTGACGCCGCGCGCCTCCTTGCAAGCGGGCCGGGCCCCGCCGCGCACGCCGCCGAGGCCATCATGACCAGCGACACCCGGCCCAAGGAAATCGCGGTGGAATTTGAGCTGGGCGGGAAAAAAGTCCGCCTGGGCGGCATATGCAAGGGCGCAGGCATGATCCACCCAGGCATGAGTCCGTCCGGCGCTCCGCCCGCTTTGCGACCGTTGCACGCCACCATGCTCTGTTTTCTGACGACCGATGCCGCCGTGGATGCCAAGCACTTGCAAGCCGCCCTGAACGAGGCCGTCGCCAAAAGTTTCAACCGCATCACAGTGGACGGCGACACGAGCACCAACGACACCGTGCTCATACTGGCCAACGGACGCGCCGGCAATCCGCCTCCCGCCGCCCGCCGCGCGGACGCCCGGCGGTTCCAGGCCGCGTTGGATCATGTGACACTGGATCTGGCCAAGAAAATTGTGCTTGATGGAGAGGGCGTGTCGCGCTTCGTGACCGTTCGCGTGGCGGGGGCGAAATCGCCGCAAGACGCCGACGCTGCGGCGCGCTCCGTAGCCAACAGCGCGCTTGTGAAGACCAGTTGGTGCGGCGGGGACCCAAACTGGGGGCGGATCCTGTGCGCGCTGGGGTATTCGGCGGCGGAGTTGGTGGAGAACAAGACTGATGTCGGTTACAGTTTGCCAGGCCGGCGGGACCCGCTGTATTCCCTCAAACACGGCCGTCCAACGGACGTCCCGTTCGCTGCCCTTTGCAAAGTCACCGCTGCTCCGGCCTTCGATCTGCACATCCATCTTCATTTGGGCCGCGCTTCCGCGGTCATTTACTCCGCGGACCTGACCGAGGCTTACGTGGATTTCAACAAGGGCGACATCACCGACCCCTCCTCTCTGGGGGGATGATTGAGCGGATGCAAGAATTAATTTCCAAACTGCAGCGTTTTCAGGGCGCGACTTTCGTCATCAAATATGGCGGCAGCTTCATGGACTCGCCCGAAGCGGCCGGCCGCGACGGTGTGGCGCGCGATGTTGCCTTTCTGGCCGCGGCGGGAATCGGCACGGTGCTGGTTCACGGTGGCGGCAAGGCCATCACCGCCGCCCTGGCCCGCACGGGCGTCGCAGCGCAGTTCCTGCAAGGTCTGCGGGTCACGGATAAAGCGGCGGCGCAAGTAGTGGAACGGGTGTTGTCCCAGGAGATCAATCCGGGCATTGTCAGCACAATCAACGGCTTGGGCGGAAGGGCGAAGGGCTTTTCCGGGACTGAGATTTTCACCTGCCGCAAGCTCCGCCTTGCCGGGGCGGACGGCGAACGGCTGGACCCGGGATTCGTGGGCGAAGTGGTATCCGTCAGGACGGAACTCCTGAGTGCATGCCTGCGCGATGGAATCATCCCGGTGGTCAGCCCGACGGCGCGCGGCCAGGATGGCCAGATCTATAATTGCAACGCGGACACCGCGGCGGCCCACACTGCCATCGCCCTGCGCGCGCAACGGCTGGTTTTTATGAGTGACGTTCCCGGTTTGCTGCGTGATGCAAAGGACCCCGCAACGCTCATCCCGCGCCTCTCCGCGGGAGAAGTGGACGGTTTGAAGAAGTCCGGTGTGATTGACAAGGGGATGATCCCCAAGGTGGACAGCGCCGTGGCTGCATTGCGCGCCGGAGTCGAAAAGGTCTTCTTCGTGGACGGGCGGGTGGCCCACGCGATCCTCCTGGAGCTGCGCAAGAATGACACGGCGGGAACGGAGATTGTGCTTGACGACAGCCGCCTCCAGAGCGAAGGTTGAACCGCGCCAGGAATCATGCCATACTGCAATGCAATGATTGACCATGATGCTTATGTTCTACGCGAAGGCACCGGAACTACCGGCGTCATCGAGACCGCGCGTCTCGCGGCGGGCAGGCTGGCCGATCATCTTATCCCGCATCTGATTGTGGGGGGTATTGCGCTACAGGAGCATGGCTATTTGCGCGTGACCACTGATGTGGATATCGTGGTACCCGATGTGCTGGATGCTCTGGAAATCCTCACGGCGGATGTTTCAGGCCCGCTGTATCATCTGCCGGGAGGTATTGAAGATAGAATCCAAGACCGGCGCACGGAGACGATGATTGATTTGCTCCCGGCAGGCAAGGTGTTGAAGCACGGCTGCAAGGTGCCATTTCCAATGCCGACGGTGGCGAGCGATCTGTTGCAAATTGTGGGGCTGGAGAAACTCATTTCGCTGAAATTGGACAGTTGGGCCAATTCGCCCATGCACCGTGCGAGGGACAAGGCGGACGTCATCGAAATCATTCTCCGGCGCAAATTGCCGCGCGATCTGGCAGTTGACCCGGCGGTTCTGCAGTCCTATCTGGAAATTTGGGACGGACTCAAGGCTGAAAAATGAGAGACATCATCACCGCGCCACCGGCAGTGGTCCGCAACGAAGCGCAGACGATTCAGGAACTCTTCCGCAAGAACGTGCTCCCGACGTATTCCCGTTTCGATATCGTGTTGAAACGGGGCGAAGGCTCGCGCGTGTGGGACGTTCACGGCAAGCGCTTCCTGGATTTGGGCGGCGGCATTGCCGTTTGCGCCCTGGGCCACGCCAACCCGGAGGTCACCCAGGCTCTCGTGGAGCAATTGAACACGCTCGGGCACGTTTCCAATCTCTATTATTGGGAGACGCAGGGACGCCTGGCGCAAGAGCTGGCGCGCCGGATCGGCCCGGGAAGAGTCTTCTTTTGCAATAGCGGGGCCGAGGCCAATGAGGGCCTTTTCAAACTGGCGCGCCGCTTTGGCCATGACGAAGGCCGCTTTGAAATCCTGACCGCGCAGAATTCCTTTCACGGACGAACCCTGGCCGGCATCGCCGCTTGCGGACAGGCCAAGGTGAAAAAGGGATTCGGCCCGATGGTTCCCGGTTTCCGGCATGTCCCATTCAACGATCTGGCGGCTGCCCGCGCCGCGCTGTCCCCCGCCACCGCGGCCATTTTGGTCGAGGGCGTTCAGGGCGAAGGCGGCGTCATGCCAGCCGAGCCGGATTATTTGCTGGGCCTCCGCCAATTGTGCGACGAGAACCGCCTGCTGCTGATGCTGGACGAAGTGCAGTGCGGACATTATCGCACCGGGCGCTTCCAGAGTTTTCAGCGCATTTTGGAGGAGAACAAAAGCGAGGCGGCTGCGGCATTCCTCCCCGATGCGGTCGCTATGGCAAAATCACTCGGCGGCGGTATTCCAATCGGGGCGTTCTGGGTACGGGAGGCGCGGGCGGATTTGCTGAACCCCGGATCGCACGCCACAACCTATGGCGGTTCGCCCCCCGCTTGCGCGGTTGCACTGAAGATTCTGGAGAT
>Ga0182030_10020029_pt1 | contig 12669 bp, 9 predicted proteins | sample 812S3MmetaG_FD_121299 | JGI IMG/M metagenome (GOLD analysis project Ga0182030, IMG submission 121299) | Permafrost microbial communities from Stordalen Mire, Sweden - 812S3M metaG (Illumina Assembly) | ecosystem: Environmental > Terrestrial > Soil > Wetlands > Permafrost | place: Sweden... | reverse complement strand
GATGCGACCGTGCTTGTGATCAAACATATCGCTGCCCCAGATGCCCACACGCCCGATGAGGATGCATGCATCGCGCGACCCCATATTGAGCGGATGCGCGATTTCCCGCAACCAGAGGCGCAGTCTCTTTTCGAGTACCGGCGCTTTCATTCGGAATCAACTTCTTAGGTCTTGTCAAATCTCCAGTAAGCAAAGTTGAACAGTTGCCCGGGTGTGTCGCCCTTAAACACAAAATAGAGGTCGCGGGTACCTGCTGCACCCGAGACGGTGGTTGTCTTTGTTTGCCATTTGTTCCATCCGCCGGTGTTTGAAATTGGCAGGGAGCCGATCGCGGGCCCATCGACGCTATCCAAATGAAGTTCAATGATCCCGCCACTGGAACCGCTTGCCACACTGGCAGAAAAGCGCGATGCCGCATGATCGCCGAAATCCACGCCACGCACCTTGATGTAACTGCCGTTGGTGATCCGGGTGACGTATACACCTGCCTTGTTATCCTTCGCGGTTTTCACCCCGGGGGTCCAGGCGCCTGTCCTTGTTCCGGATTCCCAGGCAATGGTTGCCGCTTCCGTGCGACGAAACGGGTTCAAAGTGCCAAACTGCTGAACACCCTCATGACTCCACCAGAGAATGGTCGAGATCGTGCCGTCAGGGTTATACGCGAATTTCGCCACACAGACGGAACGCCTTTCGCGATGAGTGTTCGTCAGGGCGAAGTTTAGCGCGTAATTGAAGCCAAAGACGTAAGAGTTCCCCTGGTAGTCAATGATTCCTGGATGGTTTCCGGAGGACCTCGCGTCTGGCTCCATGATCATTCCCTTGTATTCCCAGGGACCGGTCGGGTTGTTGCTCATGGCGTATCCAATGCCTTCAGGACAACAGTGGGATGCATACGCCATGTAGTACTTGCCATTCCGCTTATAAAACCAAGGTCCTTCCTGATAGTTCTGCGGCTTGGAGTCTACATTTACAATGTCACCTGAATACGAGATCATGTCCCTATTCAGCTTTACGTACCGAAGATTCGGGTTTCCCCAGTAGAGATAAGCTTGGCCGTCGTCATCGATGAAAACGGTTGGATCAATGTTACCCACGGCCTTCGGAATCAGTGCCCCCCCGAGCGCATCCTTGAAGGGGCCCGAAGGACTGTCAGCTACGGCAACCGCAATGACTCGGTCGGGCTGGTCCGGCACGCTGATCGGAACATACAGGTAGAACTTGCCGTTTCTTTCAATCGCTTGCGGCGCCCATGCGTTGTTTGTCTGGACGGCCCAGGGGAAAGTCGCCAAGGATGCCACTGTCCCCCGATCGGTCCAGTTCACCATGTCCGTGGAAGTGTAAAGTTTCCAGTCGAGCATGTTGAAGTGAGTGGCGTCGTCTTCATCGTGGCTGGTGTAGAGATAGACCGTTCCCCTGTACACCATTGGCGCGGGATCGGCGGTGAAATTGGTTTGTACGATCGGATTCTCTGCATGGCAAAGAAGCGTCATATAAAGTGACGTGACAACGAAAAAGGCGAAAGATCGAACCCAAGAATGGGTGTTCAACGGGGTCCTCCTGGCTGAAACCGGATGTTTGATAACTGGTCATAGTAAGGTAAAAGAACTTCCATTGTATTGTTAGCGTCAGTTAGTCAGATGAATTGAAATCTCTTTGCCGGTGTAATGCACGGTTTGGTCGGCATCGGCTGTCAAGTCGTTGCCTGAGCCGCGGCCAGGTTTCACGAGCACTACGCGGAATGTGCGTTCATTCTGCATACCGGGGAACGAACCCTGGCGAGTGCCAATGGTAAGCGTTGCGCCTTTGTCGTACCACCGAAAGGGAATGGTGCTGTGCTCGCCGCGCTCGTAGGCGTTTCCATCGCCCGCATCGTCGTAAATCGTGAAGCTGCCGTCGGCACCGGGGTAGACACGCAGCTCGATGGGCGCATCCAGCATCTGCGAAGCATACTCCACGGCGGGACCATAAGGCAGAATTGAGCCGGCACGGACGTAGAGGGGTATGCAGGTGATTGGTGCAGGAGCATCTATTCTTTCCCCTCCACCAAAAGCTTTCCCGGTCCAGAAGTTAAACCATTTATCTCCCTTCGGAAGGTACACCTCGCGATCATTTACTCCCGGGTGGGTTACTGGATTGACGAGGATAGCCGGTCCGAACATGAACTGGTCGCCGATCTTCCGAGCCGCCAGGTCATCCCGAAAATCCATGACCAATGGGCGCATCATCGTGTAACCGCCATTCGTGACCATCCATGAAACGGAATAGATATAAGGAAGCAGGTGATACCTAAGCTTGATGGAATCGATAAGAATTCTTTGGGTTTCCGGATCGAATCTCCAGACTTCTTTCGGCTTATCTGTTCCGTGGACGCGAAACATCGGCGTGAACGCACCGAACTGGAACCATCGTGTAAAGAGTTCACAGAATTTCGGGTCGTCAGGATTGCTTCCGAAGAAGCCTCCGATATCGGTGTTCCAATATGGAATCCCACTGGCAACAAAGTTGAGGCCCGCGGGGATCTGCTCCTGCAGCACGCTCCAACTAGCATGGATATCGCCCGACCATGTCACGGCTGCATTGCGTTGCTGTCCAGCAAACGCCGAACGGGTGAGGATAAAGACTCGCTTGTCAGATGACACAGCTCGCTGTCCTTCATAAACGGCCCGTGTATGCTCTAGTGGATACGCGTTGAATGTCAGAGCCCCGGAACCCACAGCCGTCTGGAACCTGCGAAATTCACCCCAGTTCCCACTCAATTCGGGTTCTGAGGCGTCGAGCCACCATGCATCTACTCCAAGCGAAAACAGATCCTTCATGATCTGGTTGGCGTAGATCTTCCGTGCTTCGGCACTAAATGGGTCGTACCACTTGCCACGGCCAGGAGGAAATACGTACGGTATCGCTGGGTTGAATACACCATTTACCCCTTCCAATTCGCGAAGATTTCGAATGCTGACACCGTTGTTCGTAACGTCGAACTTGGCCCAGCTCACCACCATGAAATGAACATGCTCATTATGAAGAGTCTCAACCATCTCCTTCGGGTCGGGATACCGGGAACGATCGAACTCATGCGATCCCCATCCGCCTAGAGCGGTCTGCTGATCGAGTGGAGGCCAATACTGCCAGTCCTGAATGATCGCATCGAAGGGGATGCCACGCTTCCTGTATTCACCAGCGATATCGAGAATTTCGGCCTGCGTTTTATATCGTTCACGCGATTGCCAAAACCCCCATGCCCACAGAGGGAACAGGGGCGCCTTTCCTGTCAGCCAGCGATATTCGGCGATTGCCTCGTCTGGCTCAGGTCCGGCAAAGAAGTAGTAGTCAACACCTCCGCCAGCTTCGGAGACCCATTGAACGGCGTGCGAATCGGCCTTGCCTACATCAATGTTTGTTACAGCAGGGTTATCCCAAAAGAGCGCGTATCCCTTGGACGAAAGGAGCACCGGGATGCCTACTTTGGTATTCTCCTGCAGCATTTGAATACTTGAGCCGGTGTAATCGAGTGAGGCTCCCTCCGGGTGTTGACCCAGACCATAAATTGACTCATTTCCTTGAAGCCTGAACTTCTGTCCCGATTCGATTGTGTCCTTCGCACCGCCCACGGTCACATCGGACAGCCATGTGCCATCTTCGTATTCTTGAAGGATTGGGTGCGATTCCAGGTCGAAGAAGCCCACCGACCCTTTCATTTTGTCGATTCTGACCTTGATCCTGCTCGTCGTAAGGAAAACCGCATCGCCATTCTCGCTCACGGTCCATGAAGTCTTTTCAGGGCTAGCAACAACCGCAAGGCTGCTTAAGGGTGGCGCTAAACCGATGGGTCTGTGAGTGATGCGTATGACGCCATCCCTCCATATCTCAACCTGAGTTTCCATCGCATCCGAACTCAGTGAAACGCCTAACCCATCTTTCTTAAGGACGCTGCCGGTCGACTTGTCTGAAACGGTGCTTGATTCCAAGATCGGGTCTGCAAAGACTTTCCTCGAAATCCCGGGGGGCATGAGAAAACAGCTTATTGTCAGAAGTGCCGTGAGGGCATTGGAGGCGATCAAACGAATTTGCATCATGTTCCTTCCTGGAAGGGTGTTGGGTCTTAAGTCTCTGAAATTAAGATCAAGGTCTTGTTGAGGCCATAGAAGAATCCGCACTGGATACCGCAAGTTGGAGAGAATCCTCTTGCTAACTCCTCACGATCCGTTCTCCTTGTGGCGAACATATCCTCTAACATCCTCTAGACTTGTTCGTTCCCCAAGCCCAAGGTCACGCTTAGCGTGAGGTCGGCGATGCGCAACGGCAGCTCCATCTCCAGGAGGAAAACGGCAGGTTGAAGGGAGCTCATTGATCCGGCTATTCAAGCGACTAATGCCTAATTCACTGAGGTGCTCCCGGTTTGATCTTCGACGAGTCTGTACTTCTTTCGATCGAGCTCCTTTTGAAGTGATTGCTTATGAAGTTCCGATAGACGCTTCACGAGATCCGGCAACTCGTCCTTCTTACCCGCGTGCCTTAACGATATGAGCAGGCGGTAGGTTGCAGTCTCATCGGTCGGAACATACCGCAGTGCTTGCCGGCACTCCTCAGCCGCCAGATCGAATTGGCCCGAGGACATGTACATGCTAGCGAGAAGATCCCTCGCGTCGACTAAGTCCGGCTTCATCTTGATGGCCAGTTGGCATAATCGCATAGCCTCATGGAAAGGTACACTTCCCGCTGTCGGGGTTTGATTCATAAGCAGCTTCGCCAAGAGGAAATTGAGCAACGGGCTATCCGGGTGTGCCTTCAACTGACCCCGCAGCCGAGCTAATGCCTCATCGGGATTGTTCCTTTGGATGATGGCAAGATCGCCTGCATACAAGCTTGTGCTCTGCTTGGAGTCGAGTGGCTCCGCACGGGCAAAGTCGGCCTCTGCTTCATCGTACTCGGCTAGCTGAGCGTAAAGAAGCCCGCGCGAGATGTAAAGCTTCGCATTCTCCGGGTTGTATTTGATTCCCGCATTCATCATGTCGATTCCGACTTGGAATGAGTCATGATCGAGACACATTATCGCGAAAGCGACATAGTAATCGATCCTTCGGGGACTTAGAACAATTGCCTGGCGGAGCAGCGAAACCGCTTCCGGGATTTTTCCAGTTGCTTCGTTTGCTTGGGATGCAAGACTCAAAAGATCCGCGTCGCTCTTATCGGCCGCGAGCAATGGCACTAATACCTTGAGGGCTTGCTCGTATTGCTTTGCGTCAAAAAGAACCAGCGCCAAATCGTATCTTGGGTAGACGGCATTGGGCAGAAGCTCAACAAGCTTCTCAAATACAGGAACCGCATCCTGGTATTCGTCAAGACGGTAGAGGCAGTCCCCATATCCTTCTACCGACTCCGGGTGGTCCATCACCGAGTTCCTGCTTAACGCGAACTGCGCTACGGCTGCTTGGCAATCACCGTGCTTTCTCTCGAGCATTGCGAGCATTTCATGAGCCGTTTGATCGTTCGCATCAATTGCCAGTTGCCGTTTCAGCAGCGGAATCGCTCGATCGTCACGCCTGGAATAAAGCAATTGAATTTCCCCCTTAAGGGCGGGCGAAAACTTCGGAGAAACGGTCAATGCTTTTTTGAATGCACTGATCCCTTTGAGATCGTCTCCCATTAAGGAATAGATAACGCCTTCCAGGGTCCACAGACTCGCATCACGAGGATTTGTCCGCAAGTCTGCTTGAGTGACTGCCAATGCCTGATTGTATTTTTGAGAACGAATTAATGACTCGATTCCGGCGATATTATCGGCTGGTCGTTGGCCTTGGGCGATCGCAAGCACGCCACTAACAATCAAAGAGAGCAGCATCATTCAATGACCAACCTTACGGAAGAAAACGCAGAAGAGGAGACTCCTGTGGGGCGCCGGCCATATGACGGCGCCCACAATTCATCTCCTCTTCCCGATGCTATCGGTTAAAAGCTGGCGCGTAAGTGAAGCTGCAGATAACGCGCAGGTAATTGACTTGTAGAGTGTCCGAACAATGAACTCGACATATCCGAAGTGACTCCGTTCAGATTAGTCCGGTTGAAAAGGTTGATAACCTCGCCCTTCGCCTCGATCTTCATCTTCTCGCCAAAGAACCAAGGTGAGTTAAAGGATTTCCCAAGAGTGAAATCGAGATTGTTGTAACCGGGACGGTCATATGTGTTTCGTCCCAGGCTGCCCTCCTCGCCCAACGAGGGCGCTGGGAATTGCGAAGCGGTGAATAGTCCATTCAGGTAGTCGCCCTTTTTCTTCCCGGAAAGATGAGCGCCAAAGGATGGCACATTGGGCACATCCCAGTTGTATCCATCCGCGTTGTAATCTCCGCCTGTATTTCCAATGACATTGCCACTGTTGTCGAACACCGGCTGGAAGGACGCAGAAGTGTAAACAGTAAACGGAAGGCCCGACTGTAGTAACCAGACGCCGCCCACTTGCCAGCCTCCGAGGGCATCCCTTGTTAGGGGACTGGCATAACTGCTAGGCGATGTCCAAGTCCCAGTTGCCGAGAACTGCTGCCGAATATCGAAGTCCGCCCGGCCTCGCTGTGCCTTCAGATCCATGTTCTGAATCTCCGGGGTGGTTGAACTGACGGATCCACCGTCCAGTGAACCAGATGAACTGAAGGTGTCGAGCGCCTTCCCATAGGTGTAAATGCCGTTTAGCGTGAATCCGTGTACCGATTGGTGCTTGATGATTGCAGAGCCGAAATGCCCGATTGAATTTGCATCGGTCGTTCCATAAGGCATTGAGCCGAAATTCGGATTGAGCCCCAGGGATTGTCCCTTGTTCACAATCAAGTCCCCTGCAAAGCGATTGAGGTTCGGGTGCATCAATACCGGAAGGTGATGAGCATCCGAAGCAGAGTAGTTCACCTCGACGATCCAGTTCCTTGCCAATTCCCGTTGCAAACTGAGGGTCCAATCGTAAATCTGCCCTAATGTGGAATTTGGGGCATAGCCGGTGGCTTGGGCCCTATTCAAGACACCATTGATCAGGATGCCGCCGCTGGAGTTGACCGTTACGTTGTTCGTATCGACAACCGGGCAGACGATGTTGAAACCGGAGGGCGCACTGCAGTATTGGAATACCGGGGTCGCCCCTTGCTGGACACTGACGTTTGGAGTGAAGATCAGAGGCGGATTCCCGGTCTGCGCGGTCATTTGGACAAACGGCGGCTGGTCCGCGAACATTCCCACACCACCGCGCAGCGAGGTTTTGCCATTCCCGAAGATATCCCATGCAAACCCGACACGAGGGGTAATTGCGAAGGGATTGTGATTGACGAAATAATCGTGGGGCGTGTAGGCCACCGTCGCGCTCGCAATTTGCTGGTTGATTGTCGATCCCTGGCCGAGCAAGAGATTAGTGAGCTTCGGGCTCACAATCGCAAACAGATTCCACTCGTTGTCGTATCGAATTCCAAGGTTCAATGTGAGCCTGGAGGAGATCTTCCAATCGTCTTGTGCGAATATCCCTGTGTAGAGGTCTCGACGAGCATATACCCAAGAAGCGAGTGCATGCCTCGTCAGATCGACAGGCGACCCAGTCTCGGAGAACGGCAACCCTTGGACAAAGTCCAGGATGCTATTGAAGTTATATGTAGGACGCGCTCCTGCGCCAGTTTGTTGCTGGTCTGCCTCCCGGGCGTTATACTCCTCAAAACCCAGTTTGAGCGTGTGCGAACGAACGTTATCCGTTAGGATATCTCGCCAGCCCACTGTCGTTTGAGCGAAGTTTCCTGGTCCCCAGTTGGAGAATCCAGTCATCTCCGTGACATTGACATACGGAATCACATAGGCTGGCCTTCCGCCGTTCTGGCCGTATGGCCTAACCATATTTGCGCCCGCCTCGTTGAGAAGGTGAGGAGAGAAGGTGTGGGTCCAGTTGATATTCGCAAAATCGGAGAAGTTGTATTGCGCTAGATCCAGCTCGGGCCGTCCGCTGGTTCCAGTAGACGTATTCTCCATGCGCATGCCAGTAACAGAGAAGCGATCGTTAGCGCCCATGTAGTAGTCGCCTCTGGCATCCCACTGATAGCCATTCTTCGGAATCGTGTAATTGATATTTGACGTGCCGAGCGCATTCAATGAGGCTGGAATCCCCGCGGGAATCGGGTAATAGCTGCTCGTGATTTGACCAACGGTAATAAAGCCGCTGGTCGGAAATGACTGAGGCGGAGCCATTAGAAGCGCTTCCGTTCCCAGGCTGTTTGGAAGGTTGGCTTTCGCCCAATTATCGAAATCCTGTGTTTCGAAAGTAGACTCGTACGAATTGGCGGCGCTGGACCGAAGTACGTCGATTGCGCCGAACCAAAACAATTTGTTTTTTATCGCCGGGCCGCCCATAACGAAGGAGTATTCGTTCCGTTGTGACGAAGCCAGAGAGGTCTGAAAGTGTGTGAGTGCCGATAGACTGTTATTCGTGAAATAGTAGTCGAACGCGCCATGAAAGTCGTTGGAGCCGGATTTTGTAAATACATCGACCGCCGCGCCGGCGTTGCGGCCTTTTGCAGCATCGAAGTTGTTCGTTTCAACATTCATCGATTGAACAACTTCAGGGTTCGGAGAAAACGATGTGCCGCCGCCTCGGGAAGGGGTATCGGTGTACGCGCCGTCAATCATGTAGCCGTTGGTTTCCTGGCGAAGCCCGGCTGCGTTGATGTTGACCGCGTATTCGTTTGTGAAGTTGTCCCCGGAGGTGACGGCGTTGCCCGTTATTCCAGGAGTAAGCACGGATAAGCCGTATACGTTTTGCCCCGTGAGCGGTGTGGTAGCCAAAGTGGTGTCGGGGATCACAGAACCTGTCGTGGGGGTAGCAAGGTCTATCGATATATCGGTGGCGGATACGGTAACGCTCGTGGAAACCGCGCCCACTTCAAGTGCGGGCGAAAGGGTGCGGATCAGCCCCACTTGAAGAACAAGGTGGGGGTCTTGCCAGGCCTTAAACCCGTTCTTCTCGATTGAGACCGAGTAGATTGAGGCGGCAATGCTATCAATTCGGAAATAGCCTGACTCGTTCGTCGTAGCCGTTTTTGAAATACCCAGGCTCGTATCGGTCAAGACGATCTTGGCTCCTGCAATGGCTGCTCCCGATGGATCGTGCACGGTTCCCTCAACTCCGCTAAGAAACTGGGCAAACGAAGATACTCCTCCACAGAAAAGTACGAAGAATGCGACGATCATGGCTCTCGTCACACACCTTATCAGTTTGGTCATACCGTTTCCTCCTTGAATGGCTCTCAGCCCCCGCGAGCAATTGCCTCACTCGCGTGGCTTGTCGTTGTGCTACTTTTCCTTTACTCAATAGGCGGATTGCAGCGAATCGGTAAACGCTTACTGGAGCGAGGTCGACTTGATCACTCCTTTCCGTCCACATCGCATGTCGGGGGTCTTTCTTCAGTCGATAATCGCTCTGTCAAACGCCAGTATCTTAAAGTTGACCAGGCGCTTTTCAGTAGTCACCAGTTGACCGATCCCAACCCGAGCGCCACGCTACTGGATTCGCATGACGATTCCAAGTATTTAACGGTATTATTTACTGAATAGCTGGGCCAAGAATTCAATAAGCCTATGTTTATCAATCACGTACGGAATGACGCGCTAATTCAACCCAGCATTTGAGGCGATCTGTATCATCCGCGCTTTGCCATTTGGGGTTCGAAGCGCTAGCATTGGACTCCGGAATCCTGCGCTGCGCAACATGCTTTTCTCGTGCACAGCCGCGGCCGTGGCTCATTTGGGTGGCTGATCAGGAGATTGGAAGCCATGGAAACAACTTCGGAGTCAGAACAGCAGGGTGTTAAATCCGATATTCCTGACCTGAGGGATCCGGATCGACGGCAGGCTGTCCTGGATGAACTTGAACGAGTGTTGCAAGGAAAACATTTCCGAAATTCAGGACGTGCAAAGCAATTCTTGCAGTTCGTCGTGGAAAAGACGCTGGAGGACCATTCCGACGATCTCAAAGAGCGCAGAATTGGAGCCGAGCTTTTCCACCGTTCGCTTGACTACTCAACAGGAGATGATCCGGTCGTTCGAGTACAAGCGGGTTTGGTTCGTCGAAGACTGGAACAGCACTACCAGGACGACAAAGGCAGTCCTCACGTCCGAATCGAAGTACCATTAGGATCATATGCTCCTGAATTCCACTGGCTTACTCATAACGGGTCTACAGAATCATTGCGCCCCGAGAGCCTCCCAACCAGGAATTCGATCCCACAGAGACGCTCTCTCAAGCCAACACTGCTGATCGGTCTGGCGGTTGCTGCGGTAGTGATTCTCGCCCTGAGCTTCAAGTTTGTGAGAACGCATCGCGCAGGGCGCCAGGAGTCGATGCTCGAGAATTTCTGGTCTCCAGCTCTCGCTACTCAGCGGCCGATATTGATCTGCTTGGGAGATCGCGTATCCTACCAGCCAAAACAGGAATTGTACGACCGGTATCAACGTAAACATCCTGGTACCTTCGAAACCGAGACCCAAAGAACGAACCTTCCACTTCCGCTGGACCCAACAGAAAAGATCACTTGGGGAGATATGCATCTCCTTACTGAGTGGGGCATTACCCTGGGCGATTTATCCAGCACCGTAAAGCTCGCGACGTTCTTGGGAAAGATCGGCAAGCCAATTGACCTGAGGGTCGGGGAGGGAGAATATTCATTCCGCGATCTTCGGGACTCACCAACGATTCTGGTCGGCGCCTTCAACAATCCATGGACAATGAATTTCATGTCCGATCTCAGATACGTGTTTGTGGAGCAGAACGGGAGATTCGAGATTCAAGACAAGAAATCGCCCGGACAAGTTTGGTTCAGCGACTTCCACAAAAGTGACTTTGCGATGATCAGCAGACTCCTTGATCCGAAAACCGGCCAATTCACCATTATTGTCGCTGGACTCACGAGCCGAGGTACAGAGGCCGCCGGGGAGTTCGTTACCAGCCCGAGTGAGTTAGAGGAAGGACTTCGCGCAGCCCCGCAAGACTGGAAGTCGAAGAATCTGGAACTCGTAATGGAAACGGACGTGACTGAAGGTGTTTCCGGCCCTCCTCACGTTGCTGCCTCTTATTTTTGGTAATCAGTATTGATGCTTCTCTCCCTTTTGGTTTAACCGAAGTGAGAGTTCTCCGACGAGTTTCTCCATCCCATCGAGTTAGAGTGCATCAAGAAGTCGGGGGGACGGTTCGCGTACCAAGATCCGGTTTGTCGGTGGAGATCCGCTACAGTGCCGAGCGCATCGCTGTGCATCCGCCCGCCACTAAGCGCCACCACGTCGTCACGGTCCGTCATCATCACGTCCGCATCCCCACGTACAGCCGGCAGAGTGCGGAGACGCTGATCCACATCGCGCAGAGTGCGCCGGTGGTCGAGCATCGGCCGCTGGCTGCCTACGACGCGGTAGCTTGTGGTGGCTGTCCAGATGAAGGGCTTTGGGTTCTGATTGTGAACGTCGATGTAATTCCCAATTGCCATAATCAACTGTTCGAGGTCCTGGAAGACGCCGCGCCGGATGCGATTATGAGTGATGTCGCGGAAGAAGCGTTCCACCATGTTGAGCCATGAGGCCGAGGTCGGTGTAAAGCTGACGTGGAATCGCGTATGCTTTGCCAGCCAGCGTTGCACACGCTCATGCTTGTGGGTCGCGTAGTTGTCGCAGATCAGATAGATTTCCTTTTCGGCCGGAACGGTCTGATCGATCATGCGCAAAAATCTCAGCCACTCCTGGTGGCGGTGCTTCTGCTGGGACAGGCCGTAGACCTCGCCGTTGGCGACATTCAGCGCCGCAAACAAGGTGGTCGTGCCGTTGTCCGCCGCGGCGGATAATCGTGCGTCATGGTTTGGCAACGGCCCTTCTTGAGGGGAAGTCCAGGCTGCGTACGATCCAACGCCTGAATCTGACTCTTCTCATCTACAGACAACACAAGTGCGTGCTCCGGCGGGTTGAGATAGAGTCCCACGATGGCCTCCAACTTGTCGGCAAACAGTGGGTCGTTGCTGACCTTGAAGCTATCGAGGCGGTGTGGCTTGAGTCCATTGGCTCGCCAGATGCGCGAGACCGATGCCTTCGATACGCCCATCTCCCGTGCCATGGTGCGCGTGGACCACTGCGTCGCATTGGCTGGAGTGCTCTGCGTGGTCTTGGCAATCAGGGTTGCCGTGACCTCAGTCGTGATCGACGGGGTTCGTCCCGGCCGGGGAGCATCCTTGAGAAGTCCAGCAATCCCTTGTTCCAGAAATCGCTCTCGCCAGAGAGCCACCATGCGGGGAGCAACCTTCAATGTGGCGGCAATCTGCTTGTTTTGAGACCCGTCGGCCGCCAACAACACGATGCGACCGCGCAGCACCACCCGCGCCGCTGTTGAACGCCCACGCGCTTGCTGCTCCAGCTTTCGACGGACATCTGCTGCCAGAACAATGGGCTGAGCTACACGCATATAGGGTCTCCTCATCATAAGATGACCCTCCGCATATAAACGACCCTATTACTGAGACGCTACACTAGCCTAGGACAACAAACAGGATTAGTAACGGCAAACGATAGATCCCTATCGGGACCGCCCCGGCGGCTGAGGCGAGATTCGGCGCAGTCTTCCCGACCGGGGCGGTTTCGATAGGGCCGTTTGGAGTGAGTCGCTGGCGCGACGGACGCGGTGAT
>Ga0182030_10020026_pt1 | contig 12671 bp, 13 predicted proteins | sample 812S3MmetaG_FD_121299 | JGI IMG/M metagenome (GOLD analysis project Ga0182030, IMG submission 121299) | Permafrost microbial communities from Stordalen Mire, Sweden - 812S3M metaG (Illumina Assembly) | ecosystem: Environmental > Terrestrial > Soil > Wetlands > Permafrost | place: Sweden... | reverse complement strand
TTCCACGCCGTTGTCTGTGCGCAATCTACGCCACCCTGAACCGGCTTCTCTCCTCATGGGGCTTCTCCGGCTCGCTGATGACCATGCAGCCCACTTGAACTCGGCTTTTTCAGGACCGACTGGTTAGCGCTGAACCACAACGGTTATTGGAGCGGTAAGCACAAAGCTGAGTTTTGATTCGGCTGGAATGACAATTGGCTTGTTGCCGGTGAATGCAGCCCCAGCCGTGCCTGCGCCGCCACCAACCAGAGCGCCAATAGCCGCGCCCTTGCCACCCCCCGCCAGTGCGCCGATAAGTGCGCCGCCGCCTGCGCCACCACCGATGAACACCGCAGTACGTTTGCCTTTGCCCTTGGCTTCCAGTACGTATTCATCCGCATTGACGGATTGGCTGCCGACCCTTTCGAGTTCAAGTGCCAAAGTGCCTGCGCCTTTGAATTTGCCCTTGTTTTTTGAAGCGGCAATGATTCCTGAGACGGGTGTGCTTTTGGCAAAGGCGATCATGCCCGAGGAGTCTTTGACTGGCGCATAGAGCGTGCCGGTGAATGGATCACCTTCCCGCGCCGATTTCGTGCTCACAGTATGGTCAATGCGCACAGGCAGCGCTGTTCCAGCGGGAACAGTCAATGTGATTGTGGTCGGTTGTGGTGGAGCAGCTTGCTGGCTGGAGCCGTTGGGAGCAGCACCCGATGCAGTTTGCGATCCAGCAGTGCCCGTTGGCGGATTGGTATTCGTGGCATTGGCAGTGTTCTGACTGTTGTCTGGGGTTGCCGTCGATGCCGGAGCCGGAGCCTGATGGCACCCGAAGCAAACCAGCGCGGTGAGCAACAACGATGTGGGTACAAATTTCCTGAGGTGATACAAACGAGGTTCGTTCATGCGTCCATTCTCCATGCAAGGATGCCATCGGCATCGGAATCAAAAATCGAGCCAAGGACAGTGTGACAGGTGCTGCAATGGCGAATGCCGACTCTCAACAAGATAACAGACGCTCATAGACAATGGTCGAGTTGGCAGAATGCTGGTCTACTGCCGTTTAAGGACCGCCGCTCCTTTTTCGTCGGCGAGAATGGTATTTTCGAGCAACCTAAATGAGGCGGCTTTGTCAGCGGGTATTTCAACCTCACGCACTTCGTACTCACGCTCGTAATGCAGCACGTTGCCTTTTGCGGTCACGCTGGAGTGGTAACTGGCAAAGTCCAGATCAAGGTTGACCGCGTCGGGCGTTTCATCGACTACAAAGCCCGCAGGCAACGTGATGTCGAAGCTGTCACGCCATCGACCTGACGCCGAAAGGTCGATGGGAAACGTGCGCGGCTTGTCGTCGAAGGCTCGCGCGAATGAGCCGAGAACACGTGGGCGCACCAGCAACAGCGGACCTGCGGAATGAGCGTAGTTGTGGGCTATGACCTTGAAGTGAAACTCCAGCGGCTTGTCAAGAGCTGCGGGCTGAATGAACTGGAAGGCATCAAGTGTAACCCCAGGAAGAGTCTCCGCAACATAGTGTTCCCAGGCTTCGCGCCGCTCTTTCTCGTCTGTGTATTTGAGGAAGAGACGAAAATCGGCACCCTCCGGCCCGGAGTGCAACGTATCAATCGAGCCAGTGAGGATGCCATCTGCTGAGAGCGTGAAGAGACCCTTTTGCTCCGTACCGTTGGCACCTGGTTCAAGTACAGGAAGAGCCAATATCTGACTGGCTGGCCCTGCGGCAAGCGTGCCATAACTGCCTTGTAGATAAGAAGGCAGATTGCCAATTGGCGTTCGCTCATTGGTGGGATCGAAGATGAGATAGCGCTTGCCATCCTTGGCCTTGGCAATGGCTTGAAGGCGCGTATCCTGCACTTCGGCTGGAATCTCGATTGCTGTAATCATGTGGTTGCCCACTGTTGAAGGTTCATCGGGATCGACGATACCGCGACGATCATCGACCGGCATATAAAAAGCGTGAATGCCGACGGCCTGAAGCATCGAGATCACGAGTGTGGTCTTGTCCTTGCAGTCGCCGTAATGGTTGCGATAAATATCTGCCGCATAATGTGCTTGCAAACCGCCGATGCCGCGTTCAACAACGAAGTAGCGAACGTTCTTCTGGACGTAATCGGCAATGCGACTGAGCTTGGTGTAGAAGTCAGAGGCTCCAGCGGTCAGTTCCTGCGCCTTGGCGGTAATCTCTGGCGTGGGATCGGGGCGGTGCTCTTCGAGCGTCGTTGTCCACTGGCCGATTGCACGCCACTGATTATCTTTGCCCTCGACAGCGGCATCGCCCCACTTGACGTTCATGCGAGCGGCCAACGCGCCCCGAACAGGTGTTGAATGCAGATTTTCAAGATCAAGGGCGGGCATATCCTTGATCTCCCAGCGCAGATGATTGGGGCCAAGTTCGATAGGCTTGACGGGTGCAAACTTGCGCCATGCTGTGGCAAAATGACCGCCTGTTGGAAGAACAAGTTCCAGTGATTCGGATACCACGGGAATCGACAATTGAATGCCCCATTCCACTTCACTGATATAGGGTCGCAGCCGCTCTTCAGTCTCACAGATAACAACCGAACCTGGGTCTGCGGCAGGAGATTTTGCCGCTCGGACACGCTCGGTCATTTGCAGAATAGGTTGGTCATAAGCGCCGTAGTCGGTAAAGTCGGTCTCCATCGCCTGAAACGGATGCCCATCGGCGGTGATGGTCCAGGAGTGGATGTAGTTGAGCTTCTCATCCACATCGTAGCCAATCTCGCAAGTTGCATATTTGCGTCCCTGCGGCTTGAGAATGCGAACGGCCTCGCGTTCACGCTCGACGGCATGGTTCTGCTCATCGACGGTAATCAAATACTCGTCGAACAGTACCACCGCAGAAGCATCTTTGACGTAGGTCGGCGTCGGTGTTTTAGCTGCGTCCACGGCCCACTGCGGCGCTGGCTCAACGCTCTTGCCGTATGCGGAAATAGAGCTTGTCAAGGCTGCAATCAAAACAAGGACCGAGGGTCCAAAAAAATGCGACTTCATCAGTTGCCTTTCGCCGCTGCTGCTGCGGTAAGAACGATTTGCTGCTGATCGGCGGCTGCAACTTTTTGGTAGAAGCCGCGCAGGTCTTGATACTCCTCTGGCGCGGCGAAGGTGAGGGCGCGGGCCAATTGACGATAGACGGTGACCTTACCGGGTGCGGTGATGGATTTATCCGTAAGAATCGCGTGCTGCGGCCAAGAAATCTTTGCATCCTGCGGCGAACCTTCCACACTGAAACCATCCGGTAGATGATAGGTGATCTGGTCAGTCACCATGTCGCCATAGTGCATATCGACCGGCTCCAGCCGCTTGTCTTGTGCAACAAAGGGATGTGCGCCTCGTGTCTCAAAAAAGTAGCCGGGAAGCAGCAATCGCTTTGAGGTTGCCGTTCCCAGAGATCCGCTTATGTTGACCACAGCCAGCAGATTCGAGTCTGGATCGTCGAGCGCAACAAAGTGATCGACGTGCGCTTCAACACCCTCTGGAATCGACTCCTCAATCCAGCGATCAAACTGCTTTTTAACTTCGCTCAGATCATTTCTCAATGCGGCCTGACGCCAGCGCAATGCCTCTTGCCCGATCATCACAAATTTCAGGTTGCCAGTAACACCACCGTGGTTATCCAGTGTCACGTCACCTGCGCGCACAAATTTGTTATCGGGGTAAACCTGGCCCGGTGAGCTGGCCGCGTTGTGATTGTCACTGGTCTGTCGAATCCCACTGGCATCCGAGTGTCGCCAATTGACAGTTGCAAAGGGACACATCTTTTCACCCGGGTCGAGCGTGATCTCTTTGCCGCCGGTGCTCAGAATCACCAGCGTCGTGTCCAGTTGATCCAGATTGAGGTAGGTGATATCGAAGAGTCCATTTGAGCGATCCACAACCTTGTGCGCATAGGCAGTCAGACCCGCTGCGCGCAACATGGCCAGATACAGCAGCGCAATGTCTTCGCTGGAGCCGCTCTTCTGCTTCCATGTATCTTCAGCGTGCTTGGCTTGTTTCAGCTTGAGCTGCTTCAGCTCCGATTCGCTCTTCACGCGCGAGTAGTCTGTGTTATCGAGTGCCTGCACCGCTTTATAGAGCTTCTTCGCCTTGTCCAAATCGCTATCAGCGGGCACAATAACTCCGTTCACTGCGTCATGAATGGCTTTGGACGGCTCAGCGAAGTGATCCACGTCTTTGGTCCACTGTTTGAATTCAGAAACCCAGAAGTCCTTGGTATCGTAACTGCTTTTGTAATAAAAGGCCACTTTGTAAAGGAAGCTGTTAATCGGCGGCATCCACTCCTCACTGGGAATCGCGGGGATATCGGTTACATCGACGCTATGGTTGCCGATGGCATCGGTTATCATCGTTACGCCGGTTGGCAGTTTGGGCCACCAGATGAGGGAGTTGACCGGGTGTCCGCGCTCGTCCATCAGATACGAACTTGTCGCGTTCTGAGAGCCGTATAAGAACGCTTTGAAGGGCGTAAACACGTAATGGGCCTGGTGTACGAAGTAAGGTCGCTGAATCTCCCATGTCGGAGAGGAGTAATGGTCGTCATCGTACTCGATGGTGTAGCGATATTCCAGGATGCTGCCGACCTCGACGCTGGGCAGCGTGAAGACCCTGCGATTGACCTGAAGCTCATCGCCTTTTTTATCCTTTTTCTTGTAAATCAGCAAATCCTCCGGCTTGCCAACCAGCGGAATCACCGTTCCGTCTGAGTGGATAGTGCGAGCCTTGATGTCCGAGATTTTGGAGTCGCCGTGCAGATAAGGCACCTCCACAGTGGCCAGTTCCTTGCCCTTTTCCTGCAGTACCTTGATGCGCACGTAACATTTCTGAAAGTGGATCCGATCATTGGCGATCTCTTCAATGTTGAGATAGACTGCTGCGGCCCCTGGAGCTTTGGGGTCTTCCGTCATCTTGAGTTCTTCGCTGGTGGGTTCTTGAAACTGCGCCATCGCCAGAAGTGGCAATGCTAAGGTCAGAAGCAGAGTTACATTACGCAGCAAAACAGCGGTCCGCATCAGTCATTCCTTTACTTGCGAGCAGTAACTTGCCCGACGAAGAGTGTTTTTAGTTGAATGCAAGGATTCTATTTTTATTAGCAAGCTTCGTCGAGATAACGTTGTGCTAAAGAAGTTCTGGATAAATCCTGCGGCACTTGAGCATCTCCGCAACCCGTGCCAGCGGCAGCCCCACAACGTTGAAATAACAGCCTTCAATGCGCGGAATCCAGCGGGCGGCTCGACCCTGAATCGCATAAGCGCCGGCCTTGTCCATCGGCTCTCCAGTCGCAATGTAAGCCGCAATCTCCTCGTCACTGAGAGTGAGAAAACTGACGGTTGTGACCTCTGCGACTGCCTCGATATGCTCTGCCGTAGTCAGCGCCACGCCGGTGATGACGCGATGATCGCGGCCACTGAGCAGACGCAGCATTCGCGCAGCATCGGCAGCATCTTCAGGCTTGCCCAGAATCTGCGCGTCGAGTGTGACAGTAGTATCTGCTCCAAGAACCGCGAGTTTGCTAGCATTATCGGACGTGGCCGAGAGCTGCGCAAAGACAGCCTGCGCTTTTTCGCGGGCCAACCGCGTTACGTAATCAATGGGGTCTTCGTCGGCAAGCGGGTCTTCAGGAATGTGCGCCGGGTGCACCTGAAACGAAAAGCCCGCCTGCGTAAGCAGTTCGCAGCGGCGAGGCGAGGCGGAGGCCAAAATCAACATATTGAGATTATGGCAGGAGTGCGCGAGTTGGACTCTGGTAGCTGCCTGCCAGTTATCAGACAAAGGTGTATCCATCAAGTCACTTGGAGCAGGAGGCGGCGCGTCGTACACTGAAGTAGCTCTGGATCTCCGCGCACTTCCATGCAAAGAATCCTTCTATATGTCGTGTTTCTGGCTGCTTTCTTTGTGGCCACTGCCAATGCCTCCCCGTCAACGCGGGCGAAGACATACAGGCGAGCCTCGTCCGTTGCCACTTCGCAGCATTCACGCAACATCATTCGGCAGCCCGCAGCACACGCAGGCAAACGCGAAAGCAAGCGCGCATCGGCGCATCATCACCAGACGCGCGGACGAGTGCGGCCAGCTGTATACATATCGCGCTGTCGTTCTCATCGACGCATCCAAGACTCCGAGACGCAGAAACCGACCAGGCTTGCTGATCCAGGTGAGGCAACCGATCAGTCTGGTGAGGCACAAGCTACAGGTGATTTGCCACTAGTCGAAAAATCATCGTTGAGCACCAGGCGATGGCAGATGCCAACCCCCTTGCGTGGATCTTTCGAGTCTCTGGCACGGCAAAATGAAAAGACGGAAGCAGACAATCTGGAGCGTATCGAGGACGACAACGACCTCAATGACCGCATTGCTCGCGGAATGCTGTCGCCGCTGCCCGCCTCTGCTTCGCTCAGCGTAAACGGTATGTTGCCAGAAAACCGCCGCTATTGCCGTCCCTGGACGGCTGCGTTTCTCGCGGATCTGGCGCGGGCACACAAGGCCGCTTTTGAACGCGCGCTGCTGGTCAGTTCAGCGGTGCGGACCGTTGCCTACCAGAAGAAACTGATGGCGGTCAATGGCAATGCTGCGCAGGCTGAGGGAGACATAGCCAGTCCACACCTGACTGGAGCCGCCGTGGATATTGCCAAAAGCGGAATGAGCCGCCAAGAGATCAGTTGGATGCGTCTTCGCTTGCTTGCGCTCCAGCAGGCTGGCAAAATCGACGTCGAAGAAGAGTTCAGGCAGGCATGCTTCCACATCACCGTCTATAAGAGCTATGCGCAATCCACGCCTCCCAGCAAGACAGCCAGCGACAAACTAGATACAGCAAAGACTGCAACGGAGCCTTCATTCGAGGCAACAACCGGCGAGACTCCCGCACAAAACCCATAACTGCATATCAGTCGGAATTCGCCGCCTCTCTGCGTTCCTTCAATGGCTTGCGTTTTCCTCTTTCAGGCTTGCGTGTGCAACTCGTGACCAGAATCACCGTCACTGACTGCTGAGATCTGCCATTCTGGAATTGATCGCCAAAACCGCCTCAAAAGGATGAATTGGATGAGAAATCTTGCAGTCTTGACCAGTGGTGGAGATGCTCCCGGCATGAATGCCGCAGTGCGTGCGGTGGTGCGCACCGGGCAGTCGCACGGAATCAATACGTGGGGCGTTTATCAGGGATACTCCGGCTTGATTGAAGGCAACTTCAAGCGGCTGGGCACACGCGATGTGAGCAGCATTATCCAACGCGGCGGCACTGTGCTCGGTTCAGCTCGTTGTCCTGAGTTTCAGACCGAAGAGGGTGTTGAGCTGGCCATTCGCCGACTCAAAGGCGCGGGCATTGATGGCTTGGTCGTCATCGGCGGCAACGGCTCACAGACCGGCGCCGATGCGTTGCGCAAAGTTGGCTTTCCTGTGGTTGGCGTCGCTTCCACCATTGATAACGACCTCTATGGTTCGGATGTCACGATTGGCGTGGATACCGCGCTGAACGTTGCGCTCAACGCGATTGACAATCTGAAAGTGACTGCAAGTTCGCACCGGCGCGCCCTGCTGGTTGAGGTGATGGGGCGCAAGTGCGGCTATCTGGCTCTGATGGCGGGCATCGCAGGCGGAGCAGAGGCTATCGTGATTCCCGAATTTGAGATCGTCCCCGAGCAGTTGGCCGAGCGTATTCAGGATGTGTATGAGCGTGGCAAGCCACACGCGATTGTGGTGGTGGCCGAAGGTGCCAAGTACAACGCAGAAGGCCTTTGCCAGTATTTTCACCAGCACGACCTGCTGCGCGGCTACGAGTTCCGTTCCACGGTGCTGGGCTATGTGCAGCGCGGTGCCGTACCCACCTGCGCAGATCGCCTGCTGGGCACCAAACTTGGCTCAGAGGCCGCTGAACAAATCATTGCTGGCAACTCCGGCGTACTGGTGGGCGTCTGCAAAAGCGAACTGACCGCCACCCCGCTCGAAGAGGTCGTCGTCGGCAAAAAGCCGCTCGATCCCTGGTTTCTGAAAGCCGCCGATATGCTGGCGCGGTAAAGAATATGCCGAGTCCTCCATCTCTCGTGGCTGAGAGATGGAGCCTCAATCAAAGACCCATTTCGCAGTTACTGTGGAACCTGTATTACCCGTCACTTTGACCGTGTCAGTGTAATTTCGCCGCCGGGAAAATCAACCTGATCGGTCTTGGCCGTCATTTTGATCTCGTCGCCTTTGATCACGCCTCCATGCTTGATAGTCATGCCATTGAAGGTCACATTGAACACCAGTTTGTCGCCATCCACCTTGCCGTCTGTAATCTCGATTGGATCGCCCTGCGGACCGTTGGCCGTTCCAGTCAGTTTAGTGCCGTCCTGCTTGAGGGTGAAAGAGAGGTGAAAGGGATCGCCATTGGGGCTTTTCATATCGCCGCTCCAGTTTCCTGTTACATCAGCAGCAAACGCCGTTACGGCGATGAAGGCCAGCATCAAAACCGCACATACACTGAGAATTATTTTCATCGAAAGATCCTTAAAGTGAATTTGTGCGGACGAAAGTTAATTGAATACAAGCCGCGCACAACAAGGTGACGGGAGGCGAGGCACGAAAGTTTCTCGGTGCCAATCAAACTCTAACCAATGATTTTTGCGGGCACACATGAATCTATTTTGGCGGCTGGAAATCTCCTATAACTGGAAGATTAGTAACCTGCTTCGCGCCCATGCCTGACGGCTAGAATCACAATTTCCTCGCTGTTGTAATGATAAAGAGCAACATAAGCACCGCTGCCGAACTCGATCACCCATTCGCGAAACTCGGAGGGCAACTCCTCGACGGGACGACCTATCTCAGGATGCTTGCCAAGCAGAATGAGTCCATGACGAATTGCTGTTATGGCACGTCTTGCAGCATCCTGATTTTTAGGGGCCAGAAATTCAAACAGCCTTTTCATATCTCGCAGGCTATGAGGCGACCACCTCAGACGTGGCATTGAGGAGCCTCAGCATCCTCACCGGCTTCGAGTCTGGCCAGCCAAACCTCTGCCTCCTCGGCTGCCAGGTGCAGGCCGGTTGCCTGATAGTCATTCCACGCCACGAGCGCATCCTGAAGAAACTGTACGCGTTTTTCTTCGCGGCCAACGTACTGCTCAACAGCTTCCCGCATGATCCAGTGAGCAGACCGCCGACGCGCCAGAGCGAGTCGCTGTATACGTTCCTTGAGTTCACTATCGAGCTTGAGGCTGGTCGTGGCAACAGGCGACATCGCTGGTACTCCATGGTATTACTTAGAAGCACTATAGCACAATCTGTATTTCAGACAGATATTTCAGCCATTCGTCCATCCCCGCGCCGGTCTTGGCTGAAGTCTCAAATATCCTGATGCCAGGACGAATCTCGTTGATGTTTTTCAGAGCCAATTCTCGGTCAAAGCCACACGGTTCGGCAATATCCATCTTGGTAATCACGGCCGCATCGGCGGAGTTGAAGAGCGTGGGATACTTCAGCGGCTTGTCTTCGCCCTCCGTGACGCTGAGCAGCGCAACGCGCACGCGCTCACCCAGATCGTAACTCGACGGGCAAACCAGATTGCCCACATTCTCAATGAACAGAATGTCCAGATCGCTCAGCACCACGCCTTCCCAACCGTCGAGATGCTTGGCGATCATCTCCGCGTCCAGGTGGCAGATTCCGTGAGTATTGATCTGGCGCACCGGCGCGCCGCTGGCAGCCAATCGCCGCGCATCGTTATCGGTTTCCAGATCGCCGACCAGCGCTGCAACTTTTATGCCTCGCTGCTTGAGTTCACGCAGAGTCCGCTCCAGAAAGGCAGTCTTGCCAGTTCCCGGGCTTGAGACCAGATTCAACACCAGCACCCCGGCCGTTGCATAACGCTCGCGCAGCGTCGCTGCCAGTTCATCGTTCTTCTTCAAAATTCCGCGTCGTAGCTCGACAATTCGGGTGGTCATACAGTCTCCTCTGCCTCTTCAATCTCGATGGAATCAATATCCAATTCGCGCCCCTGGCGCAGGTCAAAGCACGGCTCGCCGCAGCGAGGACAGCGAAAACTCTGCACGCTTTCCAGTTCCACATCCTGCCCGCAGGGTTCGCAGTGCATCACCACCGGCAGCACATTGACCACCAGCTTTGAGCCTTCCAGCGCGGTTCCATCAATCGCAATTCCGTAGCAAAAATCCAGTGATTCTGGAATGACCGAGGACAAAGCTCCCACGCGCAGCCGCACTTCTTTGACCCGCGCTCCGGGATACGCGGCCAGAGATTCGGTGACCGATTCGACGATACTCGCAACGATGGAAAGTTCATGCATAAAAACAAAATTCTACGCTGATGGCGTCAATGCTGCCTGCGGATGCTTCAATATGTAAGATAAAAGACAAGGATCTTCTCTGTGACCCATACACTTGCACCAAACTCGCGTCTAGCCCTGAGCCATCTGGCTCCTGGCGTCTTGCAGTCAGAAATCCGCGCCATGAGCGTGGAATGCGACCGTATCGGCGGCATCAACCTGGCTCAAGGCGTGTGCGATACGCCTGTGCCTGCGCCGGTGCAGGAGGCTGCGATTCAGGCCATCCACGATGGCTACAACATCTATACGCGACTGGACGGCATTACCCGCCTGCGCAACGCGATTGCGGCCAAACAGAAGCGGGACTATGGACTGGATTACGATCCTGAGAACGAAGTTCTGGCCTCGTGTGGTGCCACCGGCGGACTTCACGCTGCTGCAATGGCTCTGCTGAATCCTGGCGACGAAGTGATGCTCTTTGAGCCCTTCTACGGCTACCACGTTTCGACGCTGAAGTCGCTGCGTGTTGCGCCGGTGATTGTGCCTCTCGCTGAACCGGATTTTGCGCTGGACGTTGCGGCGCTGCGAGCGGCCATTACTCCGCGCACCCGTGCGATTCTGCTCAATACACCAGCCAATCCCAGCGGCAAGGTTTTCAGTCGCGCTGAGTTGGAAGCGATTCGCGAGATCGTTTTGGAATTCGATCTGTTTCTCATCACCGATGAGATTTACGAATACTTTGTCTACGACGGTCGGGAACACATCAGCGCCGCAACGTTGCCGGAGATGAGAGAGCGGACGATCACGCTTTCCGGCTTCAGCAAGACCTTCAGCGTGACCGGCTGGCGGCTGGGCTACGTCACTGCTGATGCACGCTGGATGGGTGCAATGGCTTACTTCCACGACCTTACATACGTTTGCGCGCCGTCTGCCCTGCAGCATGGCGCGGCTGCCGGACTGGAGCAACTGCCAACCAGCTTTTATTCGGATTTGGCCTCTGACCATCAGTCGAAGCGCACCCGGATTCTGAGCGCACTGACCGATGCCGGTCTCAAGCCCACGGTGCCAGCCGGCGCCTACTATGTTCTGGCCGACGCATCGCGTGTTCCGGGCAAGACGACAGCAGAAAAAGCTCGCCAGTTATTGGCCGCTACAGGAGTTGCCTCCGTGGCAGGCTCGGCCTTCTTTCGTCCCGGCCACGGAGAAAACCTGTTGCGCTTCTGCTTTGCCAAAAAGGATCATGATTTGGACGATGCTTGCGCACGGCTGCGCAAATTGTAATCAAGTGAATCGAAAATGCTCTAGCTTTCGAGTTCCGCGAATGCTTCCCTCATACGCTTCCATGTAACGGCCAAATCCTCAGGCAGCACGCGGCTTTCGGCAATGGTCGTCATGAAGTTGGTATCGCCAGTCCAACGCGGCAGCGCGTGCAGGTGAAGATGGCCAGCAACGCCAGCGCCTGCGGCCTTGCCCAGGTTCAGGCCGAAGTTGAGACCATGCGGTCGATAGACTTTTTCAAGTGCCCGTTCGGCAAGTCGCGCCAGATCGATCAATTCATGCGTTGCCTCAACGGTTAGACCCGCAAGGCGATCAAGATGAGCATAAGGCATCACCATCACATGACCCGATGTGTACGGAAACGCATTCAAGCAGACAAAACAATGCTTTCTGCGCAGGATCACTCCCGCCGCTGACTCGGCCTGTAGAGAATCCATGCCATTCTCTATTGCGTAGTTCATGGCGGCAATCAGGTTGCAGAAAACGCAGCCAGAGTCTCCAGGCCATGCCGCCAAACTGGCTGGCACGCCCGGACGCACGGCATCATCCGCCGAAGTGACGTAGGCATAGCGCCAGGGAGTCCAGAGATGATCCATGCTGAGTTACAGCTTACCCAAACTGGCAAGCAATTCCGCGTTCAAGATGGTAGCACCAGCTGCTCCGCGCACGGTGTTGTGCGACAGTACGACGAACTTCCAGTCGAGCAGGTTGCAGGGACGCAGACGTCCGACGGTTACTGCCATGCCATTGCCGCGATTGCGGTCCAGGCGTGGCTGAGGACGATCCGGCTGCGGCGCAAACTGCACCGGCTGCTCTGGAGCGGTCGGCAGTTGCTGGCCAGCCAGCGGCTTGAACTCCGCCCAGGCCGCCAGAATCTCTTCGCGGGTTGCGGGCTTGGCCAGCTTGATGGAGACGCAGACGGTGTGGCCATCAACCACAGCGACGCGATTGCAACTGGCGCTCATGCGCGCGGCCAGCGGTGTGACGGTATGGCCATCGAGCGTGCCCAGCAACTTGAGCAGCTCTTCTTCCATCTTCTCTTCTTCGCTGCTGATATAGGGAATGACGTTATCTAGAATGTCCATCGAAGGAACGCCGGGATAGCCCGCGCCGCTGACGGCCTGCATGGAGGT
>Ga0182030_10020024_pt1 | contig 12672 bp, 4 predicted proteins | sample 812S3MmetaG_FD_121299 | JGI IMG/M metagenome (GOLD analysis project Ga0182030, IMG submission 121299) | Permafrost microbial communities from Stordalen Mire, Sweden - 812S3M metaG (Illumina Assembly) | ecosystem: Environmental > Terrestrial > Soil > Wetlands > Permafrost | place: Sweden... | reverse complement strand
GATGGATCTACAGAGATGTGCTAAGCCGGAAGGTCAGAGTCCTCTGGGCAGCACTCCGGTGATGAATTCTCCAACGAAATTCTCTGTTTTTCGTTATGAAGAGCGTTCGTCTTGGGGAGCCAATTTCACTCCTGTATTTTCAATGTATCCCTTACAGAACACGCCAGTTGCCGTGGCGCGCCCGCGCAACGGCCGAAATTGAGAATTACCCATCCTTACCCGAATTTCAAAACTCCTGACGTCGTCGAGGGCTGCAACGATTTATCGTTCTGTTTTTCATCTAGCTCTCCACGCGGAAAGTCCGGACCGCTGGGATCGCGAGTACCGCGAATGGACTACAAGCGCCGTGGCAGAGAGGTCCTCGACCACGTCATCCCGCTGAACGAACCACATCTCCGCCGGCTGATTCGCGATTACGTGAACTACCCCCGAGGATCGAATTCACGATAGCCCCAGTAAAGATACGCCCGCCGGCAGACCGGCGGAGCCAAAGCCATCGGCGAATGCTACCGTCAGAACTCCTGATGTCGTGGAATTTGCAGTGACCCGCAGGTGGGGCAGGCGGTGCTCGCCTTCGCTCGATCCTATTCGAGCCGCGGTCCCAAATTCAGCGCGGGCGGGCAGGCGAGCACCGCCTGCCCCACCTGCGAAGCTCTCGCCATCGAAAGGAATGGCTCAGCCCATTTTCCCCGCCAGGCTGAAATTGCGGGGCGACATCAGGAGTTCTGACCGTAATCTCGATGCCGCGCCTGGACGGACTGCATCATCGGTACGGCTGGGAAGATGCCGCATAAGAGTGCCGCTGGTATGTGGATCAATCAGGCCAAAGGCATCTGGTCCCGGCCTGTGGGAACATGAAAAGGAAATGCGCCGGGGCACTACCTCGTCACGACCAGAGGCTCCGGTGTTTGTGGGCTGCGGAGTTCGCCTTCGACGGATCCGATCATGCCTTGTCTACAGACAAACCCCCCGGTTGCGGCAGTTGCAGAGAGAGACTACTTCCAGGCTTCGTCCACCACTTCGATGGCGTTAATCATCGCGTAGTTGTGTGTCGGAGTGAAGGTGAAGATCAGTTTACCCTGCGTGTTCGGCGCCAGCCCCTTAAATGTCTTGTCGAGAGCGTGCAAGCTCCCCGCTTCTCTGAAAACATCGAAGTTGGCGAGCAGAATTCGGCCGTTGTAGCTGATGTCGAACACCCGCCCGCCCACACCGCGACCTCCCGTGCGGCCGTCGCCGAACCATGCTTCGCAGAATTTCATGGTCACGGTATAGCGGCCATTCAGCGCCACCGGAATTACGTAGGAGAAATTCCCGAAGCGCTCACCTTGGTATAGCGTTTCCTCTTCGGTATTGGCGACCGGCTCGTGCCGTTGTACCAGCACGCCATTGTGAAAATAGCGGTCCGCGCTCCATGGCCGGCTGGACTGGTCGGTATGGGCGCCATCGCGCGCCAGAATCCGAACGGGACGGATGGCTCCCGGTTTGGATGGCAGGATCTCGATCGCATTGACAAATGGAACCTCATTGTTCCCGTGCAGAAATTCCAAGTGCAGCATGCCATCGGCGGCCGGTTGGATGTCACGGAACACTTTGATGTCGGCAGTATTGCTGCCACCGGCGTCGCTAGTGACGTCCAAAGTGCCTATCAGCACGGCGCCGTTAGTGCGAATTTGGAAAACGCGACTGGTCTCTCCTCCACCCGCGATATTGTTCTCACCGAACACGGTTTCGGCGAAATGGAGCCGCAGTTCGTAAACGCCCTGCTTCAGTGGGATGTGATACGAAAAAGTCCCCTGGCGGGAGTGCAAATACAAAGCCGGATCCTGCGAGTAGTCGATCACCCTTGCGGGAACCGATCGCGCCTCGCCGCCTTGAAAGAACCGATCTCCCAACCAGGTGTTCCCGTAGTGGTCCACGAAGCGCTCTGTCGTGGAGCCGGCAAGGATTCGGATCTCCGAGTCGGGCGCACTGGCAAAAGTCGGAAGGGCCGACGCTTTGGCCGCAACGGAAGGCCATTTCAGCAGCCCGTTTCGACCCCAGAAGTGAGCCGCGATGGCGAGAGCGAGGATACTGGCGGCGATTCCAACGCGGCTCCGCAGCCGAACGCGGGGCCGCGGGGGCGCCTTTGTCCGAGCCGCTTCCACGGGCAACTCTTGAGATATCGCCGGCGTTTCGACAGGCTGTGGGATTTCCGAGGTGACGGCTACGGGTTCCGCGATGCTCCCCGCTTCGGAAACCCCGTGATGCCGGACAAACAGCGGAACGTAATTTCCGGCCGGAACCGTGATTTGAACCGTGTGTTGCGATCCAGGTCCGTGATAGTACTCCCGCAGGCGCTTGCGCAGGCGGTGGGCCTCTACGCGCACGATTGAATCTTGCGCCTGATCGAAACTGGTTGGCCGGCCGAGCGCCTCGACCGCGATGTTGTACTCTTTGACTTCGTGCGAAAGCCCGGCGAAATGTCGCTCACAGATGTAATGGAGCATGTGAGCGACCGTCGGCGAGCGCACGAACGCTTCCGAGGACAAGACCGCCTCAAGCTCAGATCGTTCGACTTGGAAGTCACCGGTTTCCGGTGTCATGGCGCTGCGTAAGATAGGAGTATACCACCCGTTCAGGTACCTTGCCACGCCGCTGTAACGCCCGGAGGCCGGAGTAACGCCGATTCTATGCAATTGGAAATAAATCCCTTACAGGCCGCGTAACGGACTCCCCTTTGGTTACCGATGGAAATCCGTGGGGCCGTCCCGTCTCCCCGGGAATTGGCGTGAGCCTGCCAGGGCGAGCGGCACTCGCCCGGTCTGCGCAGCCCGGTGCACGGCCGCGCCAATCTCTATTCAACGGGCGGACTTTGCCTGCGGGAGCCACGCCCGCAACCGGTCTACCGTCTGCTGCCATTGCGGATCGGGCCGGATCCGTAGGGCGGTTTCGTACTCGGCAATCGCCTGCGGCAGTAGGGCGGGTGTCTGGGCCAACGCGGTTCCCAAATTGAAGTGCGCTTCCGCCAGATTGGGTTCAATCCGCAACGCCGCCCGGTATTCGGCAATCGCCTGCGGCAGTAGGCTGGGTGTCTGCGCCAACGCGTTTGCCAGATTGAAGTGCGCCTCCGCGTAATCGGGTCGCATCCGCAGCGCTGCCTGGTACTCGGCAATCGCTTCCGGCAGCCGGCCGGGCGCATTCGCCAGAGCGAGCGCCAGGTTGAAGTGGGCCTCCGCGCGATCCGGCCGAATCCGCAGCGCCGCCTGGTACTCGCGAATCGCCTCTGGCAGCCGGCCGGGTACGCGCGCCAGGGTGTTTGCCAGATTGTTGTGCGCTTCCACGAAATCGGGCTCAATCCGCACGGCCGCCTGGTACTCGCCAATCGCTTCTGGCTGGCGATCTCGAATGCGCTCGAATTCCACGGCGAGATTGTAGTGCGACCTGGCAGCCTCCGGAGAGACATCCACGGCACTGGTCCAGAGACTGCGGTCATCCTGCCAGTCGAAGTTGCGGGCGTAGGTTCGCGCCGCGAGCGCCAGGCACACCACTGCAAGCGCGGTCCAGGCAACTGGCTTGGCTGCGGAGAGTTTCCGAAAGCGCCCCTGCCCGAGGGAGTAGATGGACGCTACTACGCAACCCGCCAGGCCCACCGAGGGCAGATAGAGAAACCGCTCGGCCATGATGCTCCCGATGAGGACGACCAGGTTCGAAGTGGGTGCCAGCGCCACGAAAAAGAAAATCAGGAAGAAGAGCAGCGGCTTCCCCGTAGAGCGCCAGCGGACAGCCAGCAGGATCGCGAGAAGTCCGGCGCCGAGACAAACAGCCAGTGCCATCAGCGTCTTGGCGTCCTCCCAATTCGACGGCCGCCAGCCGAATAAGGGCACTGCATTGTAGGAATAATCCACCGACAGGCGGGCGGGCCAGAGAAACAGCCACAGGTAGGCGCCAACCACCTTGACCGCCGTGAGCCGCGCCGTCCAGAAGCCGGCGCGCACCAGGGGGTTATCGGTAAAATCGATCAGCATGTGCGTGTGCAGGCCGCTGCGCAGATAGAAATAAGCGGCAAAAGGCAGGGCCACGGCGGCATATGCGGGCATCCGCCGTCGCCACGCCGCGCGGTCGCGCCAGATCAGGTCGTGGAGGAGCATGATGCCCGGCAAGACTACGGCGTTCTCTTTCGAAAAAAGCCCGATGGCCTGAGCGGCTGCCAGACCTGCCAGCCATGCCACACGACGCCGCCCGGCGGCGCTGGCGCTTTTCACGTAGCACAACAAGCCGGCTAACACGCCGAAGGCTGCCAGCAGGTCGGCGCGCCCCACGATATTGACCACCGATTCAGTCAGCAGCGGATGCAATCCCCAGATTGCGGCCAGTGCCCAAGCGGGCGAAGTTTCCCCAAGAATCACCATTCCCAGCGCGTACACCAGCGCTACGTTCGCTGCGTGCAGCAGGAAATTCACAAAGTGATAGCCCGCCGGTTGCGGTCCATTGCCGAGAACCGCGTAATTCAGCAGGTAGGAGAAAGTAGTGAGGGGCCGATACAGTCCCGCGGTGGCCGCGTGCAGGCGGCTGCCATCCCAATACCCTCCGGTCAGAATGGATTCCATGTTTTGCGGCGTCGCCGCCTGGATACGGGAATCCTCCGCCACCAACGAGGCATTGTCGAACACCAGTCCCGCCTGGAAGGAATTGGAATAGGCGGCTAAGGCGAGGATCCAGAGCACCAGAAGCCGCCATCCATGGCGCCATATCCAGCTCGTTCTCGCGGGGAAAAAACCAACGGCTGGCTGCGAGGTTCCACGCGACCTTCGCCTATTGTCGATTTTAGCCACTGAACGTGCCAGTATAGCTCCGTGCAGACGACGCGAGATCCTGCTCGGGAATTGCGGATGCGTAAACAGTTTCGGGATTTTGGTTAAGAACCGCTTGCTGGCGCGCGCGGCTCAGAATGGCGTCTCAATGTTTGTAAGTGTTTACAGAGCCGGGCCCAGGGGGCACCCCGCGAGGGAGCGGTCGTTCAGAGACCTGCCTCCCGATACCGTGCAAGCACTCCGGACTTGCCGCAGTGGTCTACGCCCGCTCCAAATCCCGCGGCGCCTGGCCTAACTCCACGTTCGTCAATGTAACGATGGCTCCGGGAGCCACCAGCACGTTCAGACTACCGCTGTTGGATGGAGAGTGCGGCTCTACCGAGTTCTCCTGCCGCGGGTCCGCAGTCTCAAGATAGCGGAAGGCGGCGCCTTGCCATTTCACCTCCACCTTCTGCGCCACTGACGACCGATTCAGCAGAATCAATGTCTTCTTCCCGCCCACGCCGGTGAACGCCGTGGCCAGCATATGCTCACTGGAACTGGCTGCCTTCACCCGCTTCATGCCTTCGCGCACTCTGCGTGTGTACGCTCCGAGGACCCGCAACTGGTGACTCGACGCCACCGGCTTCATCCCGTGCTCGACATCGGGTACCAGCAGCGTGCGCGTCCATCCATAAGAAGGTTGGGTCACGTTGAGCAGCGTCCAGCAATACATCAGACTGCAGGCATCCATTTGGGTCAGCAGCTTGTGGTAGAGTTGGCCCATTGCCAGGGCGACCCGGTACGCGCGCGATTGAAACTCTCCCGTGTTGACACACAGTTCCACGGCCATGAACGGCTTGCCGGCGGTCGCCTCGCGCAATAGCGCCAAGCGCTGGTCGAACCCGTCGGGGTCGTGAAAATAGTTTTGATAATCGTAGAGGTTCGAGGTGGCGTAATCGATGATCTTCCACACTGCGGGGTCCTGGCGGAATGCCTTGCCGGCCGCGACACCGCCCGGGGATGTGGGGGCGTTGTGCATGTGGATTTTAGTGGCCCCGAATCCCGCGCCATCCAGCGCCTGGCGCAGCGCCGGCGCCATCTTCCGCCAGTTTTCCGCCGATTGGGTCACTTCGTTTTGAATCCCTACGATCTCCGGGGCGCGCCCGATCTTATCCCGCAAAACCTGGCAATAACGAACCATGGCCTTGGCATACTCTGCAATCTCGGGAGCCTCTGTCAGTTTCCCCGCGGCATCTCGCATGCGGGCCCACGGCGGCAGTTCCCAGAATTCGAAGATCACTTTGCCGCCTAGGCGCCGCACACGCCGCATGTATTCGAAATCGCTGGTCTCGCAATTCGGAAAGTTGTCCCCGTAGTAGTGCGGCGAAGCATCCTGCGGCCGGTCCCAGTTGGTCATCTCGCGGTTCAGCATCGCCCCGATAGGATACTCGCGATGGAGCAGCAGGTTGTACTCCGCGAGAATGCGCCACCACTCCCGGGCTCCCGGCGGGCTTAACTGGGCGAAGGCCGGAGGCGTGGTAGTCCCGCCCCACCCGAGCATCTCCTGGAACTGCGCGGCATCGTCGACGTCGACCGTTACCGGCTCCACGGCCGCGGGCAGCAGTCTCCCGCGCGCGCTCCCATCCCCGCCCGAAAAGGCCAGTTGGTGCTGGTTCACGTCCAGATTGGCGTGGGAGGTGAGCGCTTCTTTCCCGTTCAAAAGCACGCGTAGCGTCAAGCGATAATCCGCCACTACGGTGATGGCTTGCAGGCTGCCGCTATACTCCACCACCGCCTCTTCCCACAGGCCCTCGGGATGGCGCCCCGGCCGCGATTGCACCGGCGGTACTTTGCTCAGCCCGCTGGAGTCGTAATACCGCACTGCCAACCGCACCTTGCCGCCGCCCGCTTCCACCGTGAACCCGCCAGAGGGGCCGGTGAAAATCCAGCTCAGTTGCGCCTTCTCACCGTTCCACTGCGCGATCTCGATAGTCCGCTCAAACAACGCCGGCAGCCATTCGGAGAAGTATTTACGGGGAGCCCACGTCACGGCCCACCGGGTGCGCGGCGAAGGCGGCTCGGGCAAGTCGAACGGGTCGCCCCCGGCTGCCGGCGCCTTCCACGCAGGCAACTCCATCCTGGCTGGTGGGGCCGGAATATTTTGTTCTTGCGTTACTGCCACTGCCGGCGCCGCGAGTACCGCTCCGGAAAACGCGCGCCGCGAGATCTTACTCATGGAAGCTGCTCCTGGGTCATTCTTAGTTGGGTTATTCTTAGTTCCCGTTATGCCGTCCGAAACGAGAATTTTGTGCCTGCTTCGGCGAATCGGACGCGCCGTGTGCGCAACCTGGCTGGTTTCTGTCGCGAAACTCCGGCTCGTAACGGAAAAACCGCTCCCTTGCGGTCGCGGCTCAGTAACAAGTTCCGTGGAATCAGGCGTTACCGAGCCGCGACCGCAAGGGAGCGGTTGCTTGAGTTTCGCGACAGGGCACTGGGAGAAGCAAACCCAGTGCCCGCCAGCCAATCAAGTGCAAACCATCAAATCGTGCATAGCCCTCTGCCGGATCCGTTCAGAATTGGATTCGGGCGGAGAACGCCAGCACACGGGCCGGAAGCGTGCCCGTCGGGAGACCGACTGAGGTAGCGTTGGACACCGCATTGGTAGTCGGATTGAACTGAATGCCGGTGTTCATGCCATTGAACTCCGCATGGTTCAACGCGTTGTAAGCCTGCGCTTGGAACTTCAGGAGCCGCTTTTCGCTGCCCAGCGGGATGCTTTTGGTCAGTGTCAAGTCAAGGTTGGTCACGTGCGGATAGGTCAGCGCTCCGGAGCCGCCGCCCTGATTGCCCAAAACCGGCGGTCCGACAAGCGAATTGTCCGGGCCGGTGGCCAGCGCGGGCATGGCATAGGCGTTGGGATTGAAGTAGGTGCCGGCAGGGATGTTGGCCAGCGGATTGCCGATTACCTCGCACCGCTGACTGACGTCCGGCGTACCGGTATAACCGCCGCTTACCCCTGCCGAGCCCGACGTCAGGCTGCAACCCGGATTAAAAGGAGCGCCGCTGACAATGGAGAAGATCCCCGAGAAAACCCAGTGATCCACCACCACCCCCAAGGGTTTGATGCCGGCCTTCTTGCCGAGGTTGGGAAGGTCGTAGGAGTAGTTGAACTGGAGGTTGCTCCGCCGGTCGGTGCTCAGGCGCCCGTAATTCCATTCCTCGTTGTTCGGGATACCGGGCGTATAACTGGTGGTGCCCATGGCTCTGGAGAACGTATACGACACCCCCAATATCAATCCGTGAGAGTAGCGCTTCTGCAAGGTTGCGGACATGGCGTTGTAATTGGCGTGCCCCCAGAACGCATTCTCGGTGATGGAGCCGTACCCCGGGAAGGCGGTCCGCTCGAATATAGAGCCGATGTCGGCGCTGGTACTGCCGGTGGTAGTCGGGTTCAGGTTCGATGGAGTGAAAGGCCAGCCGGTCCCGATGGGAATGGGGTTCGCATCGTAGGTGAGGTGCTGGTCGAAACTGTAGTTCGTGTTGTAGCCCAGACTGGCTACCAGGTTGGCGCCGAAGGTGTGCTGAATGTCGATACTGGCGTTGATGACCTTGTCCCACGGAACGTTGCTCGGGTAGGCAGTGGGGGCGATCGGAGCGATGCTCAAGCTGCTCAAACTCGGCGGCTGGCCATTGTCAAGCGTCGCAATTTGCGCGAAGGTGACGTTGTTGACCGTCTGCTGATAAGTAGTCGGCGCCTGTCCGGACAGTCCGTAATATTGATTTCCGTCCAGCCGGTTGTAGAACATCCCCGCGCCGCCGCGGAGCGCCGTGGTGCCGTTGCCAAATAAGTCGTAGGCAAAACCGATACGCGGGCCAACGGCCAGCGGAGCCATATGGTAGGGAGCCAGCGGTACGCCGTTGAGGCCGAGGACCTGCAGTCCCGCCGTAGGATTGCCGGTGTTCGGAACAAAGTCCCCGATGAGTCCGCTGCTGGCGGTGGCGCCGGTGCCGGGATCTTTGGCCACCAGACCGGTGCTGGAGGTGCACGTGGTCACGCCAGTGCCGCAGGCCGGAACGTAAATCCGGGGCATGGCCGCTTTCGAATAGAGCGCCGGATTGAAGTTGACAAATGTGTTGTTGTGGTCTTCCTGGGGCGTCTGGTGATAGAACCGCACCCCGATATCGAGCGTCAGCTTGCGGCTCACTTTCCAGTTGTCCTGGATGTAAAACTCGGCGTTCCAGTAGGTTACGTTAAACGTCGTGCTGTTGTTGTATTGGCTGTAGCTATTGACGTTGCCCAGCAGAGCATTCACTTCTCCGTCATTGGTGTTGACCAAGGGGGTGGAACTGGAGGAGGCGAAGCTGAAAGCCCCCATGTAGTTTCTCTGGGCCGGCTGCCACTTGGTGTTGTATTCGAGGTAGACGCCCGCTTTGAACGAGTGAGTGTCCACGATCTTGCTGAAGTTGTCCTGCCAGTACCAGGTCGGGTTGATGGTATAGTCCGCTCCCGCTACCGAACCGACGCGCGAATAGGACATCGCGTTGCTGGGTGTGCCGCCAAAGCTGATGGTCGGCAGGAGGTTCTGGTAACCGTTGAGCGGCGAGGCGACCTGGCCCTGGGTGTTCGCCGTGGGCGGAGGAAACAGCACGGGCAATCCAGGTATCAGCGAACGATCCTCGCTTTTGTAGTTGTCGAGCGAGGTATAGGTGTACTGGTCCCAGTCCGAGGCGTAGGTGAACTCGTTGACCATGGTCGGTGAAATGGTATACGTCAGGGTGGTGGCGTATCCGTGCCCGCCGTTGGGATGGACGATGGGCGAAATTCCCTGGCTGCCGAGAACGCCGCCGACATCCGAACTGAACTGGACCCCGTCGTACAGAATGTTCGAGGTGTCGTAATCGTTGATGTAGCGGAAGAAGCCGGTGAGCTTGGAGGTGATGTTGTAGTCGCCGCGAATCACATCGTTGCGCCGCGGGTGCGTGGCGCTGCCCTGCTCGGTGTAATTCACTACGTTCAACTGGGCGGCCAAGGTTGGACTGTAGTTAGGCAGCGGGAAGAAGTTCAGGACGGCTTGGCCTACGGGATTGAGGCGCGATGCGGGTATTACGTTGCCCGGGAACTGTACGTTGTTGTTGTTCGGATCGAGGATCTTAATCAGGCTACCGTTATTGTTAAGGCTCTGCGAGAAATCGCCGGCCCGTTCGAGTGCGGTGGGGGTGTACTGAAACTCCTGGCCGCCGGATACGAACTGTTTGACCCACTCCTGGGAAACGAAGAAGAAGAACTTCTTCTTGTCCCGGTTGAAAACCTTTGGAATATACACCGGACCGCCGAAACTGTAGGTAAAGATGTTGTACCGGTACGGCACGCGCGGCGTTGCGGCGCCGTTCTTGACGGTGTGGTCGTTGACCCAGGTATCGGCGTTGAATTCCTCGTGCCGGTGGTTCCACGCGGCCGTGCCGTGGAAATCCTGGGTACCGCTCTTGGTCACTACCGTGATGGTGCCGCCCGAGTTGCGCCCGAATTCCGCGGCGTAATTCGACGTCAGAATCTGCATCTCCTGAATCGCGTCGAGGTTCGGCTCGTATTGCAGCGAAGTATTCGACCCGGTGTCCATGTCGGTGACCCCGTCAACCGTAAAGTTGAGCGCGGACGTGGCTCCGTTGATGTTGATGCCGCTGATGGCGCCGTGGCTGGTGACATCGCGGCTGCTCGCGGTATCGATCACTCCGGGAACCAACCGCATGTAGCCGAACAGATCGCGCCCCTTTAAGGTGAGATCTTCGAGGTCTTTAGAATCCACTAGTTGCGATTTCTCGCCGCTGTTCAATTGGACTTGCGCCGCTTCGGCGGTGACGGTTACCGACTCGGCCGAGGTGCCGATGGCAAGCGCAATCTTGCCGGCATTGTGAACTTCCTGGGCGACTACTACGATTCCGGTCTTTGTCACGGTCTTAAACCCGGCCGCTTTGACCGTCACATTGTAGGTGCCCGGCTCCAGTTCGACGAACCGGTAAGCTCCGAGGCTGTCCGTGACAGCGTTGCGAATCGCTCCCGTATCGACACTGGTCAAAGTCACGGGCGCCCCGGTGATAACCGCTTCCGCCGGATCGACTACCGTTCCCAACAAGGAGCTCGTGACTGTTTGCCCTAACATAGTCGCGCAGGACATCGCCAGCGCGAATACGACACAAGTATATTTTCTCAATTTCATCAATTTCACCCCTAATAAGTTCCGTCGAGACCACCGCTGTACAGTGGCACTCCCAAATGCGGATTTTCGGATTCGGAACGAAGTATAGCGGCCCTCACCTCCGGTGTAAAGCCCATTCGGAAACCCTGCTTCTTTCGACAAGGTGAAGCATTTTTCCCTTTTGTTGCATAAACTTATGCTACCCATCCAGGTCTTTATCCGAGCGCCGTGTAACGGCATCGGACGAGGCTGGTAACGGTTACATGGCAACCGCGAAGACTCGGTGTTCGGGTTGAACCCAATTATGGAAGGCCCAGGAGGGAATCTACCGAATATGGAATGGCGCTTTAGGCTCCAGGCAACGAATGTTACGCGGTCATTGCCGGATCGGGATCTTCGCCTGTAGCAGGGTCAGTCTGCTTCGCAGCGATGAAACCAGCGGTGCGTTTCCCTGCTCGCTGGCCCGGTCAATAGCTCGCTTTTCCAACTCGATCGCCTGATCGAACCTGCCGGCTTCGGCGTAGGCCGCGGCAAGGGTGGAGAGCAGGGTCGGCTCACGTCCCCCGGAGAGCTCCACGGCGTGTTCGCCGAGCGCAATGGCCTCGGTTCCGTTTCGAAGGGCGGGGTCGGCGCAGGTTGCCAGCAGCCATGCGACGTCGTGGAGCAGCCTCAGATCGCCGGGAGCCTGGCGCAGCGCTTGACGCCACTCGACCAGTGCCTGCGCCCTCTGGCCATTCCTCATCAGCGCAGTGCCGAGATGGTAGCGGGCGTCCACAAGCTGGGTGCGCAGTTCCGCCGAACCGGGAGTCCTCTCCAGCGCCTTCTCGTAATGCGGGACGGCCAAGTCAAACCGCTGCCCGTCGATATAGGCATGTCCCAGGTTGGCCTGTGCATCTCCGTTAGCGGGATCCAACGCTACCGCTGTCTCAAAGTGCGGAATGGCTTCGTTCAGCCGGCTCTTCTCGGCCAGGGCCATCCCCAGGTCGTTGTGGAGGCTGGCCGTTTCAGGACCGGCCGAGAGGGCCTTCTCCAGATGCGGAATGGCCTCGTCGAACTTGCCTTGCGCCAGCAGCGCGCGCCCGAAATTGGCCTCTCCTCCCCCCACGCCGGGATTCCCTTCGAGCGCTCCGCGGAAATGCCCGATGGCCTCGTCCAGTTTGCCCTGCCGCGCCAGAACTGCGCCCAGGTTGTTGTGAGCGTCGGGGTACCCAGGATCGCTCTCCAGGGCCTTGCGATATTGGTCGACAGCCTCGTCCAGCCGGTTTGCGGCTGCCAGGGCGATGCCGAGATTATTGTGTGCCTCGGCGTAATCCGGGCGCGTCTCCAGCGCCGCCTGCAGGTGCCCCATGGCTTCGGGCAGGCGCCCTTTCTTGGTCAGCGCGGCGCCCAGGTTGTTATGCGCTTCGGCGGAGCCGGGGTCGCCCTCCAGCGCCTGCCGGTAATGTGCGATCGCTTCGTCCAACCGGCCTTGGGCGGCCAGAGCGTTCCCCAGATTGTTGTGGGCTTCGGGATAGTTGGGCATGGCCGCGAGCGCCTGCCGGTACTGCGCCATGGCTTCGTCCATCCTTCCCGCTCCCGCCAGACTCGCGCCGAAGTTGCTGTGCGCCCGCGCATCGTCGATACCCATGGCGAGGGTTTTGGTCCACTCCCGGATGGCGGCCTGATAGTCGCCCTTCTTCGCCAGGGAGGCGGCGACGTCGAACTGG
>Ga0182030_10020022_pt1 | contig 12673 bp, 12 predicted proteins | sample 812S3MmetaG_FD_121299 | JGI IMG/M metagenome (GOLD analysis project Ga0182030, IMG submission 121299) | Permafrost microbial communities from Stordalen Mire, Sweden - 812S3M metaG (Illumina Assembly) | ecosystem: Environmental > Terrestrial > Soil > Wetlands > Permafrost | place: Sweden... | reverse complement strand
GCGACCTGGTCCCCGACCTTGATCGCCTCCTCCACGTCGTGCGTGACGAGCACCACCGTCTTGTGCAGCTCGGCCTGCAGCCGGATGAGCTCATCTTGCAAGGAGGCCCGGACAATCGGGTCGACCGCGCTGAACGGCTCGTCCATGAGCAGGATGGGCGGGTCGGCGGCGAGCGCCCGGGCGACCCCAACCCGCTGCTGCTGGCCGCCGGACAGTTGGTAGGGGTACCGACGCGCCATCGCCTCATCCAGGCCGACCAGGTCCATCAGCTCCCTGGCCCGGTTCCGGGCCCTGGCCTTGGTCCACCCGTTCAGCAGCGGCACGGTGGCGATGTTGTCCTCGATCGTGCGGTGCGGGAACAGTCCGCTCTGCTGGATGACGTAGCCGATCCCCCGGCGCAGCTGAGCGGCCTTGGTTTGCGCTACGTCGCGGCCGTCGAGCAGGATCCGGCCCTCGGACGGGTCGATCAGCCGGTTGATCATGCGCAGCGTCGTCGTCTTGCCGCAACCGCTGGGCCCTACCAGGACCATGGTCTGACCGTCCTGGATCTCCAGGTTCAGATCGTCGACCGCGACCGTCCCCCCGGAGTAACGTTTTGTCACGCTCTCGAAGGTGATCAAGCGTGGCCTCGCTCCTCGTCGGTGGCCGGTGGTCTCCGGTGATCTATCTCCGTGATCTGCTCTCCGCGCGGGTATTCAAACATGGCGGCGCTGAGATGCCCGTCGCGGACGTTCGCCCAGCTCCATTGGAGTGCGGGCGCGCCGCCGCAGGGTGTTTTCAGCGCCTACGGGCAGAGGTGCAAGCTTACAGTGCAGCGTCAATGCTGCACTCGGCACCCATCCGCAGAGCGGCCGACCTGGCAGAGTCGCCTCTTCATCCGGCCCAGGTCAAAGCGAGGCTGGGTGGTGAAGAGGGCAGGCACTGGTATGTACCCCTCCAGAGTGACACCGGGATTGGTAAAAGTCAATATTTCCGACTGATCTAGTCGATTTTCGAGCTTTGAACGGAATCGCCCAGCTGGACGAGCCGCCGCAGCCAGGAAACCGGCGGTGACCTACCGGGCAGCCGGGCACTGGAACCGCTAGGCGATAACTGGAATGCCAGAATGGCAAGCGCTCACTGCATTGCCCGGAAAGGGCTACATGTTATCCCGCAGCTGAAGATACGCTATTCCCACTGCGGGGCGCTGACATGAACGATGTGTCTTATCTGGTGATCCGGCAGGTTCCTGAGTCGCCAGTGGAACGGGGCGACGTTCAGCACTACCTGAATGATCTCAAGATCACGGTGCTTGACGCCGATACCGGAGAAACGATCAGCGCCGAGGCCGACGTTTCTCCGCTGGCCCTGACCGAGTGGCCGGCCGGCTCGGGGGGTACCTGGGGGGTACCTGGCCGTTACCGAGATCACGCCGACGTCGGTCACGCTGAACGGCAACCTGCCCAACGTGCCGGCGGGCACGGTGGTGTCGTTCATCGGCCACCTCAACGGCGTCACTACCGTCACGGCGCAGCAGCCGCCAGTGGCGGAGTTCACCTGCGCCCCGGTGTCGGGCAGGCCGGCCGACGGTCCCATGACGCTGGATTTCCCGTCCGGGTCGACGGTGATCGTAGCGGATCATCTGTCAGGACTATCAACGGGACTAACGGCACTTGCCGCACTAACGCCCCGGGTGCAACGTCCAAGCAGAGGACGGTGCAGATGAATGACAACGACACCACACTCATCCAGGACAACTCGCCGCTCGCCGACAAGTTGCAGCGGATCGCCGACCATGAGCGCGGAGAACGAACGACGGTGCCCAGCCGGATCCAATCCGTTGGGCACATCCGGGCGTTCACCGCCGACGGCGAACGGGGAAAGATGCGGGCCGCCGACGCGGACCGCGACTGCGTGGTGGAAGTCCTCAGCATGGCCTACAGCGAAGGTCGGCTGTCCAAGGACGAGTACGACGGCCGCTTGGAGAACGCCTTGTCTGCGCGCACCTACGCTGACCTGGACCAGCTCGTGACCGACCTTCCTGTCACGCGGGCGACCGCGGTGACCCCGGTGGTCGGGACCAACGGGCTCGCCACAGCGAGCCTTGCCTGCGGGCTCGTGCAGTTCGTGTTCGGGCCGCTGACGGCCATCCCGGCGATCGTGTTCGGCCACGTGGCCCTGCACCAGATCAAGCGCACCGGAGAACAGGGGGCTGGCCTGGCGCTCGCGGGCTTGATACTCGGCTGGGCGACGGTGTTCCTGATCGCCGTCGGCCTGGTTATGTCCGTCGCGATGCACGGCACCGTGCACTGAGTGTCACCCGGCACGGTGACAAAACCCCCGGTCAAAGACCTGGGCGGGTGAGTGTACGAGAGTCTCGGCACGCACAGGCCGTCGCCCGGCCGCGTGCGCGCTCGCTGCGCCTTTACCACGCTGATCGCGGCTTTCGTCCGTTATGCTCGCGTTCGCAGGAGCGTTTCTCGAGCAAGGCGGGGCTATGGGCAGACGTGGGGGGCAGTTTCTGTTCTGGGTACTGGTCGTGGTCGGCGTGCTCTTGGGCGCGGGGCTGTCCGGCCGGTTCGTCGATGCCTCTACTGACCATCTCCAGCGCGGCCAGTCAGCCGCCTCAGCGTGGCTCGGCGTCCTGGGCGGTGCCCTCATCCTCGTGGCCGTGGCTGCCGCGGCGTGGCTCCTGCGGCTTCTCCTGCACCGTCGTTACCAGCACGGGCCTCTGGGCGGCGTCGAGCCCCCGGCCAGCCTGCGGGATCCGGTGCACGGCCGGCGCGTTCTCTTCTGGGTCCTGGCCCTGGCCGCAGTGGTCACGGCGACCGCCTCCCTGGCCGGGATTTCCAACGCGGCGATCCAGTACCTGCCCAGCGGACAGTCGCGCGCGGCGGCTTTGCTGGCTCCGCTGGCCGGCCTGGTCGTCAGCGCAGCCCTGATCTGGGGCGCCCGGCTGACGGCGCGCCAGCTCCGCGGCCGGCACGGCACTGGCACGGTAGAAATCAGCGACCGCAGCAGGCGCCGCCGGAGCGGTACTTCACGGGATACCCGCGGCCCGCTGGGTTTCCTGCTGGTGCTGCTGGCCGGCTTGATGGTCTGGTGCGTCCTGGCGGCCTCCGTCAGCCTGCGGGATTACCATCGGTCCGTCGCTGTTCAGTACCACGGGATCGCGGTCACCGGGGTAGTGACGGGCCTGGTACCGGTAAGCCATCTCCAGCGCTACGGCAGCTACGATACCTACGATCTCGACGTCTCGTTTACGCCCGCGATATACGGCCAGCAAAAGACGACGGTCAACACCCTCGAACAGGACCCCGCCCAGCACGTGGGGGACTCGACCCCGATCCGGGTGGACCCCAGCCAGCCAGATTACGCAGAACTTCCCGGCCAGCCCACGGCCACCCCCGGGGATTTCACTTTCCCCGCAGTGGCCTTCGTGTTCCTCGCGGCCCTCGCGGTGGTTTCAGCCCGAACCCTGGTAAGGAAGCGGCCCGCACCGGGAGGTCCCGGCCTGCAGGAGAGCTGACCAGTCTGGAGACCTCGGCTTAAGTGGACTGCGGCAGAGGGGAGAGCGTTGTGGGCTTGGTGCTGGTCGATCAGGACGGGACCATAGCCGATTTCGAGGGAGCGCTCCTCGACGCGTTCCGGGCCAAGCATCCCGGCGCACCGTTCATCGACGTAGCCGACCGGCATGAGGTCAGCGCCCGGAAGCAATACGGGCCGAAGTGGGGTCCGGCGGTCGACGCGATCATGAAAACCGAGGGCTTCTACCTGAGCCTGCCCGTGATCACCGGCGTTCCGCGTGCTTTTGACGAGATGCTCGAGGCCGGGCACGAGGTGTTCGTGTGCACTTCGCCGCTAAGCGGCACACGCTGGTGCATGCCGGAAAAGCTCGCGTGGGTCGAGACTCACCTGGGCCGGTCCTGGGTGGACCGGGTCATCATCACCAAGGACAAGACACTGGTGGGAGACCCGCTCCGGCGGTGCATCCTGGTCGACGACCGGCCCGGCGTCCAGGGCCTGGTGAAACCGCCGCCGTGGCGGCAGGTGCTCTTCGATGCCCCTTACAACAGGACGGCCCAGGAGCCGCGATTGACCTCCTGGGCCAACTGGCGCCAGGTACTCGCGCCATACCTCTGACGGCCACGAGCCGACCGGCGCCGACGATGGCCATCGGGCCAGCTGAGTGGCCGCTGACCTCGGACAGCTGTTCTTTGATTCTGGGTCCCGCCAGGTTTAGGACCGATTTCCGCGTGAAGGAACCAGACCATGTCAACGCCCAGTATGTCGAAGGAAGCCGATGCGGCCGCACAGCGGGTCAATGAACTTAGCGATCGCATGATCGAGCTGACCAAGAAAAACGGTCTAGCCTGGCTTCAGGCTTATGAGAAGGTCCTTGGCAACATGCTGCAGCTGCAGCAACGAGCCATCGCCTCCAGTCAGACCGCCTGGATAAATGCACTCGCCACCACCAATGCCAACGTTATGCGGGAAATGTCGGCCGCATACTTCAAAACGGTTCGCGAAGGGCTGAAATAACGCGGTCGTGCCGCCACCCTCACCGGCCTAACCCGACCCGAGCGAACCCGGGCCGAGGCCGGCGCCATAACGGCAATCGGCATCCGCTGTCTGGGCAGCCGCTCCATTTGTCCACAAGAGTAACCTGGAACTGCTCCACACCACCGCTGCCGAGCAATTGCCCGCGTTCGCGGCCGACCTGCAACTCGCCGATTGGTCTGTGTGGAAACGCCTCCCAGACAGGGCCGGGAAGCCAATCGCATCGGGCTCCCGGCCGGCTCCCCAAATGAACATCCGAAATCGGAATAATTATGCAAAGCAGAATTCGTTCGTTCGCTCGTAGGCGCAACTGGGTTCGAACCAGATCCTTGCCGCTCACCGCACCGTCAACCGTCGTCTTTGCCAATTAAATTTGGCTGCAGCCTTTCGCGGATCGATTTCCGACACGTGAATTTCGCCCGCCGGGACGCCGGGGGAGGTCGGCCCGGGACCGTCGAGGGAAAACGAAACGTTCATATCCCAGAAATAGGCTCGTCACGCGCTCTCCTTAACGTTGTCACGTCAATCCACGGCAGCCGAGGCTCGACCTATGGGGACGAAGTCGGTAGACAGCAGGGTCGCAGAGGCCCAGGAGGAGTTCCCATGAGTGGAAGCAACGCCCGACTCCAGGCGATCGAAGCGGTCAAGGATTACACACCCCCGGCGGGGATCGTCCCGGAGTCGGGTGCGCCCGGGGACGTGTTCGGCGAGAACGTCTTCAGCAAGTCGGTCATGCAGAAGCGGCTGCCCAAGCTGGTGTTCAAGTCGCTGATGGGCACGATCGAGCACTCCAAGCCACTGGACCCGACTGTCGCCGATGTCGTCGCCGCGGCGATGAAAGACTGGGCAATGGAGAAGGGTGCCACCCATTACGCGCACGTCTTCTATCCGTTGACCCATCTGACCGCGGAGAAGCACGACAGCTTCCTCGAACCGGGCGGGGACGGCTCGTCGATCGCCGAGTTCGCAGGCAAGACGTTGACCCAGGGCGAGCCGGATGCCTCGAGCTTCCCCAGTGGCGGCCTCCGCAACACCTTCGAGGCGAGGGGCTACACCGGCTGGGACGCCACGAGCCCCGCTTACATCCTCGACAACCCGAACGGCAAGACACTTTGCATCCCCACCGTGTTCATCTCGATGACGGGCGAGGCCCTCGACCACAAGACGCCACTCCTGCGTTCCCAGCAGGCGATGGCAAAGCAAGCCGAACGGGTGCTGCGGCTGTTCGGTCACGAGCATCCCGACGCCGTGGTGTCGTTCGCGGGTCCCGAGCAGGAGTACTTCCTGATCGACCGGAGCTTCTTCCTCAGCCGTCCCGACCTGCTCAACGCCGGCCGCACGCTGTTCGGAGCCAAGGCTCCCAAGGGGCAGGAGTTCGATGACCACTACTTCGGTGCCATCCCCGATCGGGTCCTCGGCTACATGCTCGACTGCGAACGGGAGCTCTTCAAGCTCGGGATTCCGGCCAAGACCCGTCACCAGGAGGTGGCCCCCGGCCAGTTCGAGCTGGCACCGATGTTCGAGCGCTCTAACGTGGCGGCCGACCACCAGCAGCTCCTGATGACGACCCTGAAGCGCATCGCCCAGAAGCACGGCATGGAGTGCCTGTTCCACCAGAAGCCGTTCGAGGGCATCAACGGCTCGGGCAAGCACGTCAATTTCTCGCTGGGCAATTCGACCGAGGGCAACCTCCTATTGCCAGGAGACACCCCGCACGCCAACGCCCAGTTCCTCGTATTCTGCGCCGCTGTCATCCGCGCCGTCCACAAGTACGGTGGCCTGCTGCGGGCCTCGGTCGCATCGGCCAGCAACGACCACCGGCTGGGAGCCAACGAAGCCCCGCCGGCCATCATCTCGATCTTCTTGGGCGAACAGCTCACCGACGTCTTCGAGCAGATCGCCAAGGGCGGCGCCAAGAGCTCCAAGCAGAAGGGCACCCTGGAGATCGGGGTGGACACGCTGCCGGTGCTGCCGACCGACCCGGGTGACCGCAACCGCACCAGCCCCTTCGCCTTCACCGGGAACCGCTTCGAGTTCCGGGCCCCGGGGTCGTTGCAGTCGATCGCCGGCCCGATGGTGACGATCAACACCATCCTGGCCGAGGCGCTGGACTTCATCGCCACCGAGCTAGAGGGACTGACGGCCGAAGGGACCGAGTTCAACGCCGCCGTCCAGAAGGTCCTCGAGGACATCATGGCCGCCCATGGCGCTGTCGTGTTCAACGGCGACGGCTACACCGATGCGTGGCCGGTCGAAGCCGAAAACAGGGGCCTGCTGAACCTCCGTGCCACCGTGGACGCCCTGCCGCAGCTCGTCACCGAGGACTCGCTAGAGCTGTTCAGCCGCTACGGGGTCTTCAACCACCACGAGATGCACAGCCGCTACGAGATCGGTCTCGAGCAGTACATCCTCAGCGTGGGCGTCGAGGCCCGCTTGACGCTGGAGATGGCCAACACCGTCATCCTGCCCGCGGCCGTGCGTTACCAGACGGAGCTGGCGACTAACCTGGCCAGCCTCAAGGCGATCGACGCCGAACTCGACACCACCACCCTCGACGAGGTGTCCGCGGCGATCAAGACCTTGCGTGCGGGCATCGCCACGCTTCGCGCCGAGATCGGGCACGACCACGAGGGGACTGTCGAGGAACAGGCAGCGCACATCCAGGGGGAGGACCTGCCGGCCATGAACGCGGTGCGGGCGGCGGCCGACGAGCTGGAGACCCTGGTGGCCGACGATCTCTGGCCCCTCGCCACCTACCAGGAGATGCTCTTCATCCTCTAGGAAACTCGGGAGAAAAGACTTACCAGGACGAGCACCAGCCGGATCTACCGTTTGGCTACACCGCGCCTGCCGATTCGGCGCTCGCCGCGGCCTCGGTCGCATGGGCAGCAGTGAGGCACGTATCGGCCGCATCTGTATTCACCTGGGGGGAGCGACGACCCCGGTTGACCCGGAACCACCGATTGAGCTGCGGAGCACTTGGAGACCTGCACTTGTGCCATTCCGGAGAACAGAATCCGGGACGAACCGTGCGTCCTGCGGTGGCATCAGATCGGCTCGCTGTCGAGGAGAAGCTTGACGTCGATGTTGCCCCTCGTGGCATTGGAGTAAGGACAGACTCGGTGGCCGCGTGAACGAGTTCAGCAGCCACCTGCCGGTCGACACCTGCGGGCAGCGCAACGTCGAGGGCTACGGTGAGCTTGAAACCCCCGTCGCCGGTCGGAAGCAGGCCCGCGGACGATTGGATTGTGACCGCACCGATCTCGAGCTTCCGGCGACGAGCGACACCGCCCAGGGCGCTCTCAAAACAGGCCGCGTATCCAACTGCGAATAGTTCCTCCGGATTGGTCCCTCCGCCAGTTCCACCCATCTCCTTTGGCACGCGAAGGTCGACCTCGAGCCCACCGTCGGCACTCCGGCCGTGACAATCCCGACCTCCCGTTACCAATGCCTTGGCCGTATACAGAACTTTTGCCATCGCGCGCTCCTTGTTTTTGTAGTTGATGAGTTCGAGATGGAGGACTGAATCCCGTACCCGCCGAGCCTTCTGCATGGCGGCGCGGTCGCTGGCGCGAAACAGCGGCTTGATGTCGGCTTGGAAGCTGACTGCCTGGGGTGCGCTCGTCGTTTCCTGGTCCGGCATGGAGATCGCTCCTTAGTGAGATGGGTGAGGGGCCGCGGAGGTTTCACCGTCTTAAGCTGAGGTTTTGACCTAGAGTCGTGTTATGTCCGCCTCCCCTGGGCGCACGAATAAGGCTCAGTGTCAGGCCATCAAGATCCTGCATAGGCTGCGGGGGCATCGGTGGCCGGGCTGATGGTCTGGAGCAAGGCAAACATGTCGTCGTTGAACCACTCGCGGGTGATCTTGCCGTCGGCCAGGTAGTAGGTGGCGATGCCCTTGTAGCTGACAGCACGGCCGGAGCCAGGAATGGCGAAGAGCTCACCGGTATGGGTCCCATGGCTGCTGGTCCGCAAGAAAATGATGTTGCCCGCGCCGACCACATCCTCGACGTGGATCTCCAGGTCGGGCATTCCCACGCAGAACGTCTTGAGCAGCGCCACCAGGGCGTCAAGCCCGACGATCTCCTCGAGATCACTGCCCTGGTTGACCGTGACGTCCTGGGCCCAGTCCTCGGAGAGCCGCTCGAACGCCCGGGCGTTGACCAGTTCGATCCAGTGGGACGCGGTGTGCTTGTTTCCGGCGACGGTCTCAGGGCTGGCGTCCCGGATGGTGTGGCTCGGTGTGCTGGTCGGTGCAACGGGATGGGCGGCACGGATCTGGCGGGTCAGAGCAGCCCAGTCGTCCACCGTCCACACCTCGGCGATCTTCCCGTCCTGGATTCGGTGGATTCCCGCTCCCCCGAATTCGACACTCGCACCCGTGTTCGGGATGCCGAGGAATTCGCCTTGCTGGCGGCCTCGGGTGGTGTAACGGGCACCGACCCGGTTGCCGTCGACAACGAGGCCGTCGATCGTGGCAACCAGGTCGGTGAAGGCACCGAGGCCAGCCATCAGACCGGCCAGGGCATCGATACCGTGCACCGCCTCGCCGCTGCCGTAGTGCGTGATGACGTCGGGCGTGAAGACGTCGCCCAGGGCCTCGAAATCTCCGGTGTTGATCGCTTCGACGCGACGGCGGACAAGCTCTTCAGGGGTCATGTCAGGGTCTCCGGATTCTGCAGAAGGTCGTGTTGGTCAAGGGAATGCGCAGGTCGGTCAGCCGACGGCACCGATGCCCGCAGGCACGCTCAGGCCCGGCCCGAGCTCGGTCCGGACAGCCGGGGCCACCTCGGTGCCCAGCAGCTCGATGGCCCGCATCAGGTCGGCGTGGCCGACGCTGCCGATGGCCAGCTGGAACAGCGTCCGCTGATGGCCGAAGATCTCGTGCTGGCGCAGGATCTTCTCGACGACCTGATCCGGTGACCCGACGATGTAGGGGCCGCCGGGGAGGATCTTCCGCTCGAACTCCGGCCTCGAGGTCGGCGCGAAGCCCCGCTCGCGGCCGATGCGGTTCATCACCTCGGCGTCGGCCGGGTAGTAGATGCCGGCGGCCGCCTGGGTGGTCCGGGCCACGAAACCGTGCTGGGTGACGGCCACCGGAAGCGGCGGGTGCCCGGAGTCGCGCAGGACCCGCCGGTAGCGGTCGATGGCCGGTGCGAAGCGGGCTGGAGCCCCTCCCACGATGCCTAGTGCCAGGGGCAGGCCGAGACGGCCGGCCCGGACGAAGGATTCCGGGCTGCCGCCCACGGCCAGCCACACCGGGATCGGCTGCTGCACCGGGGCAGGATGGACCACCACGCCGGCGAGCGGGGCACGGTGCTTGCCGGACCACGTCACCGGACGCCCGCGGCGCAGGGCCAGGAGCAGGTCGAGCTTCTCGGCGAAGAGCTCGTCGTAGTCGTTCAGGTCGTAGCCGAACAGCCCGAACGTCTCGGTGAAGGCACCCCGGCCGGCCATGATCTCGGCCCGGCCGCCCGACAGCGAGTCGAGCATGGAGAACTGCTCCATGACCCGCAGCGGGTCCTCGGAGCTCAGGACGGTGACAGCGCTGGTGAGCCGGATACGCGAGGTCCGGCTCGCGGCGGCGGCCAGCAGGATCGGCGGTGCCGGGGCCGCGAAGTCGGGACGGTGGTGCTCGCCGATCCCGAACACGTCCAGCCCCACCTGATCGGCCAGCTCGATCTCCTCCACCAGTTCGGGCAGGCGCTGGGCCGCGTGCACCCCGCCCGGGTCCGGGCTCACGTCAGCGAAGGTGAATACTCCGATTTCCATCCTGGTTTCCTCTGTTTTCTGTATTGGACTGTCGGCGCCACGGCCTCGCCGGCATCACGGCTTGAGGTTCGCCTCGATTTCGAGGGCCACTCGGACCTCCTCACCGGGCATGAGACCGTCCTTATGGCGACGCGGGCGCTGTTGCAGCCGGGCAGCCCGGTCGCCGACCCGCCCGGGTGCGAGCCGAACGCTCACCCCGGCCGTGTCCCAAGACGCGGCCGGGGTCATCGGTTGTCTCGGACCGGACCCTGCCGGGACGCGCCACAATCGGGGCCGATGTTTCAGGCCAAGGCGACGCCGCCGGTACCGGTGAGCTGCTGGAGGAATCCGCCCACGTCGCCGTCGGCCCAGTGCTCGACGATCTTCCCGTCCGCCACGCGGTCGAAGAACGTGACGTGCAGCGTGCCGACAGCGCCCGCGGCGGGGACCCCATAGAACTCTTCCCGCTGGGTTCCGGTCAGCGCCACACGGGTGGCGGCCAGGTCCCCCTCGGCGACCTGATCGAGGACCTCAGCGCGAACGTCGGGAAAGGCGGCGATGAACCCCTTCTCGATCCCCAGCCATGCCTCACGGTCATACGCTCCGCCGAAGGCGTGGTTGACCAGGCCGGGCGAGATGTACTGCTCCCAGGTCTTGTCGAGATCGTGCTCGCTGTAGCTGTCCCAGAAGCTGCGGACCACATCATGGGTTGTGCTCATGGCTGTTCTCCTTGCGTTGATAGATCCTAAATGGATGATCTCTTCCACTTTCTGCCCGTGGACCGAGAATGTCAAATGGAAGTTGCCTTCCACTTATCTGCGTCACCCAGCCGGATGGCCTCTTCCGGCTGGGTGACCGGCAGGGTCGGATGGGCCGAACCGGGAGAAAGGAGGAGCGCTCGCTCCAGGCTGTCGCGGGGCGCCTTTTCGGTCGGAGTCAGCCTCGGAAGCACCGCGCTGGCTGTGATCCACAGGGGGCGGTCTTCGTGACACCGCCGATCGTCAGGTCTCCCTCGATGACAAAACCGTCTTCGCGCACCGCCGCCCACTGGATCGACCTGGTCAACGCCGGGGACTTCGACCGGCTCCCGGGGGACTGGGCGCAGGACACTGCCGTGCACCAGAAGCAGTGACGCCGGCGACGTCGGCGACGTCGGCGGGCTCGACGCCTTCGTGGCGCTGCTCAAGATGTTCTACACGGGGCGTGCCCGACCTGGAAATCCACGTCGAGGACGTTGTCGGCGAAGGCAACATCGTGTTCCTGCGGACCAGCAGCCACGGCACCCATACCCGGCGTCCAGCATCCGCCAGGTACGTGGCCCCCGGCTAAGGAGAGCTGGGCCCGCACGCAGGCAGCACCGGCTGGCTTGCTACTCACGGGCTGCCTCCCATCCGGCTTTCCAGTTCGGTACGGGCAATGCCGTGCCGATCGCCGAACTTCTCGACCTGCTCGAGGTCAACCTGCTCGGGGAGAACCCGCGACGCCTCCTCGGCTGCCTCGGAATAACCCAAGTGATTCAGCATGTCAATTATCCGTTGCCTGCTAATGGCCATTGGTAGTCAGGGGCGCGGTGCCGCGAGCGGCCCGTTTCCCCATCCCCCTTTCAATCCGTACGTGCGGTTTTCCCGCATACGGCTTACCGACGATCTTCTTGACATGGTTACGCAGCCTTCGGATAGCGGATCGTACCGGAGAGCTTGTGCAGGCCCAGCCCGTGCATCCATTCCTCGGTCCACTGGTCCGCCTGCCCGGCGCGCAGGTTCCTGCCGCGCTTCTTGATCAGCAGGCGTTTCAGCCGCCACGCGGCATACCGGTCGACCTGAAGGAACTTCACAGCGGCGTTCCCGGTGCGGAAATAGTTACCCCAGCCGCGCAGCAGCGGGTTCAGGTCCGCGATCACCTCACGGATATCTTTCACCCCGACGCGGTTGCGGCCGGTGCGGTCCCGGATCTTCTCCCGGATGCGCTTCATCGCCCGCTGCGAGGGCCAGCGGTGCAGGTAGTAGCGCACGATCCGCTTCTGTTCCCACAGCTTCCCCGACATGCGGGCATGGAAATGGCATCCGAGGAAGTCCAGCCCCTCCCGGCCTTCCCTGAGATCAACCACCTTCGTCTTATCCGGGTGCAGCCGCAGCCCCAGCCCGGCCAGGATCTCCCCGGCCGCCTCCAGGGCCGCCTGGGCCTGCGCCGCGCTGCGGCACAGCACCACGCCGTCATCGGCGTAGCGCACCAGCTCGCCCACGCTGCGCGCGGACAGCTCGCGATCCAGGACGTGCAGGTAGATGTTAGCCAGCAACGGTGAAATCACGCCGCCAACGCAATAGATAACTTCTGCTTTGATGTCACGCTGAGCTACCGGCGGCTGGAACGGCCGCGGCGTGTC
>Ga0182030_10020021_pt1 | contig 12675 bp, 8 predicted proteins | sample 812S3MmetaG_FD_121299 | JGI IMG/M metagenome (GOLD analysis project Ga0182030, IMG submission 121299) | Permafrost microbial communities from Stordalen Mire, Sweden - 812S3M metaG (Illumina Assembly) | ecosystem: Environmental > Terrestrial > Soil > Wetlands > Permafrost | place: Sweden... | reverse complement strand
GGCCCCCCCTCAGCTGCCCTCAAACAGATTGGAAATGCCGTCCCCCCTAGGCTCGGAGAGTGTTTAGGAACTCAGATTCTTAGATCAATCGAAGGACGTTCTGTGTCCAATTCGTCAACTAAGGAAATCTCGAGGTTATTGGCCTCTTGGTTCGAAAAACGTGACGTAAATGGTCAGCTCAGGTTCCCCTGGTTCTCGATCTCATCTCTCGGCCCAGATCCGAGCATTCGCGTCACAAGATGGCGAGTGATTCAGGCGGAGATTTTGCTTGGTCGAGTGCGAGAGATCGCGGCTAAGACTGTATGGCCACTTTTGGAGACTTTTGCGTCGCCCAACGTAACCCAAGCGAACAAGACCAAGATTCGAGAAATCTCAAGTTGGATTAATCGGGCCGATCATGCGGAAAAGGTGCTCGAAACCGCTGCGTGGCTGAACGCAAATCCTGGCAGTCTCGATTCACTGGCGGGCATGAATTCTGCACCGAATATATCGGGGTCGACCTCCGCGATCGCGACGCATGTCGCTCCGGGAATGGATGAAGACCCTGTAGTGACAACAGCCGGAATCTTGCGTGTTGCGGCACGCTTCTTCAACACCCAAGTTGACCGTCGGAATTCGGGCACTGATGGGCGAATAGCGCTGGCACGCATGATTGGCGCCGAGGACGGCACGTCAGACCACGCGTACCTCGCTCTCGTTGAGATATCAGAAGTGATTTGCGTGACATCTAGACCTGCATGCAATCAATGTCCTCTTCAAAAACGTTGCGCAACTGCGTTGTAACTCAGAGCCCCAAGGTTTTCGCCAAACTTGGATGATGTTTTTTAAGATGCGCCCCAAAGGAATTCAACTGCCGAGTGGAAATACCAGCCATCATCGCCGCTGACCGGATCGCTAATGCAACGCCGTCAACGGCGTCCAGTGACCGCTTTGAACTGGGTTCTGATACAACTCTTGAGGCCGAGTCGGAACGATAGATCGCGCCTGCCTCTCGAGCGAGCTCATTGATTGGATCTTCCAACATGGTCCGGACTTCTGGCGGAATTGCGGCCCTCATCTTCGCCACGTCGACATGGAAAAGTCCGTCGAGTTCCGAAGGGAATTCAAGCGATGCTCGCGCCAGTTTTGTGTGCTCATCTAGCGTACGGATCCCTGACCAACCACCACCTTGGACCATTCGGTTGGACCTATAAATATAGAGACCCTGTTGTCGATTCCATTTGAGGGGACCCGAAAGTCTCTCGAACTCGTCGTGAGAAGAGAAGCGACTCCGCGGTGGTAAGACCTTTCGATTCAAGCAGACGTAACTTGTTCCGTGTGGTGTTGGAAATTCCCATCTCAATGGAAGGAGTTCAAGCGTGTCCTCTTCGGGCGCAAAGGGGTTCCATGGTTGCACCTTCTCGCCGTTAACTGAAATATGAAAATTCCCTTTCACCGAGGCTCGACCCTCAAGGAATCTGTGGAACACCATGCCAAGGTATTGCTCGAGATTTGGAGCGAGTTTCGCCAAGCGACGCTTCGCCCACCCTCCTTCTACATCTGTCCTGCCGAAGATCCGATCTAGGTCCTCCCAGATCACGACGGTCCCTGGGCCACGGGAAAGTAGATCAGTTGCGCGCAGGGTATTCCCGTAAAGCTCGGGATCGATGACCTCCCATCTATCGGTATCCTCGATATAGTTCAAGTCAAGCTGGCGACCGATAATTCGGCGCTGTCTTTGCGAATGTCGTGAGAGAACGGTCACTCGGCGACACTGCGACAAAGATGCAGTCTTGAGGCCAAGTCCATAGCGCCCGAGATCATTTTCCGCGTATTCTCTCTGAGACCCGAACCGAAGCGATTCGTTTATCGATCGCTCTGTCATTCCAATGCCGTCGTCACTGATGATGACCGACGAATTGGGGCCGTCGAACCGAATTTCAATCTCGACATGGGTAGCACCGGCGGTGATGGAGTTGTCAACGATGTCTGCGACGGCGGTGTAAAAATCGTAACCGATGTCCCTCAACGACCCAATGAGCCGTCTTGCTGAGGGCGGGATTTCAATCTTCGTAGTCATCTGTCAACCGAGATCCGAAACTGTCCACCAGAAAGGTTGGCACAACACTGTGACCTCATCGTGCTAACCGCGTCGATTGGACTTCTGGGAAGGGCATGAGGGTCTTGCCAATAGGTTCGTCGAGATCATCTGAAACCATTGTGTACACGGTAACTTACATCAAGATCAGATAATGGTAATTGGGGCGTCATGTATGGAACCCTGGGAGACGTTGATGGACGAATCACTGGTCCAAATAAGTGGAATCTCAAGCCGTCCACTTCAAACCCGGCGTGATCCAGATTGGTGGCTCGGACTGGGTTTGTGTAGAAATGAAGTGGCTGTCGGGTTCCGCGGAGTCATCTGAGCCAACCTACATTGCCTTCGGTCCTTTCGCGCGTCCTTTAATTGGCAGCGCCTCAGCATCACCCGACATTTGTCCGACCCCACCAGGACTGCCTTTGAGAGTGCCCCCCCAGTCGCGAACTGTCAGGAGTTGACGGTGATTGGAGTTTTGGGAACCCGCATATAGCGCGCCATTGAGGCATAATCCCTTGATGCCTGATAACTACGACATAGTTGAGCCGAATGCTGCCGCATTAATAGAGTCTCTCCGAGCCTTCGGGTACACACCGGAGACTGCGGTCGCGGACTTGATTGATAATTCGATTACGGCTGGCTCGACCGAGATCAAGATTTCCTTCAAATGGAGTGGTCGAGATAGCCTCATTTCGATTATTGATGACGGACAGGGCATGGATGAGGAGACTCTCGTCAATGCAATGCGGGCGGGCAGCCGTAGCCCTCGTGAAGTCCGCGATGCGAACGACTTGGGACGATTTGGACTCGGCCTGAAGACAGCCTCGTTTTCACAGTGCAGAGCCCTGACAGTCGCCACCAAGGCCATCGGCGGGACAGTGTCAATTCGAAAATGGGACCTCAATGCAGTCGAAGCTTTTAAGGAGTGGCGTTTAATCAAGGGGTGCTCCGCAGATGCGCAAGAGGTGATCCGCTCTTTGGACGATTTTGAGTCGGGAACAGTGATCATATGGGAGGACCTCGATCGAATGATTGGTGATGACGACCCAGACGGTGAGACTTCGGAGCGACACTTCTACAACACCGCAGATGCAATTTCTGCACATTTGTCTATGACCTTCCATCGACTCATAGGTCGTGGACTGAAGATCTACTTGAGCGGACAGGAAGTAAAGAAGTGGGACCCATTTCTCGAGAGCAACTCAGCTAGGCAAGTCCTCGGAACGGAGAAGATTGAACTCGATGCGTCGATCATCACTGTTGACCCCTTTGTTCTACCTCATCGATCGAAGCTGTCTCAAGAGGACTTCGAGCTTGCTGGAGGGAGCAGGGGTTGGAATGACCTCCAAGGCTTTTACGTTTACCGGAACAACCGGTTGCTCGTAGCTGGCGACTGGCTCGGTCTCCGATTCACAAAGGAGGAACACTATAAACTGGCGCGGATTCGAATTGACATCACCAACAACATGGACGACCTTTGGCAAATAGATGTTCGTAAGTCGGTCGCGGTGCCGCCAGTTTTGATCCGTCGTGAGCTAAAGAGGATCGCCCTTTATACGCGCCAAAGAGCGTCTGAGGTCTACCGTCACCGTGGCAAAGTGATCACGACGCTCGCTAGCCAAGGCATTGTCAACGTCTGGAGCCAGAAGGTCAAACACGGTCGAATCTTCTACAAGGTAAATGAAGACCACGTCGCAATGACAAATGCGATTGCGGATCCCTCAGCGAAGAATATCCGAACACTGATTCGAATTCTTGAAGAAACCATTCCTGTTCCTCTCATCACCATCTCGGCTTCTGAGAATCCAGAGGCTCATTCCGCTCCTCTTGAAATGTCGACCTCGAAACAAGTTGCAGAGATCGCGCTTGAAGTCTTGCAGGCGCTTATCTCTAAGGGGACACCAGTGAAGAACGCGATAGAGCGAGTCCTAACAACTGAACCCTTCAATATGTATCCTGAATTGATTGAGGTTCTAATGGAAGCGTCGTCTACCAATGACAATTGAAGATGTCCGCAGGGCCCAGACCATTGCCGCCACGCTATTGCCCAACAATGAGGCTGTTGACGAACACCAAATCCGCGATGCGGTGATTCGTGCATCATCCTTGGTGCCATTGACCGACAAAGAACTAGAGAGCTTGATTCGAAATCTTCAGGCTTCGTATACCGTCAGTGTCGGGATTGCCGGAACCCTTGATGACAATCGGAACCACATCGAGTGGTTAGCGGGCCGAAGTGAGCAAATTGAGTGGAAGGCCTGGGAGCGCTACAGACGGTATCTGCAAGACGCTAAGCAGTTCCCACTGCCGGTGGTGAACCGTCTGGATGAAGTCACCGACCAGATACTCATGAGGTTCGAGGACCCTCACCGCACTGGGGCATGGGACCGCAGGGGCATGGTCGTCGGTCACGTGCAGAGCGGGAAGACTGCGAACTACACAGGTCTCATCAACAAGGCAATTGACGCTGGTTACAAGATCGTCGTGGTCTTGACAGGAATGGATGATGCCTTGAGAAGCCAGACGCAAGTCAGACTTGATGAAGGGGTGGTCGGTTACGACACCCGGAAGCGCATGGCTGTGGACCAATCGAATTCTAGGATCGGAGTTGGTCGAATTGGCGGAGCGTCAGTTGTCAATGTGAATTCACTGACTAGCAGCGAACAGAAGGGAGACTTCAAGAAGACGGTTGCGCAGTCGCTCGGGGTGAACCCTGGAGGCAAAGACCCAATCCTTCTTGTTGTGAAGAAAAATAAGTCAATCCTCAACAACTTGATTGCTTGGATCACGTCCTTTGATGCTCGGACCGATGACAGGAATGTCAAGGTCCTATACAACACGCCACTTCTGGTGATTGATGACGAATGCGATTTTGCGTCGATCAACACAAACGTCAATGACCCTGATGTTGAACCTACCGCCATTAACCTCGCTGTCCGCAAACTTCTGCGCGCGTTTGATCAGAGTGCTTATGTGGGCTACACGGCCACTCCATTCGCGAACATCTTCATTGCGCCGGATTCTCCGTCAGACGAGGAGTATGGTGAGAATCTGTTTCCAAGAGATTTCATCGTAAGTCTCAAACGATCCAGTGACTATGTCGGTGCAACACGTGTTTTCGGAATCGACGAAGACCCCACGACGGGAATCGACGAGTTGGAAGCACTTCCTATCCTGCGCTCCGTTGATGACCATGAAAATTGGTTGGAACCACGTCACAAGAATGGGTTTCAAGTCGGGTCGGATCTTCCCGAGTCGATGCGTGAGGCGATATTGAGTTTCGTTCTCGTCTGCGCGGCCCGAGCTCAACGAGGCCAAGAAAAGGAACACAACTCGATGTTGGTCCATGTGACGCGTTTCGTGAGTGTTCAAAAGGACATTACGCGGCAGATTTCAGATGAAGTCAGTCTTCTGCGCCAAAGGATTAGGTATGGAGAAGGTGAACGCGCATTCACGGCGATGGACGAACTGCGCTCACTCTGGGAGAGCAATTTCAGAGAGACGACGAGCGGGATAGAGGGCTACGAAGAAAAGTACGTTCCTTGGGAGGCAATTTCTCCATACATTCAATCGGCGGTATCGAAGATAAATGTGCGGATGGTGAATGGGTTGTCTCAGGAGGCCCTTGAGTATTTTGACCAAGAGGGTATTAGCGTCATCGCCGTCGGTGGATCGAAGCTATCGCGGGGACTCACGCTTGAGGGATTGAGTGTTAGCTACTACCTCCGCACTTCAAAGATGTATGACACCCTCATGCAGATGGGACGCTGGTTCGGATACCGACCCGGTTATCTTGATTTGTGTCGTCTGTACACAACCAATGAACTCATTGAGTGGTATCGCGAAACTGCACTTGCAAGCGAAGATTTGTTGGTGCAGTTCGACGAGATGACCCTCACCGGTGGCACCCCGCGTGATTTCGGCTTGCGAGTTAGGAACTCGTCTTCCGGCCTGCTGGTAACCCGCGCAGGTGCAATGAGAGAAGGTACGAGAATGCGCATGACCTTTTCCGGCGATATAACTGAGACCATTAAGTTTAGTAATGATCAACAAACGATCGAGTCAAACTTGAACTCAGTCGAGGGCTTAATCAGGGCTCTCGATTTGAAGGCACCGCCGGTCGAACGTAATCAGAAACTGGTGTGGTCGGGCGTTTCCACTGACGTGATTCTTGATTTTCTTGCCAAGTACCAAACCCATCCCGACAATTACAAGGTCAACAAAAAGTTGATTGGGGATTACATCAGGGCTAGGAATCGTGACAATCCGTCTGAACTCACCGACTGGACGGTGGCCATAATAAATGGGCCGAACAGTACCTTCAGGATTCTTCAACACGAGATTGGCCACATTCAGAGAAAGGACCTGACGCCGAGTTCGCAAGATTTCACCATCAAGCGTTTGGTGAGCCCGTCCGATGAACGAGTCGACCTCGACAAGGATCAAGTTGAGGCTGCCTTGGAGCAGACAAGGACAATGTTTAATCTGGGGCTACTCAAGACCAGAGACGGAAATCCGCCCAGTGAAGTCTCCGGGAGAGCGGTGAGGGCATTTCGATCTCCTAGCAAGGGCGTGCTGCTCATTTACTTGATCCAACCGACAGTGGAGGCTGGAAACACGGGAGCAAATCCGTACATTGGCTTTGCGATCAGCTTTCCGAAAAGCGCCCTTGGTGCAGCTTCTGCGATCGACTACTACGCAAATGCTGTCTATAGGGATCTGGAGATGGGTGACGAATGAGTTTCTCCGATACTTGGGAGGCGTTGAATCGGACCGCATCGGATGCACCGGAATCTCGAAGACGAGTCGCCCCCGATTCAGTTGCAGACTTGTGGCTGGTGCTGAAAGGTAGTCGGAGGCTTCGAACCCTCCGAATTGGCGTAGAAGAAATTGAGGGATTACAAGATTTTCCAAGTGGCTCAGGAATCAATGTTGACCTCGTTGAAGTTGGACATGGCGCGTCCTACCTCGAAGTCTCGTTGGTCAATCCGAGTTACTCAGACGTCTTCGATGTCTTCATTGCTGATTTGGCCAACGCGGCAACCTCTGTCAACGATCGGTCAGAGATTGCCGGTGTAGTCGCCCGGAGGATTCATCATTGGCAGGCATTCCTCCGTAAGACAATCGATGGTCTTTCTGCCGAAACACTTCGTGGGCTCTACGGTGAATTGAAAGTTCTTGATTGGATCGGGCAACACTTCAACTACAACGCAGCCGTTGCCTGTTGGGTCGGTCCTGACGGTTTCTCCCAAGACTTTCATCTACGAGATGTCGCAATTGAGGTGAAGACATCTGCCGCTAAGAATCCGCAGAGCGTCTCGATTTCCAGCGAGCGACAACTCGATTCAAGGGGCCTTGACCTGCTGGCTCTGTGGCATTGGTCTGTTGATGAGCGGCTTGATCACGGTGAAACCGTTCCGGATCTGATCTCTAGGCTCCGATTGCTAGTTTCCAATTCTGTGAATCAAGAACTTTTTGAGAATCGACTTCTGGAGGTTGGCTATCTGAATATTCACGCGTCGAGATACGAGTTCGGTTACGAGATTCGAAGTCTTCAGATCTTCGAAGTGCGTGAGGGATTCCCACGACTTGTCGAAGAAGACTGCCCGCTCGGGTTAGGTGATGTGAGGTACTCAGTGCAGTTGGGGGCAATCTCTCAGTTTGAGATTGGTGATACTGCACTTCTTGCAAGGATAGATCTTGGACAAGATTGATATTGAGCAGTTCTATCTTGATTTTCGACAGGAAGTCGTATTAGAGGCCACCCGCGAAGATGCTGAGATTCCAACAACAGAGGCTTTTGTCGGCGTGATGATTGATGAACTCTCCGCAGCAAGCGTCTTTGACGAAGCAACCGTCGCTACTTACCGATCACGTGGAGTTGAGGTGAGCGGGTATTCGCTATCCGACGACTTAGAGGACTTGGCAATACTCGTATCGGTCTTCAAGCAGAGTCCGAAGCTTGAAACCACGACTACAGCTGAGATCGATACAGCGATCAACCGTGCAATGGGCTTCCTAGCGAAAGTTCGGATCGAACTTCTTAAGACCGTGGAAGAGAGCACGCCGGCCTTTGACATGATCGTGGCAATCAGTGAAGCGTTCCCAGATATTCGAAAGGCACGAATCATTATCATCACTGACGGCCTCGCAGTCATCAAGGAGAGAGAACCTCTTTCTTGGTACAAGAAAGAGGTTCTAATCGAAGTCTGGGATGTACGGCGTCTTTTTCAACTAGCGATCTCCGGCAAACCTCAGGAGTCGATAGACATTGACTTTGTCAAGGAATTTGGAGAAGCGATGCCATGCCTCGCGTCGTCAGTCTTTGACTCTGATTTGCAAGCTCATCTGGCAATCTTTCCTGGAGCAGTTCTGGCAGAGATCTATGAGAAGTACGGCGGGCGACTCCTCGAACGGAACGTTCGAGCGTTTTTGCAGGCTCGCGGAAAGGTCAATATAGGTATTCGAAGGACTATCCTCGAAGAGCCTGAGCGATTTCTCGCCTACAACAACGGGATAAGCGCGACTGCATCTGGAATTGACTTCGTCACGCTGCCAAGCGGGGGTGTCGGTATTTCGGTGGTTCACGATCTTCAGATTGTGAACGGCGGCCAAACTACAGCGTCGATCCATCACGTCGCCAAGAGGGACCGTGATCGCGCCAGGGTTGATCTCTCCAAGCTCTTTGTTCAGGCAAAATTGACGGTTGTTCCAGCTTCAAAACTTGACGAGATAGTCCCACTCATTTCCCGGTACGCGAACAGTCAGAACAAGGTTAACGAGGCCGACTTTGAGGCGAACTCGCCTTACCACGTTGCGATTGAGAACTACTCACGACGAGTGTGGGCACCGGCAAAAGCCGGTGAGCCGAGAATGACTCACTGGTTCTACGAGCGAGCGCGCGGTCAGTACGCGGATGCGCTCAGTAGAGAACTTACACCGGCCAAGAAACGAGACTTCAAGCTAATTAATCCTCTCACTCAAAAGTTCACGAAGACTGATTTGGCACGATTCGTGAACTGTTGGAATCAGCTCCCTCACATCGCGTCGCAGGGAGCTGAGAAGAACTTTAGATACTTCACAATGGAGAAGGCCAAAGGAAATCTGGAGCAAGCTACGCAGAAGGACTTCGAAGCGGTAGTTGGTAAGGCAATTCTCTATCGTCAGACTGAGAAGATTGTCACTCAGAGAGCCTACGGCGGTTACCGCGCGAATACTGTCGCGTACACCATCGCGTTGTTGTCAAAGCTTCTCGATTCGAAGTTGGAATTCGAGAGGATATGGATTGACCAAGTGATTGATGGAGATCTTGCTCAGTTCATAGGTGAACTTAGCGAATTCGTTCGAGAGGTTCTCGTCGCAGCTCCAGGAAACGGAAACGTAACAGAGTGGTGTAAGAAGCGTGAATGCTGGAATGCGGTATCAGCAATCTCGATACCCGTGCCTCAGTTCTCACAGCGAAATGCACCAATCCGCACAGACGAGCACAGTGATGTAGGAGATGCGATTCTGAAACACTTATCCCAAGCGGGCCATCCGATGGACCGTTCGAGCATTATGCGGGAGTTGGGGCTGGGTAACAAAGAATGGACTTCTAGTATCCGTGAGCTGATTGGAGCGGGGTTGATTGCAAAGTTCGGTCGAGCTTCGGAAGCCCTGTACTCCATAACGGGCGACCTCTGAAGGTCGCGAAGCTAGATGAGGGCGAGTAACACCAACAACGACTCCTAGTCGCATTGGACCACTAACAGGGGTCCACTTCACTAGGACAAGACGTTTGCGCCCGAAGAGGTCGACGCCATCTATGGCGTAGCACGTCTCGTTCGACGTGGGTGTGAGTGAAAGCTTTCGCCGACTATCTAGTCAACACAACTCCGAGATCAGTTCTTTCCACCACTTTCCACCACAGTGTTAGAGAGCGCAACCGCAGGACGTCCAACCTAGAGTGCGGACCCCTGCACGATACGTGGCATGTATTGTGCCGTTTAATTCTTGAGTTCTGGCTGTTTGTTAGCTGACTGGGTCGCCCAGTTCCTACTCTTCTGCGAAAGAGCACCGGAATTGGTCCTCAGCGCTGCTTCAAAGAACGCTTTAAACTCCTTAGTTTTCAAGGTTTTATTCTCTTACTCAGAGCACGAGTCGAAATTACTCATACTATTCTCTTGTTCTGCCCAAATATGCGCGAAATCTCTTTCTCATGCTGTAGTCTATTGGTAGCAGACCACAAGTCCTCAGTAAACGAAAACGAAAGGAATGAAGTATGACTGACCAAAACCCCTCTAGAGACGAAACGATTTCGCGTCGTCCCTCTACGAAGATGAAGCCGGAGTATGCGCTTCCCACTGACCGTCTCAGTTTTCAAAAACAACTCGAAGTCTTGAAGGCGTTTGCCGTCGGCAGTCAGAATGCTACCCAGCCGGTGGGTGCCAAGAAGTTGGCGAGTCTCACGCACATTGGCTACGCTACGGCTCCACTCAATAACATTTTCTACTTTGAGACCGGATTGATTACGCGAGCGAAGAAGGGCCTCTACCTTCCTACCCCCCCGACTCTCGAGTTTGCTCGTCGCGTCTCATTCTCCACCGCGAACGCTGGTGAGGCCCTCACTACCACTTTTGAGAACACTTGGTTCTATAAGGCTGTGGTTGAACGTCTGGCGATGGGCTCCGCGACGAAACCGACAATAGTTGAGGCACTCGCCAGAACTGCTAGTGCGGACGCGAGTTACGCCACGCAATTCGGCACACTGTTGGATTGGCTTGCCTACGTGGGACTTATCACCATTGGCGATGACGAGAACGTAGCGCTCGTCAAGGGTGCGGAAATTGGTGGCGGAGAACCCGGTTTGCGTGGCGCCGAGTGGAGGGGTACTACGCCAGGGCAGATTGCCCCTTCCAAGAGCGAGGAGCCCACCACAGCTCCCATTGTGGAGTCGCCCACCGTTCTCGCGATCAGCATTGAACTCGCGCTTACCGTGGATGACTTGGCCAAACTGAGCGCCGAGCAAGTCAGTGAACTGTTTAAGGGGGCTGGCCAGGTGGCCTCAGTCAAGGCTGCACTGGTGAAGTAATCAATACCGAGGGATCGAATCGAAAGGAAAGTTAGCAGACCACCAAATTTTCCGACCCCTCGGTATTGCATGGGCGGCGGTTAGTCCCTCTCCAGGATTCTGGAACCCGGGGGAGAGGGGTGCAACTCCCCTGCCGTCCACGATCAGTGTACATACCATGATAGTTCGACTCGTTGTCATAGAACCACGATTGGTTTGTACGTAAGACGCTTGTTTGACGCATAGTTAGGTTCATCACGCTCTGTCTTTGAATCGTGCTGCGATGAAGGCCTCAAGGGCCCGAGGACGACGGGCGCGAAGCGTCTGGTCGGCCTACCGGGCTCACTGGCTGTTAATCACAATCGGGAAATATATAGGGTTTCAAAAATATTTGATCTTCTCGTCCAAGTTCTTGTGCGAAAAGACCCGAAAACAGTGGCGTGTCTTATAGAGGGCGAAACTTTCGCTCCTCTGTAAGGAGCATTATGCGACTACCCATTGACACCGGAACCGTGAAGTTCGCGGCGGCCGGACCAGCTGAACCAGTCCTCGATTACGAGACCCGGGTACCGAAGGTGGATGAGAACGGCACCGCGCTGTTCAACGTGCCACTCTTCGCGGCGGGGACCGGCATCAAGGACTCCATCACCGTGAAGGTGGCGGGTGAGCCCAAGGGACTCTCCGAGTTCACCTTGGTCAAGGTCACCAACCTGATCGCGACCACCTGGGAGGTCGGCACCAATCACGGCGTGAGTTTCCGAGCTGATCGCATCGAGCTCATCAAGGTAAGCGCCTAATGTCACGGCTCCTCATCTTCCTCGTCATCGCCATGCTCATTCAATTTCTCCTCGTGTGGGCTCTGTCCCACTACGGACTCATCGTGCTGGGCGCATGCAGTTGGTGGATGTGGAGTCTCTGGACTGGTCGCAACCATGCGTAGTGGCCCGTCGTCACAAGCCGAGCGTCGCCCCTGGATGGCTTCGGTCATCTGGGGGTGGCGACTCGAACTGATCCTCTCCCTCGGGACGCTGCTAGTTCTGGTGATCTCCGCGACGATCGTCTCGTTCGGGCCACTCGTAGTAGCCGGCGCCACGCTGTTGGTTCTACGCAATCGTCCCCAGGTTCGCAAGAACCTCGAGCGTCAAATGCACACCAATCGCGAGCACCGCAACTTGCACGCCGCGTTCTGGCACTGCGCCATCGTGGGTCGCAACGGAACCACGCCGAAGGTCGTACGTTCAGCGAAACTCCCGGTGGGCCAGCGTTACCTGGTGTCGCTACCTATCGGTCTTCACTTCGAGCTCATGCAAAAAGCCGCACCGGAGTTGGCCGCAGCCCTCGGAGCTCGTGAGGTTCGTGTGAAGCACTATCCGCCCAGTGCACGCTACGTAGAGATCGCGGTCATACGCTCGAACGCGTTCCCGAAAACGTTCGGCTCTCCGTTGGTCAACCGACAAGAGGTCTCGCTCTGGGAGCCGCTGCTCTTAGGCGTCGGACAAGACGGACTCCCGATTTCCATTGGTCTGCCTGAACACAATCTGCTCATTGG
>Ga0182030_10020020_pt1 | contig 12676 bp, 10 predicted proteins | sample 812S3MmetaG_FD_121299 | JGI IMG/M metagenome (GOLD analysis project Ga0182030, IMG submission 121299) | Permafrost microbial communities from Stordalen Mire, Sweden - 812S3M metaG (Illumina Assembly) | ecosystem: Environmental > Terrestrial > Soil > Wetlands > Permafrost | place: Sweden... | reverse complement strand
TCGGGGAGGTGGGGCTGGGGCTCAAGGCCGCAGGCGATTGAACTCAATGCACGCCAAGCCGAAGTCAAACGTACAACGCCGGGCGGGGACGGGGCCGCTCCCTCCAGTCCCGCATCCGGGCCTCACGGTCGCAACGAGGCTCGCTCGTCGGAGCGGCCGCAGGAGACTTCATGCTCCTAGGCGTTGTGCCGGGAGGGCGGGATGACCCGAAGGGCCAGCGTGATCGCACCGATCGTCACCCCCAGCGCGACCAGCTCCCCGCCCGCCCCGAGGTTGAATTGCGACAGGAAGGCCAGGTAGGCCGCCCCGGCGGCGATCCCGAGGTAGTCGGTGAAGTTCTGGATCGAGACCGTCTTGCCCAGCTTGGTCGGGTCCGACTCGGACTGGAGCGCCGCATTGAATGGCACGACCAAAAGCCCCGCCGCGGCGCCGGTGAACCCAAGGACGAGCACGACCGGCGCCAGGCCCAGGTGCCCCCCGAGCAGGCCCAGGCCCACGAATCCAGCCGCCAGGAGAAACGCGTACCTGCGGGTCCAGGAAAGGTCCCCCGTGGGGTGCAGCTGGCCCGCGAGCGCCGCCCCGACGACGATGCCGACCACCATGCCCACCTTCAGGAACACCAGCTTGAGGTTGGTGACGTGGGCGACACCCGCCTGCGAAAAAACCTCCAGCCCCCAGCCCTGGAGGGCCGACCTGAGCGTCGACCCTGCAAACCAGAAGAGGGCCGAACCCAGGAGGATCTTGCCCATGCGTCGGCTGCGCACAAGCGACAGGAAGCTGGCCCCGAATTGCCGGGCGCTGTGCCTGAGCGAGGCGTCCCGGTTGAACGGGGTCTTCTCCATGGAGCCATTGCACAGGAGCGCGGCGGCATAGAGGGCCAGGCTCGCGCCGTAGCAGACCGGCAGGGACAGCGTGCGGTCATACAGGACGCCCCCGGCGCCCAGGCCTCCCACGATCGCGACCAGGGTCAGCATCTCGACCGCTGCGTTCGCCTTCACGAGGCGATGGGCCGCGACGACCTCGGGCAGGATGCCGTATTTGGCCGGGGAGTAGACGCAGGCGCCGGCGCCGACGATGGCGTAGCCCGCGACCGCAAGCGCATGGCCGTGGCCAGCCCCCAGGGCCGAGACGCCCGCAAAGCCCACCGCCGTGCCGGCGAGCTTGACCAGGTTGCCCCCGACGAGCCACCGCGTCTTGGGCATGCGGTCGTTCAGGAATCCGGCGAGCGGCGCCAGCACGATGAACGGGATGCTGAAGACCAGGCCGAAGAGCGCGTTCTCTCCGTTGACCTGGGCCTCGGTGATCCGGCCCGCGCCAAGCTCGTAGGTCAGCGGCCCAAGTATCGCGGCCAGAAGGAAGTTGTCGCCAAAGGCGCCGAGGAACTGCCCCGCGAGCAGGAGCGGATAGTTGCGTCCGGCGCGCGCGGGGAGGGTGTTCATGGGTTCGAGCGGTCGGAGTTCCGGCGCCATGCGGATCCGAACGCGGGGAGTCTGCGCCTGAATGAAAAAGGGCCCGGCTGCCTCAGCAAGACAAACAGCCGCCCCACCCCTCACTTTGCCTTGGACGGGACCCGGATTCTCGGTGATACTCAAGGCTCCCATGCACCGATTCCGCACCGTTCTCTTCGACATGGACGGCACCCTCGTCGACGCGTTCACGACCATCGCCCGCGCCTACGAGTACACCCTGCCCCAATTCGGCCTGCCCGTCCCGACGGCGCAGGAGGTCAGGAAGGCCGTGGGCGGCGGCCTGGAGAACGCCATGGGCCACTTCGTGCCGCCCGATCTGGTCGCCGAGGCCTGCCGGATCCACGTGGAGTACACGGAAAAGATCCTCCTCGACGATCCGGTGCTCTATGACGGCTCCATGGAGCTCGTCCTCGGGTTGCGCGGGCAGGGCGTCAGGACTGGGGTCCTGACCAACAAGATTGGCGACCACGCCCGCGCGGTCCTCGGCCATCTCGGGATAGCCCAGCACATGGAGCTCATTCTGGGCGCCCGCGACTGCCCCTGGAGAAAGCCCTCGGCGGAATTCACGGCCGAGGCGCTGCGAAGGATCGGCGGCGAGGCCGCGAGCACATGCCTCATCGGCGACTCCCCCTTCGACGTCGAGACCGCGCGCAATGCCGGCTTTCCGTGCTTCTGCGTGACCACGGGGACCCACGGCGAGGAGGCGCTGCGGTCCGCCGGGGCCGCCGCCGTTTATCCCGGAATGCGCGCGCTGGCCTCGGGCGAGTTTGGCCTTTCGATCTAGGCGCGCCGCCGACGCCCGCGACGATCCTTGAATTCGGCTGGCTTAGATGCTGCACTTGGGCGCGATGACCCCAAGCGAGCGCCGCCCTGCTGAAACAGCCCCTGGCGGCGCCGGGCACCTCCAGCCCATCGTGATGGACGGCGCCCCCAATGCCCCGACGGGCAGCGCCGGCGGACGCAGCGTCCAACTGATGGCCACCTGCCTGTGCGACGCCTTCTTCGACGACGCCGCCCGCGCGACGGTCGAGGTCCTCGAGCACCTCGGCGTCGAGGTCGGCTTCCCGGAGGCCCAGACCTGCTGCGGTCAGCCGGCATTCAACGGGGGCGACTGGGTCGCCTCGCGCCGGGTCGTGCGCCACACCGCCGGGGTGTTCGCCGGCGGGCACCCCGTGATTGTGCCCTCCGGCTCGTGCGCTGCGATGCTGCGCCACGGCGCCCTTTTGGAATTTGAAAAGGAGGAGGATCTGCCGGTCGTCCAGGCTCTCGCGGGACGCACCTGGGAGCTCGCGGACTACATCGTGAACGGTCTCGGCGTCGCCTCATGGCCCGGCCGGTACGACGCCGTCATCGCCTTCCACCGCAACTGCCACAACCGGGGCACCCGCAGCGAGGAGGCGTCCCTCGCCCTGCTGCGCTCGATCTGCGGGGTGCGCGTGGTCGCCTTTGGCGAGGCCGAGCAGTGCTGCGGCTTCGGCGGCACCTTCTCGGTGGGTTTTCCCCACATCTCGGGAGCCATGGGCAACCTCAAGCTGGATCACATCAGGGAGGCAAAACCCGACGTCCTCGTCTCGGGCGACATGAGTTGCCTGATGCACTTGGGCGGCCTGGCTGAAACGGAGGGCAGGCCCATCCGGATCCTGCACCTGGCGCAGGTCCTGCGGGACGCGCTCAGGAACCCGCCCGCCCATTGACAGCATGGGAGCGCAATCCATAGACGACTTCGCGGCCGGCCTGTCCGTGCAGCGCCAAGCTTCGGTCTACCAGTCCAGCAAGGACACCCATGAGAGGCGCACCCAGGTCCTCTTCGACAGGTTCAGCGACCCGGACCGGCTCCGAAGGATGGCCGGCGACATCAAGCAGCATGTGATCGAGCACCTCGACACCTACCTGCCCCAGGTCGAGGAGCGCCTCAAGGCAAACGGGGCGCAGGTCCACTGGGCGGAGGATGGCGAGGCGGCCTGCAATGCCGTGCTCGGGATCATGCGCGCCCGGGGCGCGACGAAGCTCGTCAAGTCGAAGACGATGGTGAGCGAGGAGATCGGGCTGGAGGCCTTCCTCAGGAAGAACGGGATGGAGTCGCTTGAGACGGACCTGGGGGAGTTCATCATCCAGCTCGACCACGATCAGCCGAGCCACATCGTCCGTCCGATCGCGCACAAGACACGGCGCGAGATCGCGCTCAGCTTCGAGCGCGAAGGCCTCGGTGACTACAATGACGATCCGGGCGCGATCACCCAACGGGCCCGCAGCTTCATGAGGGACAAGTATGTCGAGGCCGGCGTGGGGCTCACCGGGGCGAACTTTGTCTCGGTGGAGAGTGGCCGCATCGTCGTGGTCACGAACGAGGGCAACTCGCGCTTCAGCCTCGCGGGAACCCGGTGCCACATTGCACTTGTCGGGATCGAAAAGCTCGTGCCGAGGGACCGGGATCTTGGGCTCCTCCTCAACCTGCTCGCCCGCTCGGCCACCGGGCAGCAGCTCTCGGTCTACACGGAGTTCATCTCAGGGCCCCGGGCGCCCACGCAGCCCGACGGACCCGACGAGATGCACGTCATTTTCGTGGACAACGGGCGCACGAATGCGCTGGCCTCCGACTGCAGGGAGATCCTGCGCTGCATCCGATGCGGCGCCTGCCTTAACGTGTGCCCGGTCTACCGCCAGGCATCCGGGCATGCCTACCGGAGCGTCTACCCGGGCCCCTTGGGCGCCGTGCTTTCACCGCTGCTCGCAGGCGACAGGTTCGCCGACCTGGCGGACCTGCCCAAGGCCTCGTCGCTGTGCGGGGCCTGCCACGAGGTGTGCCCGGTCAACATTCCCATACCGGATCTGCTTCTGCGCCTTCGCGCCCGGGGCAAGGCGGAAGGCGCTCCCCGTGCCGCCATAGGCTCGCCCCCCATGGGGGTATGGGCGCTCCTGGCGACCCAGCCCACCGCCTGGAAGGCGGCGCTCTTCGGCGGGCGGCTGCTCAACCACGTTCACACCAAGCTGATCCCCGTCCCCGCCCTGCAGTCCTGGGCCAGACAGCGCACCCTGCCCCCCTGGCGCGGCGGTGAATTCAGAAAGTGGATGAAAGAAAGGCCCCGGAAATGATCTCAGCGCGCGAGCAGATCCTGGCGCGCGTCCGCGCCGCCCTGGCGTCGCTCCCCCAAAGGGCCCCTCTGCCCGACTGGGACCGCGATCTCGTGCAAAGCAGGCAGGCAACGCCCTCAACGGACCTGTGGGAGCTCTTCTCTCAGCGCTTCTCTGCGGTCAACGGCAGGCCCTTGACGGACGCGGCGGACGTGGCGCGGCTGCTTTCGGCGGCCGGCTGGCACTTCGGCTACTGCGATCCCGCGCTCTGGCCTCTTTTCAGTGATGTCCTTCTGGAGCCGTTCAGGGTCGAGACCGAATATGAGAGAAGCCATGCGCTCAAGTACGAGTTCGGCATCACATGGGCCACGGGCGCCATTGCTGAGACGGGCTCGCTCATCCTGACCGACGGGATGACCTCGTCGCGGCTCGCCGCCCTGGCACCCTGGGTCCACGTAGCCGTCGTCGAGAGGTCATCGATCCACGCCACTATTCCCGAGGCCCTGGAGGCGCATCCCAGGGACCCGAATATCATCTGGGTCACCGGCCCCTCAAAGACCGCTGACGTGGAGGGCATCATGATCGAGGGCGTCCACGGGCCCGGCGTGCAGGTCGCACTGTTGGCGCCGGGACCCCGCGCCTGAACCGAGGCCTTCGGCACCATGGGGGAGCGGACCTTGAAACCCCTTGGGATGGAGGTCGCCGTCTCAGGCGATAATTGATACGCCGTGCGCCGGTGCGGGCTCATCCCCACCCGGAGCCGCTTGCTATTTGCTGTGGCGGGGATATTATAAAGAAAGGCGACGTTCATTATAGCCAGTCGTGTCTCGTTTTCTCAAGGCTTTACAATACCTGTGTGCCATCCGTTTCCGTGGCCTCCGACAACCCCAATTCGACCAAAGCGAGCCCGCATGATACTTGGGCTGATCAGCAGGCGTCGCAGAGCCTTCAAGGCGCGGCCCTGACCGCGGCTGCAAACGCGATCGCCATCACAGACCGGGACGGCTCCATTGTCTGGGTCAACCCGGCTTTCGCCGCCTTAACCGGCTACAGTTTCGCCGAGGCGCTCGGCAAGAATCCGAGGGACTTGCTCCAGTCCGGGCAGCAGGAGGACACGGTCTACCGCACCCTGTGGGAAACCGTTCTAGCGGGCCGCGTCTGGCACGGGAACTTGGTCAACCGCAGGAAGGACGGCAGCCTCTATCACGAGGAGGAGACGATCACCCCGGTGTTCGGCACAAACGGAAAGATCACCCACTTCATTGCCATCAAGCAGGACCTGACCGCGCGCAGGGAGGCGGAGGCAAAGCTACGCGACTCAGAATTGAGGTATCGACGGCTCTTTGAGGCTGCCAAGGATGGCATCCTGATTCTCGACGCGGAAACGGGCACCGTTGTGGACGTCAACCCGTTCCTTACCGACCTGCTCGGGTATTCTTCCTCGGATTTCCTCGGCAAGAGGATTTGGGACCTAGGCTTTTTCAAGGATATCGTCGCAAACAAGGACAATTTCCTGGAGTTGAAGAATCACGGCTATATACGATACGACGACAAGCCGCTCGAGAGTTCCAAGGGTCGAAAGATCGACGTGGAGTTCGTCAGCAATGTCTACCTGGTGGAAGGCTTTCGCGTGATCCAGTGCAACGTCCGGGACATCAGCGCACGGAAAGCCTCGGATCGGCGGCTCATGGAGCAGAACGACATCCTTACCAACTCCCATGAGGGCGTGATGATCGTGAATCCCGCCAACCAGATCACCCTCTGGAACCGCGGAGCCAGCGAGATCTTCGGCTGGAACGTTGAGGACGCCATCGGCCGCCAGCCAGAGCAGCTGCTCAGACTCAAGGATCCCTCGATCTCGGCCGCCTGGCATGAGAACCTCGCCCGGAAGGGGTTCTGGGCAGGTGAGATTTGCCTGAATAACCGGGCTGGTGCACCCATCATCGTCGACGTTCGCACAACCCAGGTACTCGACAAGGATGGGCGTCCGCGCGCTATCCTCAGCTTCTTCACCGATATCACCGAGAAGAAACTGCTGATGGAGAAATTCCTCCACGCCCAGCGGCTCGAAAGCATCGGCATGCTCGCAGCCGGCATCGTGCACGACCTGAACAACATGCTCGCCCCGATCACGTTTGCGACGCCGCTCCTGCGAAAGAAACTGTCCGATCCGAGCGATCTTCGGATCCTTAACATCGTGGAGCAAAGCACGGCCCGCGGCGCCAGCCTGGTGAAGCAGATCCTGGGTTTTGTGCACACCGGTTCCGGCGATTTCCAGCCCACGCAAGTGAAGTATCTCCTCCGGGACATCGTGAGCGTCGCACACGAGACATTCCCGAGGACGATCGAGATCCGTGAACATATCGAGTCCAGCCTCTGGCCGGTGCTGGGCAATGCGACCCAGATCCATCAGATCCTGTTGAATCTATGCATCAATGCCCGGGACGCCATGCCCAACGGCGGCACGCTTACGATCACTGCCACCAATCACGTCATCAGGGAAGGAGAGTTATGCCCCCAGGAAGGCTCCCATCCAGGTCTTTGGCTCAAGCTTGAGGTCGCCGACACTGGCAGCGGCATCGCGCCCGAGGTCAGGCGACACCTCTGGGAGCCGTTCTTCACAACGAAAGGTGAAACCAAGGGAACGGGCCTCGGCCTCTCCACTGTGCAGAGTATCGTCCGGCAGCATCACGGCTTCATCGAGCTGCTTCCGGCAGGTGCCTCAGGAACCACGTTTCACGTTTTCCTGCCCGCCTCAGAGGATCTCCCGCCGGTTGCGGGCGCTGAACAAGGGTCGGCAAACCCGTTCGGCAACGGAGAATTGATCCTAGTAGTCGACGACGATTCCCTCATCCGCGAAATGGTGAGCGAAATCCTGGGTAGCCACGGCTACCGCACAGAGGTCTACTCGAACGGGTCGGAGGCTATTAACTCCTTTGGAACTCATGCCGAGGAGATCTCGCTCGTGATCACCGATGTCGACATGCCCGTTCTCGGAGGCCAGGAGTTGGCGCGCGCGCTCCTGCGCATTCGGCCCGACATTCGACTGCTATTCATAAGCGGGCTTGTGGACGGCAGTCTGCACATCATTCCGGACGATGCATCCAGCAAGGGGTTGTCGAACCCGTTCCTGCTTAAACCCTTTACACCGAGCGCGTTGCTCTTATCCGTTGCATCCGTTTTCCATCCTTTGAAACAGACCTGAGCCTGCATTTTCGACTTCAGTCAGGCCCAATGCCCTCACGGGAATTCGGGCTCGCGGCTGCGGCCCACCGGATGGAGAAACGCGGCCAAACGCTCCCTGCGACGAATTCGGGCGAGTTCAGGCCACCAGCCACGGCACTTCGCAAGGATCCAACCGTCCCGTCAACTCTCGGGTCGTCTCATACAATCCGTGCTCGCAGCGCCTGATCCGAGGCTTCGTCTTCAAAGGACTTCGGGCTCGAACTACTTCCAGAATACCTGATGCCTTTTGCTTTGAAAAACGGACACACACAGGTTGTTGTGCCTGCTCGGCTGCCTCAAGCAGCCATCCCCCCAGCACCTCCGGAACTCTTCCGGTTTTGGAAAAGGGCCTATAGCTCAACGGTTAGAGTAGAGGACTCATAATCCCTAAACTCCCATAGGGGGATTTCAATACTGTCACGTTTTTGTCCCATTTTTTGCGTCGTCAAACTTGCCGACAATTTGGGATTCTTGGCCGCTTCGACAGCGAATCCTAAGGGAGGGCGTAATCCCCATGACGCCAGAATCACCGCCGAAAGCTTCACGAAGGCAGATGAAGGCTGCCATCATAACTCACGCAGTATCGAGCGGCATTATTGAAAACGAGACGGTTGATTTCCTCCGCTTGGAAGAGGGGCTTCCCGTTGTGCGAAAAGGTAATGTCATCGGGCATTAGGTACACGCACCGTTTGGGACCAGCAGGAGCGATATAGAAATCAACGGGAGACTTTTCGTGCCTGACCCATACCACTGGGCTGTCACCGGTGATTAGGGATTCCGCTACGAAATCCTGAAAAAACCCGTAATGTCCCTCAAACCTAGCTGCCAGCTTGTCCACCTCTGCTTCGTAATTCATCTTTGAAATATCGGGTACGTTTATGCCGTTGCGAATCGCATGTAGGGCCATCCATCGGGCCAGTATCGAAATCTTCGCGGCATCTGTAATCTCGCCGACATGATGAGTATGCCCTTTGGCACGCTCCACGGCAGCGAACGCGTTTTCCTGATCCACGCTCTGCCAGTCATCGATGCCGAAGATCTTCGCGGCGCTCTGTATTGACTCGGGCTTCGTTAAGTCTCCGCTCTTGTCGAAGAGGAATAGATAACCATTAACCTTCCATCGTTCGAGGTATGCACGTTGGGTGTAATGCTGGTACATATCTGAATACCCGAGAAACCCTGATTAAGCAGTCAAGCCTTCGTCGGCGAAGGGACCTGATAACACCGGACAGACCGTACCAAGCCTTGTTGCGATCGCACGCGGTGCTGCATGAGCCTCACCGCAGATCAGGATGACCTTCCCGTCCTTCAAAAGTATCCGAACCGCGTCTGCCATCGCCCTGGTCCTAGAATCGACGTAATCGACCCAGAATTGGGTAACCGCGTTGCCCCGATCAACCGATGGGCAAGAGCCTAGTTTCCGCACGATTTCGTCCCCTTCGGGTACCGGTACCGCAAGATTGCCAGCAAATGCCTCCTCCGTCCCAATTCGCCACCATAGGTCTGGCGGTGCATCGACGGCAGAGGCCCGGATGCCATGATCGCGGCACCATCCTAGGATTTTGAGCTTCTGGCGATAGGTAGGTGGCAGCCCATCAAAAGGCATCTCCCACAGGGCACGGGAAAGCCAATCGAGGGACCGTTTGGAGGAAACGAACCGATCCAAGGCCGGTTGCCGGTCCCTTGGTATCTCCATGGCCAATTGCTTGAACCCGAGTTGAGCCAACGGGCCTAGGCTGGCCAGCTCATCCGAGCTGCTCTCAGCGCAGCTATGGGCCTCCCCAACGACCAAGAGATGGGTGTCCGCCTTTACCAGTGTGGGCAATGCCGGCCCGGCTGGGGTCAATCGCGCAGTCGCAAGGCAGATTATGAAAGCGAGCGGTCTTGATGTGGGCGACATGTCGCCCGTTTCCTTCAGCCGCCGCCCCTAGATCGTCAAGAACAATCTGGGCGACATGTCGCCCCTTTTTAGCTATGTTCTGCTCTAAGATGCCACTGACAAGTCGCCCATGCCCCCAAACAAATACGTCCCGGAACGCCGCACAGACCGCAATTCGATCGGCCTGACTGTTGCTCGGCTTCGAGCACAACAGTCGCTTACTCAACAGGATTTGGCGGGTCGAGCTAGCGCGACGGGCTGGCCCATATCCAGGGATGCCGTCAAGAGGATCGAACGCGGCGAACGCGAGGTTACAGACATCGAACTGAGGTCCCTAGCGAAGGCCCTTCGCGTTCCGCCTGGTGTCCTGTTCGACTGATCAATACCGGTGAACGATATCAACGGTGACCCTCACCTCCGGCCAAAAAGGCGGGGTGTTATTGCCATCCTAAGCGCCCTGGCCTTCTGTTACCTGCTTGGCTATTCGTTCTGGCGCCAAGGATGGTCAGCATTGTTGTGGGTACCTATCGGGTATTTTTCTGCACTATTCATCGCCGCTCAGATTTTTTTGCCGTTGATCTTGGGCATTCCGCGCGCAGTCCTGTTGTTTTTCAAAGGTCGGATAAAAATAGGTGTGCTAGGCCCAATCTTTTTAAAGCCGCTGATATGGGTTTTAGCTCTTTTTGCATTGTCATTCTCCGTCGGCTTTTTTTCGCCAGAGACGGCTGACAAGCTATACGCAAACGCGGCCTTAAACCTAAGCCTCAATCTCGGAACTCTATCGATATTGCTTTCTCCGATCTCCCGAAAATCCCGTGCCGACTTTTGGGCTGATTTTGAAGGGACATTCAACCGGTATTACACGGAGGCGTATTTCAGCGATACTTTGAAATCAAAACGAGATAGATATGCCGATATTGCCGGAGAAGTAGCTGAATTTCTCGCTGAGCACACAGTCCACATCGGCGATTCGCAGACTCTTCCATACCCAAAGAGGGAAGCAATGTATGCGGTGAAATGGGGAATCATGTACTGGGAGAAACGAGTTGAATCGGTGTCGGGGGACGACGCCATCGCCTATAGGAGACTGATTTCTAGCCTAGGGATTGCATTTACGCTCCTTGCGCGGGACTGGCATGAGATCGATCCGTCAGATAAGGACGCCATTGCGAAGCTGAATGCGTGCAAGGAATTCCCCGCCTGGGCTCTCTCATTAAAGAGTAAGTACCTGAACGAGAAAGCCGCTTCCGAAGAGGCCCTAACCATTGCGTTGCAAGTCATGGAAGACGATGTGCGCGAGGAGAAGAGGCGCAGCTCGACCTAGAATACTAAATGGCCATCCAGCCGAGCTCCGGTCGTCTTCGCATTGCTGCTTTAGCATCTACTGCACCGTTTCCACGCCGTTCTTCTTACCTTTGCTCAAATAGACGCCTGCAAAGGTGGCAACTCCGAGAGCGCCCCAAACAAGAACAATCTCCTCCGACTTGAGCCGTGGAGCAACCCGGAGACCTACAGGCGGTGAGAATATGGGACCATATTGCGTGATCCTGGGATATCCCCATTTCCGATCGTTTGGATTCTCCCATCCCTCCCAGGGCGCACAGAACAAAGAGCCTAGGACGAACACTGCGTAGGCGATGACCAATGTTGCAGCGACATTGCGCCTAACACTGCCTACCATGTTAGCTCCAGTCCATTTGTAGGCGCGAGCAAGCGATGGTTCGGCTGGCTTTGGAGCGGGAGCGTTCGAGCTAGGTCTTGGTCGCGTATCTCCCGTAAGCTTCTGATAATAAGTATGATAAATTTCCGCTGATGTCGGGTTAGTGAAGGTTTGCGCATATTGACCGTACCCGCCGAAATATCTGTCACCACCCTGATCATTTTTTTCGACCTCAGGTTCTGATGTAGCCTGTTTCTGGGGTGCGCCCGAAGGATCGACTTCCCTAGTCATCGGATTACCAGCAGAAGATACCCCCTCAGTTTTATCTTTCGGCTGAATAATTTCAATTTCGGACGGTGCGGGTTGCATCGGTAATGTCGGCGTCTGCGGCGCGGTCGCCTGCACTCTCTTATTATCCAGCACGATCGGCACAACGTTCGCAGGTTTTGCGCCTGGAGGTTCGGAATTCTCCTCGTCCGCACAAGGCTCGAATCCCTTTGGTCGCACTGGAGAGGGATCGTAGTCGAGGATTTGGCCCGAGAATGAGTTTATCCGGAAGCGGCCAGCGTCGGCTTGCAGGGTAAGGGTCTTAGAGCCTGTGAACGAACTTAGAACTTGGTTAAACGGCGTGCGGCGAGTCGAGAATGCGCCGGGTTCGAGGACTAAAGCGGGTACCCATACCACTCCCTGCCCCGCCTCAAATATCAGAAATTCCTCGATAGCCGTAACCCTAAGCCACTGGGTGCCCGGTCCGCGTCCTGTCTTCAGTAACCTTAAGAGCTTAAGACTCTCTTTAAGGTCGAAGGTCGCATTCATGTCACTGAGGCGCGCTGTCCGCGCTTCGGTAGCAGCCAGGTTGGTATTGGTTGGGGACCGTAAGTCCGCAGCCTGATCGTTCCACGGTCATTTCCGGATTCAAGCGCAAATTTGAACGACCTCCTGTAGCTGGAGTGTATTAGCGGGAGTCCCAGGCGGTATTGACCTGACCTGCCCCAATGTAACGAATAAGACTTCGGAAATCCTAAACCCCGTGAACCACTGCGCCGTGATAAGGCAGCGGTCCAGGGGCGGGAGTTGACGGACCACCGAGAGGAACTTCCGTTCTTCGATTGGGCTAAGTGCGCGTCGTCTTGCCATGCACCAAGATGGGTCCCGCCCTCCCCCGCCACCCCAGTGTGGCGTTTTGCATCTTTTGCCATACCCGCCCGGGCGATTCCTATTGAGAATGAGAAAGGGACCACCCACGCTCCTCCGGTTCTTTGGATTTTACGGGCCTATAGCTCAACGGTTAGAGCAGAGGACTCAAGAATGGGTCGCTGGCGGGGAAATCCGCCAGTAGTCAGGTGTAAATTCGGTGAACGGCCTGCCCTT
>Ga0182030_10020019_pt1 | contig 12676 bp, 9 predicted proteins | sample 812S3MmetaG_FD_121299 | JGI IMG/M metagenome (GOLD analysis project Ga0182030, IMG submission 121299) | Permafrost microbial communities from Stordalen Mire, Sweden - 812S3M metaG (Illumina Assembly) | ecosystem: Environmental > Terrestrial > Soil > Wetlands > Permafrost | place: Sweden... | reverse complement strand
TTTCTGCTTGCAAGCGGTCGTCGCCAGCGAACCCTTTGGCGCCGGGTTGCGATCGCGGCCGTTGCAGTTTCCCTCGTGGTTGCGGGCCTGGGAATCCTTGCCGAAGTTCTGCGGGAAGTAGCGGAACAGCGGCGAGTCCTGGCACTCTCACGGGAACTTGCAATCGAATCGCAGGCCGAACCGGCGCCCGATACGTCGCTTCTTCTGGCTGCCCAGGCATATGCAGAGGTGAACACCCCGGAAACGGCAGGGAACCTCCTCGAACGGCTTCAGGCGTGGCCCCATCTGGTAAAGATCCTTCATGGCGATGTCGGCGCGTTAACCAGGGTTGCCTGGACCAGCGACGCGTCCATCGAGGCCGGAAGTTCGAATGGCTATCTCCTGCGCTGGTCGACGCAGACCTTCAAACCAGATGGACAGCCCTTGCAAGCGTCGAAGGGGTCCATCTCGAGTCTTGCACTGGACAATGCTGATGGCCGGATCTGGGCGGGATACGAGGATGGCCGCGTCATAGCATGGGACACTTCAGGGCAACGAGGCGCGATCACGGGTATACCGCCCGGTTTCAACCTGGAGAAGATTGCGGACGTCAATGCACTTCGGCTTGGGCCGCAAATTGGGGCAATTGCGTTTTCTCCAGACGGAACTCTGGCTGCGGTAGGAACCGCGGCCGGGACCGGCAACGGACAGGTATTTCTTATCGATCGAAAGAATAGGAAGGTGCTCGGCTCGGCGATCTCGGTCGGTGTACCGCGCGTGAACTCTCTTGATTTCGATCCGCAATCTGCGATTCTGGTTGCGGGCACCGGCTTTGGGACCGTTGTATCAATCGATACCAAGAGCCGATCGGTTGTCTCTCTGAAGGGACCTCCATTGAGCGAGGTTCTTGCGGTACGGTTTGCCGGAGATCGTCTGATCGCAGTGGGCGATACGGGCGAAGTTGCAGTCTGGAAGCGCGCGGGTCCGTCGTTTGGGCTGGACCAGAGTTTCAAAGCGACTGATTTTTTGACCGCAGTCGCCATTCGACCGGACGGAAAGACAATTGCGCTGGGAGACGGTCGTGGCAAGTTGCATCTGTATTCCGTTTCGTCGCATAACCGGACCAGCTCATTTCAAGCTCATACCGGAGCAGTGAACGGGCTTGCCTGGGATGAGCAGGGTAACCGTCTTGTCAGTACCGGCGCCGACGGAGCGGCGGACATCTGGAACTTTGGACAAAGCTCCCCATTTTCTTCCCCGCGAGGTCGAGTAGAACCGAATGTCATAGCTTTGCGCGCAGCCAATGGCAACCTTTTCGCCGGCCGCTCGTCTGTCGGCTCGGCCGGTGTTTGGCAGTGGGGCGGAGCGGACTGGAAGCTCAAAGCCGATTTGCTCAAAGCCACACTGGCTGTCCTCGGTCAGGACCGGTTCAAGGCAGCGAAGCCTGATGCAGGCGCAAAGGACGGATTCGTGCCAGTTCCGAATCGCGAAATTGAAGACATCGAGATCGACGAGCAGGGCACAAACATGATCTGGTCAACTGGAGATGGAGCGGTTCTCGAGCGTCCCCTGGCTGAGGGTGGTTCGGCCACCACAATCTACGACAACAAGGCCCACGGCAGCGAGAGCCTCGCTGAGATCAGCCTCAGCCCGAAAGGGCACTATGCGGCGATCGCCTATCAGGATCCTCATGTACTGCTCTTCGACCTTTCAAGGTTCCCCAACCAAGGCCCAGGCGCACCGAAGACGATTAATCTCCCCCAACCTGTGCGAAGTCTGGGCTTCAATCCTGCGGAGACCATCCTGGCAACCGGCCTCGAAGACGGCAGCATTGCGCTATGGTCGGTACCCGATGGAACCCAAATCACGGCTGCGACTAAGATCCATTCCGAACCAGCAGGAAACGTTACATTTTCGGCCGACGGAACTCATCTTCTTTCAAATGCCGTGATCGGCGACGGCACTGAGACCTCCGTGACGGCGCTGCCTGTTCCATCCCTTCAGCCGGCGGTCCCGCTTGTAGCCCGCGCCTCCGGCGACCCGCCCGCAATGATCAGAGTTGAGGAGCATATATTCGTGACGATCGATAACGACGGGAAGATCTCCTTTTGGGATTCGGACAAGCTCGCGGCTTTGGGAGCCGCGACCACCTCGCAACTGCCCGTAGACGCCGCCACATTCGATGCCAAGAATCAACAACTCGTCGTCGCGGACGATGACGGCTGGATTCAGGCTCTGGATGTGGGAGGCTCGAAATGGCAGGCACTCGCATGCTCAATCGCAAACCGCCCCTTGAACCAACAAGAGTGGCCAGAATTCCTGGGCGACGGGCACTATACACCCTTTTGCGGGCCTCAACCAACAACCTCGCGGTGGAAGGGCTTTGCTGATCTCTGGCGCTAGATGTCTGAGCAGGAAACTACGACTTATTATGCCGATCGTCAATTCGACAAACAATTTACATTATGCGGTTGATATGAAGACATGTTCCATGTTGAAGTCTGTGGCTAAACAGTCACAGTCGCGGATCAGTGTTCTAAGTTGGTTCTCTTTGCGGCGGCCTGCTCTGCTATGTCCACCAACTTTGCTGCGATGGCTCTTAGTAACCGGTCGTTGAGTGGCCCCACTTTCGTTCCAATGTCATGGAGCGTGGCGGCTAGGTCTGACCTCGCTGCTTCCACTGCGTTGACATCATTTGCGGCGATTGCCTTTTTGCAATCCTCCAACAATTTCTCTTTCAGAGGCTGCCAAGTGCCGGCCATAGTTCTGATTTCCTCCGGGCTAAGTATGCCGCTCCAAGATGCTGGCTTATGAAGGTCCGCCGCAGCCAGATCCATGGTTAGAAAGTCAAGCTCTGCGACGATGTCGGCTGCCACGGAAGCAAGCCCAGTGCGCTCAAATTCAACATTGAGATAGTTGAAGAGGCCTTTCTGCTCCAGAAACAGTGAACGGAAACGCATGGCCGACTGTAGACCTTTGGCCAAAAGGGTTGTCTCTGGATCACCGCGATCTTGCCTTATCAAGACCTCTACTATATAAACGCTGGCCTGGATTGTCTTATTGTAATAGGTTGTGTATGTCGTCAGGATGACCCGGTACAGTTTCTGCTCGTTATGCGACCAGATCAGGTTTCCACTTACTTCATCAAGAGTATCAGTGCCGGCCCTCGCTAAAACACGAACTAAAGTTCCAGTACCGAATGCCGCCAATGAACCGACAGCTTTGGCCGATTCGTCGCAGAACTCTCTCCAAGTGAGTGTTCGCGAACTCGACTCGCCGGGGATTCCGAAAACCGTATGAGCGTTGCCGGAAAGCGTAATTTCGGCGTCGTCCCCAATCTGGAAACGGCTGTCGGGTGTTACACCGAAACGAATTTTAATTTGCTTTTGAGGCTTAAACTCCATTTTCGGCCGCCGTTTGAACTCGGCGAAGACTGCCTTCCGAAAATCCGCGATGATTAACTTGAAAGTATCTTGAACTTTCTTTCGTTCCTCGAGCTTTTCGTCCTTTATCGCCTCGAAAAGTTGGCCGATCCACTGCAATAAAGGGTCATCGTCAGCAATTTTGAGATGTGCACCAAAGTCCTCATTGCTCCTGTCCAGTTCAGCATTGTCGAACCCGAAGCTGACGTGTTTGTCTTCAGCGATTGGTCCTGGCGAATTGCCAGAGCAGAAGCTCACGAGGTTTCCCCAAAGCGGGTGGCCGTCGGGGCGCGAGCCTCTGTGGCTAGCTTGGAAAAAGCCAATTTCGTAGCCTGCCCAATATCGAGCGCCGTCGGCACCAGTACTTACGACGGCCAGGATGTCCGATTTCGTCAAGCTCGCGTCGATCGTAGCACGGATGTTTTCACCCTGCTGAATGCTGACCTTATCGATGAACACAGCGACATCACTGCCGAACGCATTTTGGACCGCATTATTCAATGCAGCGGCGATGCCGAAATCCTCATGGACGTAGCTGATGAAGATCGTTAGCTTTGCCAGCGAATCATCGTTTCCGGGCGAGTCGCACGCGGAGTCTAGTGTGGGGTTGTCATGATTGGGCATGGAGGATGCCTCCCGGTGAGTTTCGAGTAGCAGTTTTGATCGCGGGGATGGTGGTCCAATATCACAATTAGATTGTGACCCTAAAATGCCATTTTAAGAAGAAGTTTTTCTTGCAGATCAAATTCAAGGCATGAGGATGCGCCAGTCGGTCTCTTCTGCAAAATGCTATGTCTATCGAGGTTAGGTAATAAAGGTTACGACTTGAAAGTGGTCTTCAGCGCATCGGGAAGCATTTTGCATCTGCCAATAGCCCGGTACGAAGAAGCCTTTTGCAGTATGCAGGCGATTAGGGTGCAGCGTCGCACTCGTTGCTCTCTAAATTGGCGGTTGCCCAGCATCATCGCTTGCCGACGTGCGCGGTAAGAGCATTGTGATGGCGGCATCCGTCGATACGACGGCAAGAGTCTGAAATGCGGCAGCGGTACCGAGGATCGAGGACGGCGATCAGAAGTGACAGTACCTGCATGAATTGCTCTCCTCGAAGTAGGCGCGGCTGCAACGGTTGAGTTTCTAACCCAATGACAGATGACCGTGAAGAATGATTTCGTCTGAATTCCCAGTGCTGATTCGGAATCCATTGTCCAGACTGTGGTCGAATCGTCGCCGTTCCTCGATCTCTAGGGGATAGCCGTCTGCTCGGGGTCATTGAGGCGCATTAGTCCGCGCAGAATCAGAGCATTCGCCTGGTCAACGTGCGGGGTGTTAACCAGGATTGTGTTCTCCTCCGTGCTCAATCCATTTTTCAGATCGGCAAAATTGAAGACTTCAAATGCTTCGCGACCGTTCCAACGTGATTGTGATTGCTTCATGGGAAGCTGAAAGCCGAGCGTCTCTGCGATTTCCTTCGCACAGCCCCCAAAGCCGCCCATCAGAAACAGAGGCTGCCGCTTCTCGAGCGAGAGCAACGCCTCTTCTGCGATTCCGGGCATGATGCCTTTGTAGCCTTTGACACGCCCGCCGAGCACGATACGAGCGTCGGTTTCGTCCAGCATCCGTTTCCGCATCGCAGTGAGTCCCTGGGACCATTCAGCATCTGTAGGCGATTTCAACGGCTCGATTCGCCGGTCTCGAAGCGTGCACCCGCCGCCATCCAGCGTAAGAAGAACGAGCCCCGCGGAGCCTGAAAGCTGTGACGCGTAGGCTTCAAGGTCCTCTGCGGTTTTCTCGATATGTACTGGCCACGCCAGGTAGTCGGTCACGCTGGTGCGCTCATCGCCCACCGCGGCCTCGCGGCGCTGGCGAGCAACGAGCTCGAACAGCAGGTCTGTAAAACCATCTTTCCGCAGATCCCCGCCGTATGCCAGGCGGGCGCCGAATGCAAGCAGATGCCGCGCAATTTCGGCCATGGCATCTCGCAGATGGGCGTCGGTCAACCCCAGTGCCGGCATATCCGGACTCTCGGAAATTGAGATGGCAATCGTCTTCTGGCCCATTACCTCGCGATCGTTCATTTATCAACTCCCGCAAGCCATTCCGTCATGCTTTTGAGCTGAACCTGGGGTGCCAAGTCAGCGAATAGCTGTTGTTCCTCGCCGCTGAGCGGCGGATCCGGGTATACGATTGTGGGTTTGGGAGCGACGGTTTGAGACGGCAACGCGGTCAACGAGACTAGCTCAGGTTGCCGAGGCACGAACACGATCGCCGGATCCCCCGTACCGACCAGTTGTACCCTGCAGCGCCAGAGAAAGTCCTTCAAGACTTCGTCCAGCAACCGGGCAATGATCACGTCGATCCGATTGGCCAGTTGCGGATCCATTCGCACAATCGGCACGTTCCCAAGATAAGGAAATGCCCGCTCATCCTGATTGGTAATGCAATTGGCGACCACCAGGGGGACGTTCCAGCGCTTCGCCTCAATGATCTCCCGCCTGCACCATTCTCTGGAGGAGTAGGAGTCGGTGTGGATCGCAACGACTGCGCTTTGGCGCACCTGTTTGAGAAGAACCTGCTGAAAGCGCAGTCCCGCTGGAATGTCCAGTACATCGAAGAAAGTCGCCAAGTTGCCATCTGCGTTGAGACGGTCACGGATTAGCTTGGCGATTCGTTCCCCGTCATCGTCGTGTTTGGAATGACTGAGAAAGATCTGCACTCGCTGAAGAAATCTCTCGAGTTCGTCCACCTCCTCATCCGGCCGCTTGATGTGTTCCAGGTAATGTCGCAGCATGCGGCAGAACTCGTAGGTAAGTTTGCTGATTAGCCGTTGCCGCAATTCCTCATCCGTTCCTGTCCATAAATTCCAACGCAGTGCCTGCTCGTCAAGACCGATCGAAAGCCCTTTTTCGTCAATCGCAACTGGAAACAGGAGCGCCTTGAGGCCCGCCGCCTGCGTCTGGGCGGAAAGACCCTGCACATACTTGACCCAGTCGGGGTCCGCGGCGAGGGAAGATTCAACAAATACGACGATCGCCGTTGTGTAAGCATCTTCCAGGTTGATCGCCAGTGGCACACTCGATCCCGGAGCCGGTTCCGAACGGAACATTACGCTGAGCCCGGTGCCTCCCGCGACGTTCTCGTAGAGTTTTCGCCGAAAGTGTTCGAGAAGGGCATTCGCCAGGTCCTTTCCCGCCGCAAACTTCGGGTGCCAGACAACATAGGGAACCAGGAACGGACGGGTTTGATCTGGCATAGATACTCCTAATCAATTGAATGACTTACGCGCATGGACGCCCGCATTCTATCGATGGCGGCACATGGCGCTAGAGAGAAGTCAACGCTTGCTGAAGATGGTATTATAAATGCGGTTTCCTCCGTAACTCTGATCTTTGAGGCATAGGTGAATGCTATGTCCGATCAAACGAAGAACGTGTTCGTCAGCCACATCCACGAGGATGATGCGGGCCTGAGTCAACTCAGGACGCTGCTTGAGAAGAACGGCATGACGATCCGGGACTATTCCATCAACTCCGACAACCCGAACAATGCCAAATCGGAAGACTACATCAAGTCCGAGATTCTGGCTCCCCGCATCCGCGCCTGCGGAACTCTGGTGGTCTATATTACTCCCGGGACCAAGGAGAGCCACTACGTGAACTGGGAAATAGCGTACGCCGAATCCCAGGGAAAGCGCATCGTTGGAGTCTGGGCTCACGGGGAAAGTGGCTGCGACCAGCCCGAAGCCTTGTCTGATTTCGGGGACGCCGTTGTGGGATGGCATGGCGATAGCATCATCGATGCCATCAACGGGAAAAGCAACGGTTGGGAGAATCCCGATGGGAGTCCGTCCCAGCCCCGACAGATCGCTCGCTACAGTTGCGGTTGACCGTGAAGCTATATTCCTATGTTGTTGCGCGAGACTACGGGTTCGCGCCGAATCCTTTCTCCGGTTCCTGCACGCTGGCAACGTGCAAGCCGGAGATTCGGCGCATGGCCAGCGTCGGCGACTGGGTGGTGGGAACGGGAAGTGCTACGCAGAATCGCAGGGGAAGCCTTGTCTATGCGATGAAGGTAGCCGAGGCAATGAGCTTCAACTCGTTTTGGGATGACCCGCGGTTTGAGAATAAGAAGCCCAATTTGGGCGCCAGTACGAAATTGGCGTTTGGCGATAACATCTATCATCGCAAGAACGGGCGATGGTCACAGGCCGATTCGCATCATAGTTTCTCCAACGGCAGGCCAAATCCCGCAAACATCAGCCACGACACGCAAACGGATCGCGTTCTGATTGCCACACAGTATGCGTACTGGGGCGGTCGCGGGCCCCAGATCCCTCGAAGTCTACGGAACTTTCGCGGTGAAGATATTTGCAAATCCGGTCCGGGCTACAAGGTCAATTTTCCAGCCGGAATGGAAGAACATTTTCTCGATTGGTTTCTGTCTCTGGGTGCCCAGGGCTGCCTGGGGCGTCCAATCGATTGGCCGAGGGCAAGATGATCTCCGACGCAACGTCCAGCTCTTACGAGCTACTTCAGGTCTACGCCGACGGCGTTCGCCTAACCGACCTACTGCCTGAGAAAGATCTTCGCCCAGTTCTGATGGGGCTCTTCGGCGAGGTTGGCAGCATCATGGCGCCGGCTAAGAAACTCCATCGAGAAAAGGGAGCTTATCGGGGCTATCGAATAACAGTCGAGGAGGAGTTCGGTGACACCCTCTGGTATCTTGCCGCGTTAGTTCGCAGACTCGGTCAAACCTTACCTGACCTTTTGTCAAGAGAACGAGCAGCTTCGCTTCGTTCTCAACCGGAGCAGATTGGCGAACCTCATCCAATTTCCAATGCGGACCCGAACTCGCCTCCAAGTATCGAGCAGGTCGATGACATTTTGCTGGATTTGGGATGTGCAGCCTCCGCCCTGCTGTCACTGAAGGAGGATCAAAGGCAGGCCCCCACACTTCTGAAGGCGTTTGCCGGGTTGTACGTTCAGGCTCTCGATATTGTAAATATCAGCCTTGAACAGGTCGTCCAGCGAAACCTGTCGAAAGTGCGCGGTCGATTCCTTGATCCGGTATTCACTTCCTTGCCAGACTTCGACTCCTCATTCCACGTCGATGAGCGCCTGCCCGACAAGTTTGAAATCATGATCCGCCAGCGAAGCAATGGGCAAAGCTGCATGCAGATGAATGGAGTGTTCATTGGAGATCCATTGTCGGACAATATCCGCGATCCAGACGGATTTCGCTTCCATGACGTGTTCCACTTCGCACACGCGGCAATTCTCCATTGGTCGCCTACATTCCGAGCGCTGATCAAACATAAGAGGAAGAGTGACCCGGCGGTTGACGAAGCACAGGACAGTGGCCGCGCCATCGTTGTCGAAGAAGGACTCACCGCCTGGCTGTTCGCACGAGCCAAGGATCTCAACTTTTTCGAAGGGCAGACGGGCGTATCGTTCGACCTGCTCAAAACGATTGAGCACTTCGTCCGCGGTTATGAAGTGGAAGCATGTCCTTTGAAGCTTTGGGAGATGGCAATTCTTCAAGGCTATTCCGTGTTTCGGCAGGTGCGGGATCACAATGGCGGTATCATCAAGGGTGACCGCGGCAGCCGCACCCTGCGGTTTGAACCGCCTTTGAGTCAAACATGATCATCAGTCCCAGGCAATTCGTCGACTCTGTGTCCGACTTGGCGTTCACGGACACATTCAACCCATATGCTCAACGCTGTCCCATCTATGATCGCCATGATGCTCCTAAGCGTCGGCGCAAAGCTCTCCTCGAGATGCTTCAGGCGGCCAGCGATTCCGAGGTGGATGCAATATGGATCGGGCGCGACCTCGGCCATAGGGGCGGACGCCGCACAGGTTTGGCCTTAACAGACGACGTTCACATGGAAGCGCACGCCGCACGCTGGGGCATTCGGATTTCCAGGCCCACCAAAGGTCAGGCGGTGGCCGAAAGGACCGCAGCCGTGATCTGGAGCGTACTTTCCGAGATCGAATCGAGCGTCTTCCTTTGGAATGTGTTTCCTCTTCACCCCCACGAAACAGATGCCCCATTCACGAATCGAGCTCACAACCAGCGCGAGCGACGCGCCGGTGAAGAGCTCCTGTCTGAACTGGTTGGGCTTCTTCGGCCCAAGCGGCTGGTTGCAATCGGAAACGACGCTGCTTCGAGCGCCCTGCGAGTCCGCCATCGCTGTGAAGTCGTCCAGGTTCGGCATCCGAGCTATGGCGGACAGACCCAATTTCTGGACACGATGCATCGCCTCTATGCGCTCCGCGAACGTGAATCTAAACTTGAACCATCCTAATCACTTTCCCGCTCATCATTGTTTTCTACTGAAGGCTGTGTCTCCAATGCGACAGGGTCAGGTTGTGTCTATGGCAGGGCCGGAGCCCTCAGGCGTGGAGAGCGCGACAAACCAAAATGTCTGAGCGTTTCCAGCGCTACACTGACACAATCATCGACACAAGACTTCATTCCAATGAGCCAGCCTCCGGTCATAAGTAATCGCGCTCACCCGCCCATTCCTTGAAGGAAATCCATATACGCTGGTGTACAATCCCTCCAAATTGCTTGCCGTCACGGATTGCCCAGCTCGCATTGCGAGGGAACTCGCAGTTCTTTCGCCCGAGGATTAGAGAAGGTTGCCTGTTCAGTGATCTACAAAGCCTTTATCTCGTACAGCCACCAGGCGGACCAGCGTCTCGCTGCTGCCCTGCAAGACGCGCTGCAACAATTTGCGAAGCCATATTACGCACTGAGAGCGTTCAACATTTTTCGCGACCAGACAGACTTGTCGGCGAATCCTTCGTTATGGCCGAAAATCGCGTCCGCTCTCGATTCGTCCGAGTTTTTCCTCCTTATGGCATCCTCGAAATCGGCACAGTCTAATTGGGTCAAGCGCGAGATCGATCACTGGCTTCGGGCGCACCAGGGAAAGCCATCCAATCTAATTCTGCTTTGGACCGATGGCAAGATCGTTTGGGATACGAACCGCGGCGACTTTGATTGGGAGCTCACAGACTCGTTGCCTCGGGTCTTGGATTGGGAGCCAGGTGACGGCCATCCGCTAAGCATGTCGGGGGTGTTTCGAGACCAGCCGTTTTACGTTGACATGACATGGACAAGAAACCGGGACGAACTCTCATTGCGAGACCCGGAATTTCTGGATAGCGTCGGGACAATTGCTGCCGAGCTCCACGGTCTGTCCAAGAGTACGTTAGTGGGTCGGGATGTAACCGAACACAAGAGATTTCGCCGGGCTCGCTTTGGCGCAATTCTCGGCCTGGCGCTTCTGGCAATAACAGCCACAGTGTTCGCGGTCTCGGCCTATTTGGATCGGAATAAGGCCAGGTCAGCGCAGGCTCTGGCAGAACAAAGACTCAAAGAGGCTGATATTGCCCGAGAGGCCGAGAAAACAGAGGCTGACCACGAACGAATTCAACGAGAAATTGCGGAGAGCCGGGCATTTGCGAACGCCGCATATGCCTTGTCCGATCGCGACCCGTCTCTGTCACTCAGGTTTGCCGAGGCTGCAGTCTCAAAGGCCCCCAAAGGCAAAACCGAAAGTGATACAACGACGACTCTATCACTATTAAAGGCTTTCAATAGTGGATCTTGGTTTTACGGTCAGCGTTTCGACGGAGCCAAAGACGCCGATCTTTCTAATGATGGGAATCACCTTGCATGGATTGAAGGGACACACACATTACATCTCCTAGATCTTCGTTCAATGGCGGATAGTCGACGATCGATACCCGGGTCTCACGTTCGCTTCCTGTCGGATGGAGACCTCGTTGTGTGGCACAGTTGGAAAGGGATGGGAACATTCGGGAATATAACGTTGCTTGGTCCAACAGGAAATATAATCGCGCAGCATAAATTTGAGTTCCTAGCTCCGATCATTTGCCAATCTGGACAGGTGATGGTCCCCTCATTTTCCCAAAGCGAGCGGATGGCTATAACTGTGCTCGATTCGCGTTCAAAAGAGGTAAGGTCGTTCGAATTACCGGCAGAGATGCACGATCTCGGGCTGATGGGCGCGTGCCTTCCCAATGGACGAGGTGTCGCAGTAACACAGACAATACCGGGTGTCGTAGTGCTGGCAGATCTCGACGGGCGCAAAGACGTGCTTCACATTCCTCAAAACTATATTTCAGGGGATCTCGATCTGAATCGCTTAAACGGACGCGTCGCAGTTTACCTGACAGGTACCGTTCGCGGCATGACAGATGCCGTAGGATGGGTTGACCTGCATGAGAACACCGGTTCCGAATTGACGCTGAAAATGGTGTCATTGCCGAATAGTCCAGGAGAGGACACGGGAGGAATCCTACGATTCCTCCCGGACGGGCGAGTAATCGCGGCGTCTAGTGCAGGATGGACAAGACTGGTCAACCTCGACACAGGCGAGAGTGTTCAGATTTCGAACGAAAGTCGTGCGACCGATCAAATTGGCATCCTACCCAAAGACAATCTTATTGTTCTAGCACGGAGATCGGGAACTGCAAGTGTTTACAGCTTACCCGATATCCAGGTTGGCCGATTGCTTGGCGAACTTCACTCCAACGGGTTGAACATTTTGTTTACCCATTTGGCGGTTGACTCAACCGGGAGCAAACTATTGACTGTATCGCGGAACGGAGCACGAGTGTGGCTACGTCCACGTTATAACCTGGTCTTGCCCCATTCACGCACGGATCATATTTATCGCAAGATCCCGAGTCCAGCTCTCGCTTTCCTTCAAAGTCTCCAATCAAGAACCGCAGATTTGAATGCGGTCCCCTGTGACGACAACATCACAATTCGTATTGACGATTTGGGACAGAGGAGCCTTTGCGTTAGCGCGGCCGGCAGGATTGACTACCTCTCCACAGGCATCGCGAAGGACGATCTTAGTGTAATGGTGACTGGTCCTGAGGGAGATTCTATCTTCCGTATCTCAACTGAAAGGGCAGACCATTTGATTGTGGTCTCGCCAGAATTGGTGTTGAATTTCATAAAGGAGGAAGGGCGAGACAGGCTCTGGTTTCCTGACTCTGATACTCAAAAGCTTTGGAGCGGTTCCACTATGAGTCAACGAGAGAAATGAACACAGGAATCTCGTCAAAAGCATTAGATTGTGCTGGCTTGTCTTCCATTCCCCAATTTAAGAACCGCCAGGCATCGAACGATGTGGGTTCATGTCTGCTCAAAGATAGCCAGGTTGCCCGCCCTGTTCACCGCGGATTTGACCTGACCCCCGAAATCCGTCCGTTTCGGAATACGATTTGGAC
>Ga0182030_10020018_pt1 | contig 12676 bp, 14 predicted proteins | sample 812S3MmetaG_FD_121299 | JGI IMG/M metagenome (GOLD analysis project Ga0182030, IMG submission 121299) | Permafrost microbial communities from Stordalen Mire, Sweden - 812S3M metaG (Illumina Assembly) | ecosystem: Environmental > Terrestrial > Soil > Wetlands > Permafrost | place: Sweden... | reverse complement strand
TATGGGCCGCGGTGACCGGCATCGTGATGTCGGTGGCCGTGGGCCTGTTCTTCGGTATTTGGCCTGCGAACAAAGCGGCGCGGCTGGACCCGGTGGTAGCGCTGCGATACGAATAGACGGGCCTAGTTCTGGACACGGTACATGGCCAATCCTGTCTTCTTGTAGCGATAAGTGTCACAAGACCTAAAGGTGTGTAAGGTCAATATGATAGGAGCCAGATTTCGCCACTTTCGCGGCCACGCGTAGGACGCGCTCTTTTGCCACTTTTCGCCAAACCGCATCGATCCGCCGTGGCGGCAACCAAGAATCAACAGCTTAGCGCGAATGATCGAAGTTCGTATGTTGTTGATTCTTCGTTGCGCCGCCACGCGCGCAAAATCTGAAAGTGCCGAGGTAACTGGCTGGAGTAGTTTAATCTGTTTTATTTGTGTGGCAGATCAGTTATTACCGGCCTGGTTTCGCAGCGGCCGGCAGCCTTCCGTTCACTTTGCCGACGGTGCGTGTTGGCTTGCCGAGAGCGCCGGAATCATCCCGCTTTTCGCTTCGTCCGTCGTACGGCCTCCGGTTTAGCCTCTCTGTCTGCCTCATCAATTCGAATGTCCATCATCATAGGATCTGGATCCGGCGAGCATGCAGAGTCAGCCTCTTCGAGTAGGGTCTGCGCCGACTCACCCAGCGCGTCCACGAGTGCTATCTCAAGAAACCTCGCGGCGTCGCTAAAATAGCGTTCGCTTGCCGCCGTGCCTCCGTACTTCTTCCAGATTGCAAGCAGTATATTCAGTGATTCGTCAACCTCTCGGCCATCCCTCAGAATCATGCTGGAAAAATAGGCGAAGCGGGCGAGATTGGGCAGTTCCGGCCGCTCCGAAATTCGAGCCAGGAAATCATCCTCCCTCACAGACTCAGTGGCTTCGTTCTGTGCAACGGCCTCACTTACCGGGCGCCCTTTCGCCCCGGAAATTGCATCCATCACGATGCCTTTTTCGCGGGCACCCTCCGCCATGAGAAACAACCTTGCTAAGACTCGCCACGCCGGCGCGCGGTCTCCCTTCTCATAGCGGCTGACAACCGATTGGCTCACTCCCAACCTGCGTGCAAATTCGGAAGTAGTCATGTGCATGCGTTTGCGAATTGATCGCATCAGCTCGGCCAACGTCATTTCTTCGGGGCACGCCTTTCTATGCCTTGACATTCATATATGACTTGGCATACTATTGCAATATGTCGAGTTTGTTGATGGAGCGCGCCCAACTTGGGAAGACCATTCGGAGGGTTCGGCTCCGCAACCATCTCACGCAGGCAGAGTTTGCGAGGCAGATGCAGGTTTGCCAGGCAATCGTCAGCGGATGGGAGCAGGGAACTCGGCGCCCCAACCGCTCTGCGTTTGCAAAAATTGCGGTCATGGGACGCCCTGAAGAGGCGCAGATACTTACCGAAGCGGCCCAGGATGCCAGACCGCCGCGTCGGATGGTTGTGGGGAATGGCTCGTCTGAGGTTAGGTGCGCTGTCCACAGCACAAGTATTGCGCGCGCGTCGGACGGTTGCAATGTGTGATCTCATCCTTTTTTCGGTTAGCTGCAAGTGCCCTGGTGACAACCTGAGTGAACTTGCCATTCGCCAGAGCCACGATGAAATCGGGCCCTACAAGCGTGTCGGCAAAACAGCGCGGCAGGTTGTCGGACAACCTAAGGGGGAATGAAAATGCGTAACGAAAGCTCAGGGCCGGCAAGGTTTTCAGGGCCCGAATTGAAAAAGGTCGGTGTCATTATAACTGACCGTCACAGCGTGCACCTCCGGTGCGGGGCCTGTGAACAGGAGTGGTCTCCCAACCTTCTTACCGGTGGCAAGCTCGCCCCAGGCTACTGGAAGTGCCCAAACGGCTGCAACAGCGAAGGGAGTAAGGCATGAATCGACGATCATTTTTTCAAATGACGGCGGCGCCCTCGGCCGCGGTTGCCATCGGAGCCAGGGCTGAGGCCGGCTCGCAGATTGGCGAAACGTCAAACCAGGCGTCTCACTCCAGACGGCCTATCGAGATTGACCTAGAAGATCCCGCAGCGGCGGCCTGGTTGCACGATCCTGAAGTGAGCATTTTCGTTCATCTCTTAGAGGCGGACCCAGGCGATCCGGGTCAGCTGAGTGGCTGCCAGCTGCGAATCCTGGAAGGGCAAGCCCCGCGCCTGACTGTTGAAACGGACGCAATTCAGAGGGACGGAAGCGTCATGACCCACTCTCTTGGATACCTCGATTGTGAGGGGTTGGGCGGTGTGATTGCGCCGGTTTTCAGGGGCCGCTCCGAGTTTGCGACTCCGCTCCGCGAGCTACATTTTCCGGAGCGATTCTACGGACAGAGCGGAGTTTCTCTGCTCTTGGTCAACACCTGTGATTCACAGGTTCAGGAGTTGCGGATTGAAGTTCTCGGGCATATTTTCGGAGTGCTGAGGGCACCAATCCTGACTGGATTTCTGGATTGTTTGCGCTCCCGATGTGCGGCCGGCCGCGGCGCTGCGGAGTAACGGAGATGGGCTTAAAGTCTCCAAAACTGGATCAACCTGCGGTACCGATTACCGGCGCGCGCCGCGCGGCGCCCCCGTTGACGCCCAATCTGAAACTCCGAATTGTGATCAGGCTAGTTACCGCGCCGCGAGGCTCTAAGCAAGTGTTGGCGCGCCAACTCGCTGCTGAGGGTGGAGTGAGCGTTCGCACGGTCAACCGTTGGCTTTCGCAATTTAAAGCGGCCGGCTATGCCGGTCTCGTGAGGCGTACCAGGTCGGAGGCAGGGCGTCCGAAGATCTACAGCGGGGAACAGTGGAGTGCCCTCATAGGGGCCGCCGGGTGTGTCCGTCCCGGCCAAATGCGCGCCACATTCCGCGCGCTCTCTCTGCCAGGAAGCTACGAAAATTTCCGGTGGTGGATCTGGCGTGTGCGCCGCGGCGAGGCACGGGTTGTGGAGGCGAAGAAAATTGCCTAACCTGCTTTCGGCTTACGGCTACTTTGAGTACCCCTCTCCGGAGGCTTGGCCCGCCGAAGCGCTGCGGGTATTCGGGAAGGCTACGGGAGCGCGATCCCTCCTTGACGTTTTCGTTTTCCAGCATGAGAATGCTGCGGCGCTATATTTCGAAGATGCCATCGCTGCACTGACAGTGCTCCCCGTGACGCGCGCCGAATGGTCCGCTCGACTCGGCTACCCACAGGTGTTCTTCGATCTGTCGAAGGTTGAGCAATACGTAAACGGCCTGGCCGCTGCCGGCTATCGCGTGGTGGTGATGGAGAAATGTAGCGCGCACCGTCAACCGGAGGGCAATGGCAAGGTGATCAGCATAGCGAGCGCGCGCACCACAATTTCGCGGAGGCGCCACAAATGGGCCTAAGTGCGGCATCGGTATCGACCGTTGCAGGTACCCAGCCGGATGCGGTCCTGTCGCTCGATGTCCAGCACCGGTGGGAGCGCGTTGTTGGAACCGATTCGCCGGCATTGAACCTCAGTGTCGAAGACCGGGCGGAGGCGGAAAGGCGGTTCACCGTCATTGAACCCCTGGCCTTCCGCGAAAGGTTTGAGCAGCTCTGGCAGGATTGCAAAGGCCGAAAGCTGGCAGTGGTGCATGCGCTCGCGGTTGAGCACGCGCGGCCAGCACGCACTATCCGCCACTGGTTTGCGCAGTACACGCGTCACGGAATGTTGGGCCTGGTCAATCGCGATCGCGCCGACAAGGGAACCTTCAAATTACTCAACCAGGCGGCCGCGAAGTGGATTCGCGCAGAGATAACTCCGAAACGCGGCAGCTTTGGAGCACTCAGCATCAACGAGACCTATCGGGCATACGAAGAAGAGCGCGTTTGGCGAGACGCGCACATGGGGCAGACCATCGCCAGCGAGGCCGACAAGTACCTTGCTTACCTGGACGAAGACCGCCGGCTCTCTGAAAAAGGCCGCTTGCCCGCGATCTCGCTCCGAACGCTCAGACGGTTTGTTGACTCCATACCAGAGGCCGCGCGGACGCTGGCGCGCGATGGAGAGGAAGCCTACCGAAACACCCAGGAAATCATCTCGCATCGGGCGCTGAGCGAGATAGAACCACTCCAGATTCTGGTGATGGACCACCGGGTTTTGGATGTCTTCTGTATGATCCCAGAGCGCGGAGGCTGGCGGTTGGCGCGGCCGTGGTTGACAGCCGCAATCGACATGAGAACGCGCCGCTGGCTGGGATGGGGAGTTTTTGAGACTCCCTCATCGGATTCAATTGCAACGGTGCTGAAAAAGGTCTTAATCGGGCACGGCGTCCCCAAGTCAGTCTACTGGGATAACGGCAAGGACTTCCGCTGTGAGTACCTCGAAGGACGGCACGTTCGCACCGAGCAGGCCGGCGCAGTAGGAGACCTGGACCCCGCATGGCGCGGTGTCATGGGAACGCTTGGCATACGGGTGACTCACGCAATCGTTCGAAATCCGCGGGCGAAGCCAATAGAATCAAACTTCAACAGAATTTCCAATTTCGACAGGCAGCTTCCGGAGTGGTGCGGACACAAGCCCGGCGCGCGTCCGGAGAGATTCGACGCACTCGTTAAGCAGCACGAGGCATGGACGCGCGGGGAACGGCCCGCTTCTCCGTTTCGCACGATCCAACAGATTGCCACCCTCTATGAAGCGGTAATCGAGGATCTCAACGAACGGGAACTCGAGGGCGAAGGGATGCAGAAGGCGACTCCTCACGGGCGCGGCTGGATGAGCCCTTCAGAGTGCTGGGATATGCTAATTGGCCGCGTCGAACGTCGCACGGTGCGAACCGAGGATCTCCACATCATTTTCAGCAAGCGGCGCATGCTGACGGTGAAGCATGGAGAGATTCGCGCGATTTTCGGCGGCCAGCATTTCTACTACCGGTTGGAGGCCGAGCCGGTACAACTCATGGCCATCAACGGTCAGCTTGTGGAGATCGCTTACGATCCAAACGATCTTGGCCACGCCGCGGTTTACTGGCGAGACCAGTTCATCGGCATTGCTCACTGCGTGCAACTGCGTAAGATGGGCGACGATTCCTTTGTTGAAGACGAAAAGAATCGGCGCGCGGCGCGGCGCGAAATCAAGCGGGCAATTGAATCGGTTCACAAAGACGTGTATGTGGCCGGTCCTGAAGAGCGGCTGGCGCGGCGGCGTGAGGTTATGCCTTTGAGAGAACCTGCCGCGCGCGTCGAAGTGCAAATGGCTCTGCCGGCGCCCATGCAGGCAGCTGCGGATGCTGAGGCAAAGGACAGGGCGTTTTCGTTCGATGCGGCGCAGATGATCGACATAGATTCGCCCAATTTGCCGGCGGATGGAGCCGACGAATTTATCTTTTTTTCTTCGCAGGGGGACTGAGATGAAAAGGGAATTATCAGACGAGGTTTGCAACGCTGCGCGCGAAAGGCTGCGTCGGCTAATGGCTGCGAGGCCGGATTTGCGCGCTGAGGACCTGGCACAGTACACCACGCTCGCGGCGTCTACCGTGCGGCTTTGGTTGAGTGGCGGGATGCCGGGCGGCCGAGAGGTAGTGGGCCAAATGGAGCGCGTTGCCGCACTGGTTGAGAGCGGCGAAGCTTTGACTCCTGGCGGCCGCCCGGAGGCCGTGGTGCTGTCCGAGGACACTACCAGGCCTGTGGCACGCGTCGCTCGCCAGGGAGCCTTCTATGCCACGCAAACGGTGAAGCGCGTGGCCGAGGTTTGCGACTATTGTTCCGAGAACGCCGCAATCGGACTCTGCACCGGCAATTTCGGAGTGGGTAAGACCGAGGCGGTGAAGGCCTGGCGCCGCAAGACGAACGGCCGTACCGATAGCCTGATTTTCGAATTCAATGAGTTTATCGGCTGTAACAAGACGGACTTTATTTGCACACTCGGGAGAACCTTCGGCGCCACGAAAAGCAGCGGCGCCCAGAACGGTGGGCTGGTTTTCCGGGAGGTCTGTGAGGGCCTGCGTCAGAGCCCCGCGCTGATAATCTTCGATCAGGGGGAGTGTGCGCGGCCGCGAATTTTTCAAATCGTCCGCCAGCTCCACGATGCAACGAAAGACGCCGGCGTGGGAGTGGTGATTCTCGCGGCGCCGATTCTTTTGGCCCGCCTCAGCAAGATGGCTGACCTTGGCGCGCTGGCGTCACGAATCGGGATTTATGCGCCGCTTTCCGGCCTGACGCGCTCAGAGGCCGCGGCGATTGTCAAACAGGAGGGCCTCACCGATGTGGATGAGGAAGCATTCTCGCTGCTGTGGAAGGCTACGGGCGGATCTATGCGGCGACTGATGCGGAGCGTGGACCTGCTAAAGGCGAAACATGCCGGCAAGCGGATCACTGAGCGAACTGTGGCTGGCGTTGCCGGGCATCTGTGGGGCATGGAGAAGGCGGCGGCATAGTGCGATTCGGAATTCAAAGTTTGCGGGCGGCGCTTACGGAGTCACTCGCTCACTCCTTCTCCGGAGAGAGCGCCGCCCGGCAGGAGGTGGAATTGAGCCAAGCAACGGATGAGAAGGTTTTCGCTCCGAAGGTGAGGGAGTTGATTGAGCTGACGCGGGCCGCGCAGGAAGTGCATGCCGAAGCCTTGGCCAAGAAGCAAGCGGCTGAAGAGGTGCTGCGCCTGGCGGACCTCGAATTAGAGGAGCTTGCAGTGGCCCTTTCGGAGCGCCAGCGGGAGCTTGCCCGCGCTGGCGCTGCGGCGCCGGCCGATTTCTTTCCGGAAGAGTTAAGGGCCAAGTCAGCCGAGCGCCAGCGGCGCGTGCTGCGCGCGCATGTGGAGCTATGTGGCGAGGCTGTTACCGGCAGGGCGGCCGAGCTGCGGGAGATGAAGCGGCGTTTGAATGAAAGCTTCGCGCAGTTCGGCCGCGATGAGTACCTCAAAGCGCAGGAAGCCTTCCAGGAGGCGGCAAAGGAGGCGAGGCGCGTATTTTCGCACATGGCGGCGTTTTTCATGTCCTTTCATGGGGTGGCCAAATTGCGTACGCTGCCATACATAATCATCGAGGACCCGCTTTTCCAAACCACAAAGGATCAATTCCTGGTCCACTGCCTGCGCGAGAACACAGACCACGTTGCCGATGCGGATCTACGGGTCTGTTTGACGGCGCTACGCGCTGAGATCAGGTCACTCGGCAGCCACGGAGCAAGCGTTGAGCAGAAGGAGGCACTGTGTTAACGGTTGAATCGGCCAGAGCGGAATTGGACAAATTAGAGCAGACGATACATGCCGAACTCGTAAAGTTGCAGGCAAAAGGCATGGATGAAACGCGCGCGTGGGTTGCCTTCAGTCGGGGCCTTGCTTGGCGAGGGGAGGTCCACGCCGGCCACCCGGAAAAGGTGGAGCGGCGGCGCCAGTTGGTTGATTTTCTGGACCTGGCCCCGCTTGCTGCCAGCGGCGGCGGCCACTTGACAATCGAAGACGTGAGGGCTGAGGCGGCCGCGTTGGAACAGAGAATTCATGCGGAGATTTGGGCGCTAATGGAGAAGGGGATGGATAGTACCCTTGCCTGGATGACCCTTTCCCGCACTCAGCCGGAACTCTTTAAGAGAGAGAAGCAACTGAAGGATTTCATGGACACGGCGCCTCCTGATCTGGACGTCAGTGTTAGCAATAAATCAAAGGAGAAAAAGGACGTGAACGGAAACTCGGAAATGAAACAGGCGGAAGAGCAACTCGACACCCTAGCGAAGGCTAAGATGTCGGAGAATTCGGGCCTCCAATATCATGAGGCGCTGAAGCTGGTGGCGAGTGAGAATCCGGAGTTGAATCGCAGATACACGCGGCTGGTGCGGGCGCGCTGCGGCGGCGACACCGAGGACTAAAAGCGAATTTGCAGGTTGGGGAGAAAGGAACACAAGACGATGAACGGCGACACTCAGGTCAACAAAGAGAACATTCCGGCGAGCTTGAATACGGCCGCACAAACGCGGGCGAATGCACATCTGCAGGCGCCCTCCGGCCTTCCAGGAAGAACGGTGCCGGAGGTTAAAGCTCCGACACAGCCCATCACCATGGCACAGGGCGCCAGGGATGGCTGCGATCCACTCAGCAAGGCAATGGACAGCTTGAATGGCGACGCCAGGCGCAGTGGCCAGGCGCAGTTGGACGCAAACAGGTAGTTACTTGGGGGGCGGCGCTGCTGGGGCAAGCCGAACTTCATCCCCTAACAAAATGCGAGAGGCTTCTGGACACATGAAATCAGCAAATGACTTGGATCAACCGAGGCTGCTCCTTCTGATTATGGGCGGCGCAGGCGGCGGCCGCTTGCGCCGAATTCCCGTGGCAATGACGGCGGCGGGGTTCAAGGGTAGGCAGAAATTCAAGGTCACCATCGTGGACCTGGCGCAGATTATTAGCAACTTCCGGAAGCGCGGCACGGGCGATTTGGTGATCGATTATGATCACTCGACAGAGTTTGCCGCGGGCGGCGGAGAGGCCGCGCCGGCGGCCGGGTGGCTAAAAAAAATCGACGACGCGCCGGATGAAAATGGCGTCTTGTGGGGGGATGCTGAGTTTACGGAGAAGGCGGCGAAGATGCTGGCGGCGCGCGAATACAAATACGTGTCGCCGGTGATTGTGTGGGGCGCGCGCAGCAAGGAAACGGGTGAGCCGCAGGGCACTACAATGACCAGCATCGCTCTAACAAATTCACCGTTAATGGAGAGACTGCCGGCAATCGCATTCAGCGAGGCCGGATGGCATCTCAATCACGGTTCCGTGGAAGACACTGCGGGCCTGGATCAATTGGAGAGTGTTCTTTGTGCGATGACTGCGGAAAAGGTCAGGGCCTCCGGTGGAGCGCTCCAATACCATGAGGCACTGAAGCTGGTAGCGCGCGAGAATCCGCACTTGGACGTCGCCCGCTCGCGGGCATTTGTAGGGCGGACCGGAGAACAGGGATGACCAACGGCGCGGGGCTGGCGTCCCGCTGGGCAGGAAACTTTCTATCTCCAGGGGGACACTGGGGAAAGGCTTGCAGGGCAACAAAACTCAGGGCAAAATAACCGATTCTTCGGCTCTTAAATCGCGCCTTTGCGCCTGCGGCGCCGCCGCGGGCCGCGATGGCTTTTGCGGCTCATGCCGGCTGAGGAAACTCACGGCCGCACGGCAGCGGCCGCCGCTTCCGCCTAACATCCTTGAAGAGCTGCGCCTGGCCTATATCGGAAATGTGCGTCGGACCTCGGAAAACCTGAACCGCCTGGCAGCGCGCGCCGGCGTTCCAAAGCAGCGGCTGAAGGATGAGGCCGGGAAACGGGGCTGGCGTTCTCAGACGGAACGCCGGCCATGGTCTGCCGCCGAAGTGGAATTCCTGGAAGAGAATCTAGGAAAGCTCTCATCAACGCAAATCGCGCGCAAGTTGGGCCGCGGTGTGGCATCGGTTCAGCTTCGCGCGCGCAAGCTGCAACGGTCTTTGCGGGTAACTGAAGGCTACAACGTCTCCGACTTGGCTGAAGTCTTCGGGGTCTCTCATGGGCGCGTGGAAAGCTGGGCGCGGCGCGGCCTGCTGGGCAGGGCCACAGGGCACGGTGGCCACGGCGGAAATCTCCGTTTCGCAACTCAGTGTGTACTTCGGTTCGTCCGGAAGCACGCATCCGAATACGATCTGAACCGGGTTGATCAGGAGTGGTTTAAGGCCATCCTCTTCGGCTTCAGAGCCTTGGATGGGCAAAGCAGATGACGAACCGTCAAAAGGAACTTCGGGAGGCCGCATGGCTATAGATTCAGCAGCTTCGTTGCTTTTCAACATTGGCGCGGATTCGAGCGACGCGGAAGCGAATATCCAGCGGTTCCGAACGCTGATGGGCACGAGCCTGGACGATTTGGGCGGGCAGTTCGGGGACTGGTCGCACAAGGTATTCGGCGACCTGTCGACGGTGAGCGGGGCGATGATGGGCGCCACGGCGGCGATGGGGGCGGCGGTGGTGGCACTGAGCGCGGTATTTGTGGAAGCCACCAGCAAGTACGCCGATTATGTGAGCGATGTGGAGCGCAGTTCGCGCGCGACCGGGATTCAGACCGAGCAGATGAGCGGGCTGAAGCTGATGGCGGACGAAACCGGGGTGAGCTACGACTCCCTGGTGACGGGGCTGACGCGGTTCGCTTCGAACATTGTGAAGGCGGCGGACGGCAGCAGCCAGCAGGTGAAGGCCTTCGCGCAGCTGGGCATCAGCCAGGAGCAGGTGAAGGCCGGCGAGAAGGACATGATGCCGCTGCTCGAACTGGTGGCGGACCGGTTCCAGGCGATGGGCAGCCAGGTGGAAAAGACGGCGCTGGCGCGCGAACTGTTCGGCCGCGGCGCGGCGGAGCTGATCAAGGACTTGAGCCTGGGGTCCGCGGGAATCAAGAAATTCGAGGAAGACGCCAGGGAACTGGGGCTGACCATCACCACGCAGGACGTGGTGGCGGTGAATGAATACAAGGCGGCGCTGAAGGCGGCGCGGAGCGAGCAGGAAGCCCTGGACGTGGTGATGGGCCGGAACGCGATCGGCATCATGTCGACGCTGCGGATTGAGTGGGCGGCACTGATCAAGACCATGCGGGATGGCGGGATCGGCGGCCTGAGCGATTTTTTTGTGGCGTGGCTGACGAACGTGGACCAGGTGGGCGCGAAGGTGAAGGCGCTGGCGGAATCGCTTTCGAAGATTGGCGACGGAACGGGGCATGGATTGGACGATCCGGGCGGCGCCAAGAAGATGACGGAGAACTTTACACACCTGCGCGACTTACTGATGCAGGTGCTGGAACGGGAACAGGAAATCACCGGCGGGGATCAAGGCAAGATCACCGTCGAAATTGAAAAGCTGCAGGAAGAATTAAAGAAGGCCACGGCGGAATATAACAAGCTATACGACACGGCGGAAAAGAGGGCGTCGGAGAATGCCAAAGTGCAGGCGGCGGCGATGCGCGCGCTGCCGCAGGCGATCGCGCAGCTGGAAGCCGAGTTGCGAGCCCAGTTGGCCGAAAAGGAGCTGGCGGCGCAGCAGAAGGCCGGGGAAGCGCTACAGGAGCTAATCCTGCGGCAGGGGCAGCAAGACCAAGCGACCAAGGTGGAACTGCTGGACCTGGACGTGCAGCGCCGGCAGGCGGCGATGGAGAAGGAGCGGACCGACACCGTCGAAAACCTGGCGCTGCTGGCGGAGTATGAGCGGGCGGGGCGCAAGAAGATTGCCGACGAAATGATTGCGGGGATTGTGTCGGGCGGCCTGGAGGAAGCGGCGGCGGACCTGCGGCGGCAGAAGAAGGAGATGGACGAGAAGGCCGCGGCGGACCGTGAGCTGGCGCGGCTGGACGAGCAACTGGAGCGGATCGACGAAAAGCACCAGACGGCGGAACAGCGGATTACGGCGCAGTACGACGCGGATGTGGCCAAGTTCGATGCGGCGGAAGAGAAAAAGACGCTGCTGACGGCGACGAGCGAGGCGCAGCGGACGCAGATTCAGCAGCAGTTCGCGGCGGTGCGGAGCGCGCTGCTACTGAAAGAAGAGCAGGATCTAAACCGGCTCCACAATTCGCAGGGATGGCAGGGGGTGTTCGGAGCCGGATTCGCGCAATTACTGAAGGGCAATGAAGAGAAGGCGGACGAGTGGGCGGACACCACGGCGAAAGACCTGCGTATGGTCAAATTCGCCATGGCTGCGCTGGACCAGATGGCGAAGGATGCCTTCCAGCAGATGGCGGCGGGGATGGGCCAGGGGATCGCACACGCGATTGTGTATGAACAGTCGGTGGGAAAGGCGATGGAGGCGGCGCTGAAATCCACGCTGGAATCGCTGGCGGGGCAGGCGTATACGCAGGCCATCTTTGCATTGGCGACTGGATTCATGGATCTGGCAATCGGCAACGACGCCGCGGCCGCGTCGGCCTTTGAAGCGGCGGCGCTGTTTGCGGCGGTGGGGACGGCGGCGGCATTCATTGGCCGGGCGGTGCCGGGAGGGAGCAGCGCGGGAGCGGGCGGAGCGGGCGGCGGGGCCGGGAGCGGCGCGCCGTCGCAGACTTCCCAGCAGGCGTCGGCCAGCCGGGACCAGCAGTTGGGCGCGGTGGGTGCTCCAGGCGGAGCAAGCGGGCCGCACGTAACAGTAAACGTATGGGGGCACGTCATAGGAACCTCGGGCACTGCCGAGTTGTGCGGCATGCTTAACGATGCGGTAATGAATCAGGGCGCGACGCTGACGGCCACGAATACCACAACTGGAAAGCAAGTGCAGCAGTGAGCGAAACAGGCCACATGTTCTTTATTGTCGATGGGCGTTCTGTTGTCGATCGGCTCGTCTTCAAGTGCCTTACCACCCCTTCCGAAGAGGTCGGGGATGCCTTCCGCACCAAGTTGCAATCTGTCAGGGCGGGAAATCCGGCTTTGCCAGTGGGTTTTTGGTATGGCGCGGCGGAAGGCAAGAAACGGGGAGGGCTAGACAAGCAGACGCGCCACCCGTAAAGCGGTTCTAGCGGTCAAAATGAGCGTGCTGCGCAGGTGGCACGCTTGAAGTGTTTCTGTACGGTTTGGACTTCCAAGGTCGTCGGGCTTTGGCAACGTATCGTGACCAGATTGGCAAAATATCGTGTCACGTTTTAGGGCCGGGTGTTAGCCTTCGCGGGTAACCAGAGCATCTTCCGGATAGGCGTGCAGGCCGAATTCAGGAACGTCCAGGCCTTCTCTTTCCACCTCCGGCGAGACGCGCATGGATTTGAACGCGT
>Ga0182030_10020017_pt1 | contig 12676 bp, 14 predicted proteins | sample 812S3MmetaG_FD_121299 | JGI IMG/M metagenome (GOLD analysis project Ga0182030, IMG submission 121299) | Permafrost microbial communities from Stordalen Mire, Sweden - 812S3M metaG (Illumina Assembly) | ecosystem: Environmental > Terrestrial > Soil > Wetlands > Permafrost | place: Sweden... | reverse complement strand
GGCGATGGTATTGATCTGCGAGACGGTGGAGCCGATCTGGGTGTCCAACTGCTGCGAAGTGCTGGAGAGCGAATTGGCCAGCCCGTTCACCGAACTGGCGAGGCTCTGGGCGCTGCTGAGCACAGTCTGTTGGGCGGTGGCGTCGTTCGGCGTGGCGCTCCAGGCGGAAAAGGCGCTCAGCAGATTGTTGAGCGCCGCCGGCACACCGCCGGTTCCCGAGACATCGAAAAAACTTTGGATGGCGCCGGTGGCGTTGGCCTGCGCGGTATATTTTCCCAACGTCTGGGTCTGCAGTTGGACCTGTTCCTCGGCGTAATCGTCGCGGGAATCCTGCAGGCCGTGGGCCGCCACCCCGCCGGTCAGCCCTCCGGTTACCACCAGCGGCAAGGCTTCCAGATTCAGGGTTTGCGTGGCATATCCGGGCGTCGAAGAATTATTGACGTTGTTCTGAACGACGCCCAGCGCCTGCTGAAATACATCCAGCGCATTTCCGGAACTCGTCAACGCCGCCAGGAGATTGGACATGATCCATCAGGCATGCACTTCGGGTTCCAATTCGGCCGATTCGCCGGCGATGCGCCCATCCGCATCGTAAGTGGGAGGCGCGCCACCGGTGCGGGCCAGTAGACCCCGATGGAAAGCCACGCACGCGTCCACTACCCTGGTCGCCTGCATGACTTCCTTTTTGACGGCGACAATCGTGTCGCGAAGCTGGGCCGTGTGGGGAACGTCGCCGGCGCGTACCGCGCTTTCGAAAACCCGCACATCGCCCACCGCGGCCGCCAGCAGTTCGCGGGAGCTTTCCACTGCCGGAAGATCGGCCGGATTCCACTGCGCCAGCGCCTGCCTGATACCCGAACGGGCACGGTCGAGATGGGCAGCGGCTATATCCGGCGTCATTACTCGCTCTCCGTACTTCCCGCCTGCAAGGCGTTATTCACGATGGCATGGCTTACGTCCATGGAATTCACCTGATACCGGCCGCTCTGGTACACCGCCGCCAAGTCCTGAACACGCGCGGCGCGCTGGCTCCCTTGAGCCGACAGCGCCTCCGAGAGCGAGGAAATCCGGACCTGATCTTCTCCGTCGGCAGTGGACCCGGAAGAGGTCCCGCCGGTGGTGGAAGTGCGCGACAGTTCCTGGGCGCGGCTGGTTTCGGATGCCGCCGTCCCTGCCAAACCATCATTGTATATTCGGATGCTCATAGCGTATCGGCTTTCCGCACCGATACCAGACTGGCACGTTCCCGGTGCCGAACGCAATATCGACGAACGGTGGGCTCGCGGATGTTAACCATGGCAAGCGAACCGGTACTAGCCAAATCGTCTCTAGAATCGAATTCAATCTCGCTACTAACTTTGGAACTTCTATGCCCTCCTCTAAGATCCTGCGGATTGCCAACGATACCGCGCTCGAAGCTCCCACCGAGTGGCAAGAGGTACTTTCGGAATTCGACGTAATTTCAGTCGCGGGGCTCGCCGGTGCGCAAGCCGCTCTTGCCTGCCAGGATGTGGACTGCGTGCTGGTGGTGGGACCGATACCGGACGGCGACCGGATGATCGTTCTGGAAGCCATTCGCGATATCGACGGGGTTCTCCCGGTGGTATTTTACGATTGCGGGATGACGGCTGCCGAGGCCGTCCGCCTGCACCGTTCGGGGGCCTACAATTGCCTTGGTTATAGGGACAGCCTGGAATCGTTACGCGAGTGTCTGGAGCACGCCGTGGAGGACCGGCGCTGCCAGGCCGGCCGGCGGTTCTCCACCGCGCGGGAACCGTGGCGCGACATCCTGGTGGGCGAAAGTCCGGCCATCCAGCGCGTGGCCGACACCATCCGCCTGGTGGGACCGCGCCGCTGCACCGTGCTGATCACCGGTGAATCGGGAACGGGCAAGGAACTGGTGGCGCGAGCCATCCACATGGCCAGTCCCCGCGCCAGTCAGAATCTGGTGGCCATTAATTGCACGGCCCTTCCGGAACACCTGCTGGAAGCGGAGATGTTCGGCCACACCAAGGGGGCCTTCACGGGAGCGGTGAATGCCCGTATCGGCCGGTTCGAACAAGCCCACAGGGGCACGCTGTTCCTGGATGAGATCGCCGACATGCCCATCGAAATGCAGGCCAAGCTGCTGCGCGTCCTGCAGGACCGCGAGTTTCAACGTTTGGGCAGCTCGGAAATAATCAAAGTGGACGTACGAGTGATCGCGGCGTCCAATGTGAACCTGCTGGAACGCGTCCGCCAGGGCCGTTTCCGGGAGGATTTGTACTATCGGCTGAACGTGGTGCCGCTGCAGTTGCCGGCGTTGCGCGAACGCGACGGCGATGTTCCGCTATTGGTGTACCACCTCATCAAGAAGATTTGCCACCGGGAGGGGATCCCTGTGCGGCGTCTGGCGCCGGAGACTCCGGATTCCCTGAAGACGTGTTCCTGGCCCGGCAACGTGCGGCAGTTGGAGAATGCCGTAGAGATGGCCATCGCCCTCAGCGGCGAGCGCGACATTCTCTATCCGCGGGATCTGGGTATGGCCGAGACGGTGGCGCCCAAGGTGGTTCCCATCGATTTCCGCGCTCCTTCCGCGGCGTTGCCGGCGGTGGATTTCGATACGGCCGTCACGCGCTTTCAGCTCTCCATGCTGCAGCAGGCGCTGTCGCAGACCGGGGGAAATAAGACAGCCGCGGCGGAACTGCTGGGCATGAAGCGGACGACCTTGATTATGAAGCTGCGAAGCTTCGAAGGGATCGCGGTTTAGCGGCGTCCAGTCAATTAAGGCGATTGGGAGCCAACGGGTGTCCTCCGAACTCCTGATGTCGTGGAATTTGGGATGAGCCCGGAGGTGGGGCAGGCGGTGCTCGCCTGCCCGCCCGTCCTCGCTGCACAATCCCGCTGCCTAAACAGGATAGAGGGCAGGCGAGCACCGCCTGCCCCACCTCCGGATCTCTCGCCATGGTGAACGAATCGGTCGCTAAAGGTGCGCTAAAGGTCGCGCGTATTCGCCCACCCTACGGTAGAGACTCGTGCAATACAGTGACAAGTGCTGCTTGACACGCCAAGCGCCCCGGAATAACATTGTTATCACCATGCGGGCTATACACGTAAGCATTCGACAGATAGGCAACTCCCAGGGAGTAGTCATCCCCAAACCGGTACTTGCGCAACTGGGTCTGGACAGCAAGGCGGGCGCCGAAATGACGATCGAGGATGGTGCGCTTGTGTTGCGCAGACCCGCGAGTCCGGCCCGCACCGGTTGGGCCGAGGCCGCCAGGAGAATCGCCGAGGCTGGCGACGACGAACTCGTGATGGGCGAATTTGGTAATGCGGAGGATCCGGAGTTGGTCTGGTGACGCGTGGAGAGATTTGGCTCGTCAATCTTGATCCTACTGTCGGGAGTGAAATCAGGAAGACGCGCCCGTGTGTGGTGGTGTCCCCGGCCGAGATGCACGATCATCTGCGCACAGTGCTCGTCGCACCGATGACTACGGCGGGTCGCGAGGCGCCGTTTCGGATCGGCGTCACTCATGGGGGCCGGAAGGGTCTGATCCTGCTCGATCAGGTTCGCGCCGTCGACAAAACGCGGCTGGCGAAGAAATTGGGAGTAGTCTCGGCAAAGACGCTCACCGCCACCTTGAAGACGCTGCAAGAGGCATTCGCGGAATGAGATTCCTCCACGAGTTGGCTCCCCACCTTGGACACGTTTCGAACTCTTACGCCTCTTCTGGAGCAGCGAGCCCACCGCTAACAAGTGCAGGCCGGAACTGTTTTGCGATTCCGGCCTGTTTCAGCACCGCGTTGGCGGTGTGCCGGGACAGCATCTGGCCGCTAAGAAGTCGATGGGGCTGTGACGTTCGCGCGCGGGGCAGCGGAGGGCCGAAAAGGAACAACCGGCATCAATCGTAACTCCTCACGTGTCCGGTTAGGCAACACGCAACCGGGCGATGCGGGCGCGGGCGGCGCCGTGATCTCCTCGAAGGCGTTTGTGGGGCTCGTGCCCAGTTTCCTGGCGTCAAGGGCTGTTCGCGACAGAAATTCCGAGACTCCCCGAAATGCTATCTGTCCCGGACGGCAACGCAGCGAAGTACCGTCGCCGGCCTGAATCACGCGCTCATCCCTTCATGGAAGAGCGTGTCGTATTTATAGGTCCAATTTTCGGCGCCTCGCCTCCCAGAAGGCCGGCAGATTAACGCCGTCGCTCAGGTCAGGCGCGTCTGGGTCCCCTGTCCCTATGAACACCCTCGCTGGTGACCAGTCTTTGAGAAACTTTCTCACGATCCGCGTTGCCTGAGCGCGTATGCTAATGGTGGGCCGAACTGCGACCCTTTCGTCGATACCCTCACTGTGGTAATGCAAGAATCTGCCGCGACACAGATGAAGGCTGGCCAGAAGCAGTTGTTTCTCTCGCAGTGAGAGCAGAACCGTAATCAAAGGTATCTCGGGGTTGATGTAAATCGCGCAACTGGAATCCACCGGCCAGTCCGGGTCTGTGTGACGGATGACGACGGCAGGCTTGACGGTGCGACCCACACCGGCTCCGCAGCACGGGCAATGCTCTACGGGGAGGGGCTCGTTCACCACCAGCAGCCTCATGTTTCGCCCGATCTGCTGGACATCTTCCAACACCGCGTCGGCCAGCTTGTCGAGCGTGCCATCGAGCAGATGGTACGACCTCCTGTATTCGATTCGTTCATCGGGCCACTGCATGATGAGCTGGAGCGAATGGATCAGCTCAACCGTTCCGTAGGCGGCCAGCGTGGCAACGACTCTAGGGTTCGATTGCTGGGCCTCGATGACAAAGGCCTCCCAGGACTGCTTGTGCTGTCTGATCTGCTCAGGGCCTAATTCGAGGTGACTGACCTGAAACCCGTAGGTGCCGGGCCGGTGATGACGATCATGATCCTCTACGCACAGGACAGCGAGGTTTTCGTCAACGGTGTTCGACGAGTTCTCGTCGATGTGGTGAAAATGAAGGCCGACGCCTTGCCGTTTGCAGACACAACAGCGGTGTGCGTTTGCCTTCAAGAGGCGCTTCCTGTGCGCATTGCTTGGATTCGCGCGGCCCATATCGGAATTCGCTATTGGACAGTGTCTCTCATTTCGGGGGCAGCCGGTTCTGGACTGAACCCCTAAAATGAGACACGGTGAATAGACGCACTCTGCATTGAACGGAGAGCGAACAAATGGCGAAGAAGGCAAAGTGGCGTCGTCACACCGTGGAGTTCAAGCGTCAGGTCGTCGAACGGATGAAGACCTGCGAGAACATTGGGGCTCTGGCTCGCGAGTTGAAACTGCAGCGGAAGCTCCTCTACACCTGGAAGTACCAATTGGAAGGCCGTCCGGAACCCTCGGATAGCCGAAAGAACCGGCGATCGATCCGCTTCTGCTTGACACTCCCCCGAAGTCCGATCTGGGAAGCTGCGCTCGCGTCACGCGCCACCCGGAAGGAGCCCGCAGGGCAAAACTCCGCCGCGCGGCAGTATACCCAGGAGGCCCTGATTCGCGACGCCGGAAACAGGGGCGCTTACTGTAACGCCTATGGCCGGGCCCAGGGTACCCCCTTTAGGGAGCGTATTCCGGTGACCGACCTTCCCCAGTCGGCTTGCACCCACGGCCCACCGTTCGTCCCCCCCCCCTCCCCGGGGAATCGGCGAACAATAGGAGAAGATGGCCGTCTTCTAGTAGTCTGAAAGTGGGCCGGAACCTCCCTCTGCTAACCGGTTCAAAAACTTACAGTCTAAAGAACAGCCGATGGACCTGAACGATGGAACGTACGTTACCAGGGCGCGTTCGGGCGACTCTGACGCCTTCCGAACGCTGGTGGAACGTCACAGCCGCTCGGTCTTTCGGTTGGCTTTTCGTATGACTGGAAATGAACAGGACGCCGAGGACGTGGTGCAGGAAAGCATGCTCCGCGCCTATAAACAGCTCGGCAAATTCGACGAACGGGCAAGTTTTGGCACCTGGCTGTACCGCATCGCCGCCAATTGCTCGCTGGACCTGGTGCGGTCGCGGAAACGCCGCTCTCAAAACCAGGCGCTCGGGCCCGAGGGCGGCGAGGATCTGGAAAATCCGGTGCTGACGGTGCCTTCGCCGGACCCCAACCCGGAGCGCCTGACGTTGAGCGGCGAGGTCCGCGAGCGGCTTACCACCGCCATGGGCGATCTTAGCGCCACCGAGCGGTCGGCCTTCGTATTGCGCCATTTCGAGGGCATGTGTATCGAAGATGTGAGCCGCGTGCTGGGATGCCAGCCGGGCGCGGCCAAGCACAGCGTGTTTCGCGCCGTGCAGAAATTGCGGCGGGCCCTGGAGCCCGTAGTGAGCGCGGCCCGATCATGAAACAGACGATGAACCATTTGAGCGAAGAAGAATTAATCCTGCATTATTACAGCGAAGAGACGGACGCCTTCGCCGCCGAGGAGCACCTGGACCGGTGCGACGCCTGCCGGGCGCATTACGCCTCCCTGCAGCGCGTGCTCAACGTGGTGGATGCTCTACCGGTTCCGGTGCGCGGCGAGGAGTACGGCGGCGAAGTCTGGCGGCGCATCGAAGGCCGCTTGCCGTCCCGCCGCCGCTGGTGGAGCCTGGGAGGCTCGTGGCGGTGGGCCGGCGCCGTGGCGGCGTTCGCATCGCTGGTGGTGGTGGCGTTCCTCGCCGGCCGTATGTACCCGAAGGTCCATCCGAAGACCGCGCCGGTGGAAACCATGGCCGATAAACAGGGCGGCGAACGCGTCCTGCTGGTGGCCGTGGGAGATTTCCTGGAGCGCTCGCAGATGGTATTGATCGAGCTCGGTAACGCCAACCCTTCGGCCAAACTGGATATTTCGTCCGAGCAGGAGCGGGCCTCGGCCCTGGCGAGCGAGAACCGCCTGTATCGCCAGACCGCCATGCACACCGGCAATACTGCCATGGCCGGAACGTTGGACGAACTGGAGCGCGTGCTGGTGGATATTTCGCACGAGCCTTCCCAGATGGCGCCCAGGGATTTGGAGAATTTGCAGCGCCGCCTGGAATCGGCCGGTATTCTTTTCAAGATTCGAATTTTGGGAACGAACGTGAAACAAAAGCAGGAACCGGCCGGGTCCGTGGGGCGGCCCGTCGACCGGCAGAAATTGTAAGGGGATTGAAGAACACATGAAAACTTATCGAACTTTGACCGCAATCGGCGGCTTGTCACTGACCGCCTTTCTAGCGATGGCGCAGGTAGCGCCACCAGCTCCACCCGTGCCTCCCGCTCCGGCGGCCGCTCCGGCGCCGGCGCCGGCCCCGGCCCCCATGGCCGCCCGCGTGTCCGGCGACGTGTTTGACCAGGCGCCCATACCTCCCATACCGCCGATCGAGCCCATGGCCGCGATGCGGATGGCCCAGGACGCTCTGGACATGGCGCAAGTTCCGGTCGATCTGGACCTCCAGTTGGCCAACGCCAGAGTGCAATTGGACAACCTGAATATCAATATCGACGTGCCTTTCCAGAAGGATTGGCCTGACATTCAGGCCAAGATTCAGGAGGCCGAGGACAAGATTGCCACGGCCAACGTCAAGATGGCCCAAAATTTCAATTTCGACGTTCTGGGCAAGTCGCTGGCCATGCAGGCGCGCGCGGTCTACACCGGGCCGCGGGGCAGCGACGACTCCATGTACCAGAATGGCCTGAGAGCCATCGACGATCATCAATATGACCAGGCGCTCTCGGAGTTCAACAACGTGGTGGCGCACGCCGGCGTGCGCGCCGAGGGAGCGCTTTACTGGAAGGCCTACGTGCTGAACAAGCTGGGCCGCGCGGCCGATGCCCAGGCCGCTATCGACACGCTGCGCAAAACGTATTCCGGCAGCCGCTGGCTGGACGATGCCAAGGCGCTCGAACTGGAAGTCAAGCAGAGCAAGGGCCCGGTCTCTCCGGACAGCGAAACCGATGAAGCCATTAAGGTGCTGGCGCTCAATGGCCTGATGCAGTCGGATCCGGAGAAGGCCTTGCCGCAGGTGGAGAACCTGCTGAAGGGCTCGCATTCGCCCAGCTTGAAGCGGCAGGCGCTGTACGTGATCGCGCAGAACAATACCCCCCAGGCGCAACAAATGCTGGAGAAGATCGCCCGCGGCGGCAATCCGGACCTGCAGGTGAGGGCCATCCAGTTCATGAGCCAAAGGCGGAATCCCAACACCCCGCAGATCCTGCTCGAAATCTACACGTCGACCAACGACCCTGCCGTGAAGCGCGCCGTTTTGGACACCTTCTCGAGCAGCCGGGATAAGGACCGCCTGCTCCAGGTCCTCAAGAGCGAGAGGGATGGGAACCTGCGCGGCTCCGCCATCAGAGGGCTCGGAGAGGTGGACGGCCAGCCGGAACTGTGGCAGATCTACCAAAGCGAGACTACCACCGAAGGCAAGATTGCCATCCTGGATGTCATGCGGCGCAACGGCAATCTCGAGAAGCTGACCGAGGTAGCTCGCAGCGATAAGGAGCCCAAGATTCGCCAGAAAGCCATCGAGATTATCGCTACCCAGGAGTCCGGTACGGCATCATCCACTCTGGTCGCCCTGTATAGCGGCGAGCAGGAGGAAAAGGTGAAGCAGACCATCATCGACCACCTTTCCGGCCAGCGCAGCAACTGCAAGGCGCTGGTGGATGTATCGAAGGCCGAAAAGGACATCAAGATGAAGCTGCGCATCGTGGAGCGGCTCTCCAATATGACCAAGTCTTGCCCGGCCGCCACGGAGTATCTCACGGAGCTACTCAACAAATGAAACCCGCGCTCTTTTTGCTGGCGGCGATGCCGCTGATGGCCCAGCCCAAACTGCTGGTCAACGCCAAAGTGGACACCCGGTCCGCCGCCGCCGGCCTGGAGCGCGAATTCAAAACGCTCCTCGCCGCGCAGCCGCAACCGGCCTGGATCGCCTACGATGTCCCGGCGGTTCGCGGCTCCGAGATGGGCTGCGAATACGTCCGGGACGGATTCTCCACGGCGGGCGTCGTTCACCTGGAACCACCGGACCACGCCGTGATCATGTTCCGCGTGGAAGGGAATACGGTGGGCAAGCTCCGGAGCCTCTCGCCGGATTGCGAGATCGATGCCGGCGGGCTTCCGGTGCACTGGCTCACCGATGTGGCGCCGGCGCAGAGCGTGGCGCTGCTCGCAACCTACGTGCCCCAGCGCGAGCTGGATGCTCCCAACGGATCGTTGACCGCCATTGCGGCCCATGCCGATGCCGCGGCGGACCCGGTGCTCGACCGGTACCTGGAGGCCAATCAGCCCGAGTGGATCCGGCGGCGGGTCGCTTCGCTGGTGGGCTCCGAGCGTGGACTGCACGGTGTCGAAACGCTCAAGAATGCGATTGCCAACGACGGGAGCGAATCGGTGAAGCAGAGCGCGATTAGCGGGCTTTCCCGCAATAAGGAGCCGGAAGCTTTGAACCTGCTGATCGCGACCGCGCGCACCGATCGCAATGCCCGCACGCGGGCGCAGGCCATTTCGGCGCTGAACCGGAAACCGGGACAGGCGGTGCTCGACACCATCAATGCCGCTATCGCGAGCGACCCGGACGTTTCGGTGCGCCGCCGCGCGGTAGACGCTCTCGGGTCGATGCCCGACGGCGCCGGCATTCCCGCTCTGATTCAACTGGTGAAGACGTCGAAAGACATGGACGTGCGCAAGCAGGCCATGAATAAGCTACAAAGCTCCCACGACGCACGGGCGGAAGTATTCTTCGAAGAAGTGCTGAAGTAAAACTCTGTGGCATGCAAGCGGCAAACGCCAACCACAAGAGACGTTGCACGGCTTACCCCAATACACTTAGCGGAAATCCCGGTGAGCTTCGGTGGGGCAGGCTTCAGCCTGCGGCGGACTTCAGTCCGCCTGCTGCAGGCTTTCACGTCGTTCGAGGGAGGCGGGCTGAAGCCCGGGGTCCCCTCTGGGGAAGGCTGAAGTCTGCCCCACCCCCCAGGAATCAAGCGTTTCCAGGTATGTTGGCACAAAGTGAACAGTATTGCGGCTAACCCGGAATAGTAAGTCATTAGTCCCGGCTTGCGCCGCGGCGAAGCGCCTGCGAATGCCCACCTCAATCAACTGTTTCTTGTGCCGCGTCAGATACCAGCACGGCGTATATCCCAGGTGCGGGAATAGCGACCGCAAACAAGTCTGCGTTTCGGTGCCGCCCAGCTCGTAATCGATGCGCCCATCCTTCTGCCGGATGGCCCATAACGTCTGCACATCCACGCTCCCCAGAGTCTGCCGGTTGCCGGGAAGACGGAAGCGCGCCGAGACGTAATCGCCGGCATACAAAGCGGCCAATGCCAGCAGGGTGAGTTGCGCCGCGCGCAGAATTCGCTTCACACCGTCATTCTAGTTTACTGAAGGCCCATGGCGCGGCCTCGCGGAATTCGCCGGATCCCGCTTTAGCTTGGCCCTCCCCGTCACGACTCGCTGGCAGGCCGGGATTTCGCCGAGCCTTCCACGGCCAGCAAGTTCGCCAGAATACGCGAGTGCGGCCCCCCCGGCAACAACGTGAAGCGCGCATTACCGGCCAGAATCCGCTGCGTCTCCAGCACATCGAAGAGCGCTTCCGACACCGCCGGCTCGCTCGCGATCTCCCGCAGGGCCTGCCCCAGCGTGGCCGGGCGGATGGCCGCGGCCTTGGCGAACTCGATGGCGGCTTCCCGTTCGGCGGAACTCGTGATCACGCTCACCTGGTTGGCGCCCGCCTGCCTGATGGCGGAAGTCACCTGCCGCAGACGGTTGACCACCTTCTCCTCGATCTGCTTAATCATGCCGGCGTCGCGGAAATGAACCTTGCGGATGTATACCGACCCAAGCTGATACCCCCACGCCTGCGATTTGCCGGTTACTTCGGCGCGCACCGTCTGGCTCATGTTGTGACGCGTTTCGAGCATCTCGGCCAGCTTCATATTGCTCAAACATCGCACCGTGGCGTTGCTCACGTTGGCGCGCAGGGAGCCGCGCGGGTCGGTGTTCTTGAACAGGTACGACACCGGGTCGCTGATCCACATCTCATACCAGATGCCGATTCCCATGGGTGCGCCCTCTTCGGAGTTCACCGGCTGGCTGCGCAGATACTCCTGGTCGAGCCGCAAATCGAGCACGTAGCAATTGCCCAGAAAGTTGATGACGAACGCCGCCGGTCCCAACCGGCCGGGCAGAAAATACCACCCCGGTTCATCCAGGATGCCGACCACTTTCCCGAACAACATGTAAACCCGCGCGGTGCGCTCCTGAACGATGGCGTAGATGCCAAAGATACGGCTCAGCGCCAGCGCCGCGGGCTCGGCGATGAAGGCGCCTACAAACACAATCACCGCGGTTAAGAGAAGGTTGATCCAGCCTTGGTCCGTCATTTTCCCGCCTCCAGGTAGATCTGCTGCGCCTTGTCATAGAGCGCCAGACGCACGTTGCGCAAATAGGCGCCCAATATATTGGGTCCGGTACGGTGTAACTCTCCCAATTCGGCGGCCAGCGACTTCACCGGCTCCACTTCCGCCTGCGCGCGCAGCGTCTCAATCTCCACGGCGCGCCGCGATTGGACCACTCGCTGGTCTGCCGCCGCCTGCGCCAGGCTGATGTCGCTGGACACCTGATTGTGCGCCGTGTTGATGGCTGCCAGGGCCGATTCCACTTCCGGCGGCGGGTCGATGCCGGTAATCAGCGACGCGTCCAGAATCACGCCGTAGCGCGCGGGGGCCGACCGGCATTCGTTATCCATGTACTCGTTCAGGTCGCGCAGGTTCTTGCGGAGATCGTTGATGGAGATCCCGGTCATCTCGCTGCCGGCCAGCGGCACCACCGCGTCCGCGCCCGCATTCGCCCCGGCAGGCTCCGGTTTGGCCTCGAAATTGGCGATGCGCTGGCGCAGCACTGAGACGAAATAGGCCACCACGTGGACGAACGGCCGCTTGATCCCGAAAAGGAACGCGTACAGGTTGGCTTCGCTCACGCGATATCGGATCTGGCCGGTGAGCCCGGTATTGAGCTGATCTTTAGTGACGGCCTCCAGGCGCGTGCCGCCGTCGTTGGCGCCGGGAGTTTCCGGATCGAGCGCCATGTTGACGGTCATAGTGGCGATGGAGACTTTGCGAATCTTCTCCCAGGGCATTTTGAAATACGGCCCGCCAGGTTGGATGACGCGCACCTGCGGGTAAGTGTAGCGAGGCTTCTCTTCGGGCCGCAGAGCCTCCGCGATGGGATCGTCCAAAGTGGTCTTATTGCCCGGCACGCGGACGGCGCGGCCGAACCTGGTCTTGACGGCGCGTTCGTTCTGGTCCACCGTATAGACGCCCATCAGAAGGATGCGCAGCACGAACCAGGCCAGTAATCCAAGCAGCACTCCAATCGCAATTGGCATAAGGAATCGATAGCTCCGGGGGAAGTATACCATTTCGGATATGGCGGTACCGTTACGAAGCTGAGGGGCGTGCGCCTCTTGTGCGCCGAGACTCCGAACTCCTGATGTCGTGGAGTTTGAGATGAGCCCGTTTTTGTGGCGCAGGCACTCTTGCCTGCTGGGTCGAGACTCATCTCGACCCTCTTCGAGAGCGGCAGTAGGCGTCCCGGAGCGCCGAGATGAGTCTCAGACCTCCTGAGGTGGCACGGGTATAACGAAGGGCGACGGGGAACGAGGATGAGACAAGGAGAGAATGTTCCAGTCCGGAAATGGGCCTGATGTTTAGATTTGAGTCCAG
>Ga0182030_10020016_pt1 | contig 12677 bp, 9 predicted proteins | sample 812S3MmetaG_FD_121299 | JGI IMG/M metagenome (GOLD analysis project Ga0182030, IMG submission 121299) | Permafrost microbial communities from Stordalen Mire, Sweden - 812S3M metaG (Illumina Assembly) | ecosystem: Environmental > Terrestrial > Soil > Wetlands > Permafrost | place: Sweden... | reverse complement strand
GGTGTTGCAGATGCTGGGTCCGCCGGATGCGCAGGGACGACGCGCGTTCTCGATTGGCGGCACGCTGTGATCAGCTGACTCGATAGCAGCACGCGCTATTGCAGTGGCGCTCACTCGAGTTCGCGGAACACGCCGAGCAGCGGAAAATACAGCGCCAGGCGCACCGGTTCGCCGCCCAGCTGCCCGACCAGCGCACGATAGCGTTGCATCTGCGGCCGATAGCGTTCGGCTTCGCTGTCGATGAACTGCTGCCCGGCGCCGCCCGCATGCGTGCTGGTCTTGAAGTCCACCACCCAGCGCTGTCGTTGCTCGTCCACTAGCATGCGATCGATGATCGCGTTGACCACGCGGCCCTGGTATAGCCCAGTCAATCGCCACTCGCTGTGCGCCTCGGGGTGCGCGCCGGACAACAGCCAGCGCCCGCGCGGATCGGCGAGCGTGCGTTGCAGTGCCTGCTGCACCGTAACGCTGGCCCGCGGCCGTTCCTCCGGAGCCACGCCGAGCTCGGCAAGCCAGGCGCCGTAGCCAGCGGGCGCCATCGATGCGGCGGCGGACGCGGGCAGCAGCGCACTGGCCGACAATCGATGCAGTTCGGCGTGCACGATCGTGCCGATCGCACGCGCGGTCGACCCCACCCAGTGATATTCCGGGGCCTCGGCCGCGGTCGGCGAGCCCAATGCCAGCCGCGGCAGCGGCGCACGTGGCTCGGGCCCTGGCAGTGACCAATGCGCAGGCAGCCGCCACAGCGACGGCGGCGAGGCGGCAGCCGGTACGAGAACTGGTGTGGCGACTGGCGCCGTCGCCGGAGTCGCTGCCAGGAATTGCGCGCCGATCGCCGGCCACAGCGTATCGAGTAGCGAGCCACGTGTCGGCATCGGTGACTCACCGACGCGTACCGGCTCTGGCACCGCGCCGAGCAGATGCAGCGCGCTGCGCGCTCGCGTGGCCGCGACATACAGCAGCCGCACGCGTTCCAGGCGCATTCGTTCGCGCCGCAGCCGCTTGATATAGCCCGCCAATGAACAGCGTGGCTCCTGTACGGTGGCGCGAATCGGCGCCAGCAGCAGATCGGTACCGGTACTGGCACGCGGTAATTCGATCCAGTGCAGTAGCGGATCGGCGTCCACCGCTGTCTTGCGGCCAAGTCCAGGCAGGATGACCACGTCCCATTCCAGGCCCTTGGCAGCATGCACGGTCATCAATTCAATGGCGCCGCGCTGCGGAGCCCCGCCCGAATACAACCCTTCCGTCAGTTCGCCGATGGCCTCCCCAACCAGCCGGTCCGGGTCATCATGCATCGCCAGCGCGTCGAGGAAGCGGTGCGCGTCCAGCCGGTCGCTGTCGCCGGAGTGCACCAGCGGCGCACCGAGCCGCAGCCAGCAGTGCTCGACCCGCCGCCACAGCGGCAATCCGCGTTCCACGCCGACGATGGCGGGTGCCAGCGCGCTACATAAGCGCGACAGCCGCGCCGCCAACCCGGTCGCGGCGTCATCCGGGCTTGCCGGGACCGCGCGCTGCAGCCACGCGAACAGGTCGCCCTCGCAGCCAGCCAGCAGTGCCTCGAGCTCGCCCAGCGTCAGCCCGCACCAGGGCGCGCGCAGCAGCGCGAGCCAGGCGCTGCGGTCGGCCGCATGCAGCAGCGCGCGCGTCAACGCCGCCAGATCCCGGATCACCGGCCGATCGCGCAACCGCTCCAGGTTCACGCCGCGCGGCGCGAAGCCCGCGGCGCGCAGTTGCGCTACCGACAGCGCGGCATGCTCGCGGCTCACGACCAGCACCGCGATCGAGGCCGCCGGATTGCGCTCGCGTGCCGCACGCACGATCTGCACGACGCAGTGCGCCTCGCTGGCCGGATCGGCGACCGGCAAGCGATGCAACATCGCCGCGGCATCGCCCGGCTCTGCCACCGGCTGTACCGCCGCTGCCGTCGCTGCCATCGGTGGCGTCAGTTCCGATGGCACCGATGGCAGGAAGCGGATCGCGGCGCGGCGCGCGTCATCATCAGCGGGAAACAGGCGCGAGAATTGGGCATTCACCCACTCGATCAGCGGCGCGCTGGAGCGGAAGTTGCGCCGCAGCTGCAGCGCCTCGAAGCCGATCTCGCCCACTCCGTAATCGCGCGCCCGCAGGAACAGGCCAACTTCGGCCTCGCGAAACTGATAGATCGACTGCATCGGATCGCCGACCACGAACAGCGTGCGCCCGTCGCCGTGCTCCCAGCCGGCCGTAAGCGCCCGCAGCAGTTCGAACTGCTCGAACGAGGTGTCCTGGAACTCATCGACCAGGATATGGCGCAGTGCGCCACCGGCACGCAGCGCGAAATCACTGGGCGCCCCCTGATCGTTGAGCGCCTCGCGCGCGGCGGCGGCAACAAAGGCGTAGTCGACGCCGGCGCCGGCAGCAAACTCCAGCTGCAGGTCCGCGGCCGCGCGCAGCAGCAGCACTGCGAGCGCCTCAAGCGCTGCCCTGTCTTCCGCGTCGAGCTGCGCGTCGGGCAGAGCGCGCAGCGCGCTGCAGGCGCCCTGTGCGCCGGGAAGTGCCGCGAGGGCGTCGATCCAGGCCAGCATGCGGGCCTTCATTGGCTTGTCGTCCGGCCCGAAGCCCTCGCGGATCGTCACCCGCCTGCGCCATCCCCTGTCGGTCAGCGCCAACTCGCACAAGGCGCGCCAGTGCGGCAGGCTATCCGGCTCCCCGTCGAGGATCACCGCGGCCACAGCGGCGGCGGCGGCGGCGGCGGCGCGCATGCGCAGCGCGTGATTCAACAGCGCTTCGCCCTCGCGCACCAGCGCCGCCGGCAATAGCGCCAGCGCCGCAGCCAGCTCGCCGCGTAGCGTCGCATCCAGGCTCTCCTGCACCCGTTCGGCCAGCGCCGTGCCGCCGCGCGCCTGCAGTACGCGCGGCAGCCAGTGCGAGCGCCGCTCGAGCATATCGGCCAGCAGCCGCTCGAGCCGGCTCCAGCTGTTGTCGAGGCGATCGAACAGCAACTCCGCAGCGGCCGCGACACCGGGTTCCTGCCCGGCCAGCGCCAGGCAACGGCGCGCGGCACGCTGATACAACGGTGCGGCCGCTGGCGCGATCTGCAGCTCGGGGCCGGCGCGTGCCGCGATCGGCAACTGCGTCGCCAGCCAGTGATTCAGGGCGTCGATGGTCTGGATGCGCAGGCGCGACGGATTGTGCAGCAGATTCCAGCCGCGATCGACATCGCGTTCGCGCGCCGCATGCAGCAGCCCGGCGTCGATGCCGGGAATCGCCTGTCCGGCGCTCGCCGCCTGCAGCGCCGCAAGAATGCGCTGGCGCATCTCGGCCGCGGCCTTGCGCGTGAACGTGATGGCGAGGATTTCCTCGGGTGCGTCTACCGCGGCCAGCAGTGCCAGGAAGCGTGCCGTCAGCACCGTAGTCTTGCCAGAGCCGGCAGGCGCCTGCAGCAGCATCGAGCGCCGCAGGTCGAGCGCCTCGCGGCGCGCACGCTGGTCGAGCTGCAGCGCCTCCTGGTCGGCCTGCGGGCGCGCGTCACTCACAGCGGTTCGCCCTGGATTGGCTGCGTCTCCGGTGTCGCCTGCGCTGCCTGCGCCTGCTCATCGTCTTCGGCCGCCGCGGCTGCAACCACGGCCGCTGCGGCCAGCACCTGCGCATCGACGCGGCACAGCATCGGCAGGTGACAATACTCGCAAGCGCCGGGCTGGGGCTGTACCGTCGCGCGGCCCTCCAGGAACTCGCACAGCAACCGCTCCAGCCGCTCGCGCCAGTGCTGCAACAGCGGCGGCCAGTGGTGCTCCCCGCCAGTCACCGCGTCGATGCCACGCCCGGGCACGCGCCCGGGTCGATCCACCAGGCCGCGCAGCTTCAGCTCGCGGCCCAGGTGCACAGCGATCACGCCCGCCACCTGATCGCCGACGGCGACCGCATATGCTGGCAGTTGCGGCTTGGGCGGCCGCTCGGCGTAGGCATCGAAGCCCTGCGCGGCGCCGCTCTTGTAATCGATCACTACCAGGCGCCCGTCATCCAGGCGATCGACGCGATCCAGCCGCAACGGCAGCATGGTGCCGGCGATCGTCAGTCGCTGCGCGGCCTCCAGCGATTGGACCTCGAAAGTCCCGCGGGTGAGCTCCCAGTCGATCAGCTGAGCGAGCAGACGCTGCGCGCGCGCTGCCTCGCGCCGCAGCAGCGCCGGATCGACCACGCCGGGCAGACGCATCGTCATGCGCGCACTCGCTGCCCGCACGCAGTCGCGCACCAGCGACTGCGTGGCATCGCGCGAGCGGCTGTGCAGCGTCGCGGCATTGCGGGTCACGCGCCAGAACTGTTCCAGCGCAAAATGCAGCATCTGGCCGCGCAGCCGTGCATCTATTCCAGGCTGCGGTTCTGGCAGCGCTCGCGCCTTAAGCCGCAACTCGGCAAACGCGCGGAACGGGCACTGCGACTGCAGCTCCAGCAACTTGCTGCCACCACGTGGCTCGCGTAGCCGCGGCCACACCGGTCCAAAGTCGTCATGCCAGGCTTCCAGCGTGGGCGCGTGCGCCAGCAGCCAGGCGTGCAGCTCGAAGGCGGGTGCGGCCGCGGCGCCGGACGGTTCGCCGAGTAATGCGCTGGGGTCGCGTGGCAGGTCCGACTCGCTACGCGACCAGCTCCACACGCGGCGTATCGAGCGCTGCTGCCAGCGACGCATGCGCTGCAGCGCAAGACGTAGTTGCCCCACGGCGCTGGCTTCGGGCAGGCCCGCGTCTCGCTGCAGCAGTGCCGGCAGAAGCGGATCAGGCTGCGCGGCGGGCGGCCAGGCCTCGGCGGAAAGGCCAGCCACCCAGATGCCGTCATAGCGCACGATCGGGTCATCGAGGCTGGCAGTCACCGTGACCGGCGTGTCATCACTGGCCGGCTCGAACGCTACCCGCCGCGCCATGTCATGCAGCAGCTCGCCGGCCTCGCCCGCCTCAAGCCGGCTGATCGGCGCCGCGATTGCCGCCAGGTCCCCGAGTAGTTCATCAAAACGCATTCGCACCTGCTGCTCGTCCGCGCCGAGCCCGGCACCGGGCCAACCACAGCGCGACAGCAGGTCGGCAAACGCACGCCCCCAGACGGCCGGGGTTGCTGCCGGGAAGCTGGCGCAGACCGCAATCGCGTCCAGCAACGCCCGTAGCGGCGCCGCAGCGGCCTCTCCCAGCTCAGCCGCTACCGGCTGCACCAGGCGAGCCAGCATCCCGGGGCCGGCCTCTCCCAGGTTGTGGTCGCGCAGCCAGGCATCGAGCCTCAGGCATTGATCGCGATCAAGCGCCGCGAGATATGGCGAACGCAGCACCGCACTGAGCTGATCGAAGCCGGCCACTCCGCTGGCGATCGCAACCGTCTGCAGTGCCGTCGCCACCAGCGGATAGCGGTTCAACGGCTGGCCGCCCTCGATCGCGAATGCCGAAGTGCCGCTACTGGTGCCGCCAGCCAGCAGTGACTGGATATCCAGCTGCTGCGACAGGGCACGCTCCCACAGGTGACGCTGCTGCGCCAGCCGCGGCACCACCAGCAGCAGCCGCGCCTGCGCATCGCGCGCCAGCTGTGCGGCGCACCACTGCGCCGCCGCCTCGGCCTCGAGCAACGGGTCATCGCAACCGATCACCTGCGTCGTGTCGTCCGCCATGGCCTGCGATGTTTCGCCGACAGCGTCGCGGGCCACCCGTGCGCCGTGCTGCTCAAGCCAATGGAGCCGTGCCGGACCGACAACGGAGAAACCCGCCAACAGCAGCCGGTTTGAGGGGCGCACATGCGCACGGCAATCCTGCCAGGAGGTGGCGCTGGACGCCCCGAGTTCAGCGCAGCGGCGCCGGAATGCGGCTCGCGCCTGCATCAGCAGCGCGCTCTCGGCCCCGCTAGCCGGGGGTAGCGGCAGTCCGTAGTCGTCCAGGACACTGATGGCACGGCGCACCGGTTCGATCAGCGCATCGGGCATCAGCACACCCAGGCCGGCGCAGGCCTCGTGCACTGCACCCCGCCACACCAGCCATTCCTCCGCCGCCGCGAGCCGGCGCGGAAGCGACTCACCGCGCGCGCGCGCGGCGTCGAGCTCACGCCCAACCCAAGCGCTCCAGGGCAAAACATCGGCGCTTGGCCACACCCGACGATCGGCGCCGAGCATCGCAGCGGTATGTGCGAGGCGAACCGCAGTGGCGCGCTGGCGGCTCGGCACCACGAGCGTGCCACCGCTTCGAATGTGCTCTAGTAGCTCGTTACTAAGCTCAAGCAAATCAGACTATTGCCCGTTAATTCTTCGAAGTCACTTAAATCTGGCCTGCGCCTCGACCACGTGACTGCGACTGCCCTGCGGCGCGTGCGCGGCCTGCGCAGCCAACTGCGCCTCGATGCGGTCGAACACCACACGCAGCGTCTCGGCGTCGGGCAGCCACGTGACCCGAAAGTGGTTGCGGTACGGCACATTAAAGCTCACCCCGGGAGCGACCAGCACGTGTTGCTGCTCCAGCAGGTCGAGCGCGAACTGCTGGTCGTCGAAGCCGGGCAGTGCTTTGGGATCCACGCCAATGAACCCGTACATCGCCCCGTCGGGGCGCGCCATGCCCAGGTACGCGCTGTCCTTCACCGCATCGATGATCGCGCGGCGCGACTGGTGCAGTCGCCCACCGGGGCTGACCAGTTCACGAATGCTCTGATGGCCTCCAAGCGCGGTCTGCACTGCCCACTGCGCCGGTACGTTGCTGCACAGGCGCAGCGACGACAGCAATTCGAGCGCCGACAGGTAGTCGCCGGCGCCGCGCACGCGACCGGAGAACACCGCCCAGCCGACGCGATACCCGCAGGCTCGATAGACCTTCGACAGCCCCGATAGAGTCGCGCACAACGTATCGCGTACCAGCGTCGCCATCGGGATCGATACGGCGTCGTCATACACCATCTGATCGTAGATCTCATCGCTGTACACCACCAGTTGGTGGCGTTCCGCGAGCCTCGCGATCGCTTCCAGGACCGGTCGCGGATAGGTCGCGCCGGTCGGATTATTGGGGTTGATCACCACGATGGCGCGCGTGCGCCGCGTGACCAACGACTCAATTTCGGCCGCATCGGGCACGAAGCCGTTTTCAGGACGGCACGGATAGTGCACCGCACGGCCTCGGTTCAGGTTGACCGATGCGCTCCAGAGCGGATAGTCGGGGCTCGGCACCAGCACTTCATCGCCGTCGTTGAGCAGCGCTCGCAGCACCAGGTCGATCAGCTCGCTGACGCCGTTGCCAATGAACACGTCCTCCGCGCTGACGCCGGTCACGCCGCGCCCCTGCTGCTGCATCACGACCGCTTCGCGCGCCGGGAAAATCCCCTTCTGGTGGCAATAGCCTTCGCTGTCCGACAGGTTCTCGATCATCGCCAACCGCATGGTCTCGGGCGTACGAAAGCCAAACAGGCGCGGATTGCCAATATTCAGGGAGATGATCTCGTAGCCCTGGCGCTCCATATCATGGGCGCGGCGAGCCAGCCTGCCGCGGATTTCGTAGCGAACGTTCTTCAGCGACTCACTGGGTCGAATGGCGTTATCGAGGCTCATGCACGCAGCCTACCGCGACTCGCCATCGCGCGCACGATAGAGCGTTCACGCTTCCGGCCACGCCGGCTAGCGGGGCAACGGGCGCCGTTGTGGTCGCAGGCAGGTCGCTAGCCGAAGGGATGCCAGGCTGCCAAGGCCAGGCTGCAGGGTGACCTAGAGCTGCGCCAGCACGTGCTCGGCCGCCGAGACCTTGAACTGTCCCGGCGCTTCTACATCGACGTGCGTAGCTACCCCCTTGTCGACCACGATCGCAAAGCGCTGTCCGCGCATGCCCATGCCAAAGCCCTTGCCGTCGAGTTCCAGGCCGAGCGCGCGCGCATAATCGCCATTGCCATCGGCGAGCATCAGCACCGTGTCGCCGACGCCGGACTGCTTGCCCCAGGCGTTCATGACGAACACGTCGTTGACCGCCATGCAGGCGATCGTATCCACGCCCTTGGCGCGCAACTGGTCGGCCAGCCCGAGATAGCCGGGCAGATGCTTGGCATCGCAGGTTGGGGTAAACGCCCCGGGCACCGAAAACAGCACCACGCGCTTGCCGCCGAACAGCTCCGCGGTGCTGAGATCCTTGGGACCCTTCTCGCCCATGGTCTTGAACTTGCCCTCGGGCATGTGATCGCCGGCTTTGATGGTCATGGCGCCTAACCTCCTCGCGCTGATGTAGTGACGACGCTCAGCTGACGGCGTTCAGACACTGTGCGCGCGCAGCGCCCACAGCTTTCCAAGCCGTGCATAACCGTTATTGCTGGATGCGGCGACCTTGTCAAACGCCTGCTGGGCAGCCGCGCCGTTCTTCTGCCGCAGCTGCGCGATGCCGAGTAGCAGATTGGCCTCATCGGGACTCTTCAGGCCGCCCTTGGCAATGCCCTTGGTAATTGCCGGCACCGCCTTGTCGTACTGGCCATAGCTGATGAAGGCCGCGCCAACCTGCACCAGCGGATCGCCACTGGCGGCGCCTTCGGCGGTGTGCTCGACCGTGGGCAGCTGCGATAGATCGTTGGCCGCGCGCTGCTTGGCGCCCTCCAGCAGATGCTGGTAGCGATCCTTGTCGCGCTGCTCGGTAAATACGTTCTTGGCAAAGGCGGTCTGCAAGACCGCCTGGGTTTCACCCGGATAGCCCGCATCGAGCGCGATCTCGGCCATCTCCGCGTAGTCGGATGGCAGCTTCAACACGCCGACATCGGCCATGAGCCGATAGACGTTGAGCTGCAGGTGCGCGTCCTTGATATCCATGCGCACCAGCGGGGCAAGCGCATTGGCCCAATACTCGGGCTTGGGATAATAGGTGACCAGCTTTTCCACCGCCTTGGCGGCGCCGGCATTGTCGTCGGCCTTCAGGTCGAACTGCCACAGCAGTTTCAGCGATTCCTCATCCGGCTTTTCCTGCTTGCCGACCACCTCCTGCATGGTCGCCGCGGCGTCCTTGTACTTGCCCGACAGGTACTGCGCTTTCGCGATCAGTCCGAGGGTGTCGAGGTCATTGGCTCCGTGCTTGACCGCCTGGTCGGCCACGTCCAGCGCCTTGACATAGTCTTTCTGCTGGAAGTAATACAGCGCAATGTTCTTCAGCCATGACTTCTGCTGTTCCGCACTGGCGTACTGGGATTGCGCCGCCGACTGCAGCACCGGAATGGCATCGGACATGTCCTGTTTCTGCTGGTAGATCTGGAACAACATGATGTTGATCACGAAATTGTCGTACGCGGTCTTCTCACCAGCGGCGCCCTGCGCTTCGCGCACGTGGGCCAGCGCCTCGTCGAGCTTCTTGGCCTGCATTGCGTCCTGCGCCGCCTTGAGCGGCTTGGCAACTGTCTTGCTGACCGTCGGAGCGGCGGGCTGGTCCGCCGCGAGCACCGCGCCGCACAGCCAGGCGCCAGTGCAGGCCGAAGCCAACAGGGCGACGAATTTCAGGCGATTCCTCATAGTGTTCCTCGGTGTTTGCAGCGCTTAATGACCAGGCGTAATGGACTTATCAAACTGCCGCCAGGCCATGACGGTGCTTGCAGATGTTACTACGCAGCGGTGACCCGGGGGTTGACGCGCGAGTTGGCCGCCAACGGTGCGCCGCGCGGCGATTGACCTCACGCGTCGACCAGAGCTCACTCCTCGACGAACTGACTGGTATTGACGAAGCCGATCTTTTCCATGTGGTTGCGCTGCGCCGCGGCCAGTACCTTGGCCACCACGTCGTACTTCACATGGCTGTCGGGCGCCAGGTGCAATTCCGGTTGCGGATCCTTGGCGGCGGCCACCTGGAACTGCTGTTCCAGCTCGCTCAGGCTTGGGATCGTGGCACCGTTCCAGGAGATGGTGCCGTCGTAATAGATGTCCAGATTGATGATCTCCGGCTGCACCGGCGGTGGCGGCTGATTCGGGTTCGGCGGCGGCATGTCGAGCTTGACCGCATGCGTCATGATCGGCAGCGACAGGATCAGCGTCACCAGCAGCACCAGCATCACGTCGATCAGCGGCGTGGTGTTGATATCGCACATTTCAGTGCCTTCGCTACTTCCTACACTCATTGACATGGTGTTCGACTCCTGGCTCTAGCGCTCGCCGCGCACGCCGTGATCAGGCTCGGTAATGAAACCGACTTTGATGACCCCGCCGCGGTTGATCGCGGCAATCACCTTGCCGACGTTCTTGTAATCGGTCTGGGCATCGGCACGGATATGGATCTCTGGCTGCGGCACCTTGACGGCTTCGTGTTCCACTTTATCGACCAGCAGTTTCATGTCCGGCACATGTTGCTGCCCCCAGTACACCTCACCGTCGGCGGTCACCGAGATGGTGATGTTCTCGGGCTTGGTCTGGGTCGGGATATTGACCGCCTTGGGCACCGACACCGGCACATTCTTCGTGATCACCGGAATCGTGATCAGGAAGATGATCAGCAGCACCAGCATGATGTCGACCAGCGGCGTGGTGTTGATCTCCGACATGATGCCGCGATCATCACCGCTTCCAGATCCTGTGCTCATCGACATAATGCGGACTCCCGAGGGGTGCCGTTAAGGGTGGCGTCGCTCAGCTGGCGACGCGCGCGCCGCTCACCAGGTAGGCGTGCAGATCGCTGGCGAAATTGCGCACGTCATCCTGGATCAGCTTGTTACGGCGCAGCAGCCAGTTGTATCCAAGCACCGCCGGGACCGCCACGAACAGGCCGATCGCGGTCATGATCAACGCTTCACCAACCGGACCGGCGACGCGATCGATGCTCGCCTGGCCGGCGATGCCGATCGCAATCAGCGCATTCAGGATACCCATGACGGTGCCGAACAGGCCGACGAACGGCGCCACCGAGCCGACGGTCGCCAGGAATGTCAGGCCACCGGAGATCTGGCTGTTGACCGCGTCCACCGAGCGCTGCAGCGCCATCGTGATCCACTCATGCAGATCAATGCGGTCGGTCAGCCGGCCTTCGTGGTGCGACGCGGCGCGCAGGCCGCTCTCGGCGATGAAGCGATATTCGTCGCCCTTCTTCAGGCGCTCGACGCCATCCTTCACCGAGGGGGCCGTCCAGAACTGCTTCTCGACGATCTTGCCCGAGCGCTTGAGGGCGCGCTGGTCCCAGAGCTTGGTGAACATGATGAACCATGAGCCCAGGGACATGATCACCAGCACCGTCAGGGTCGAACGGCTGACGATGTTGCCGTTCACCCAGAGCGGAATCAGGCCGTACGGGCTGGCGGTGCTTGTTGCTGCTACTGCGGTCGCTGCGGTATCCATAATTTTCCTCGTTTAACTCGTTCCCGCCCGGCGCTAAGCCGGCGGCCCTGATGCTAATCCAATCGAACCCACGATCACTTCCGAAAACCTAAACTTTCAGTGCCCGTCAACCGCCGCCGTGCAGTTCGAACTTCACCGGTAGCGTCGGACAGCTGGTTACCGGTTTGCCTTCGGAGGTTGCCGGCTTGAAGCGAAACGCCTTGGCGACCTTGAGCGCAGCCTCGTCCAGCAACGGGTGACCGATGCTAGTGACCACCTCCACTGAATCGATCTTGCCGGCGGCATTGACGCACACCTTGACGATCGCGCGGCCTTCTTCCGCGTTGCGGCGCGAGACTTCCGGATAATAGTCCTGCACATCGGGCACGAAAGTTGGCTTCACCGGCGTGCCGGGTACGATCGCGCGCGGCGGTGGCGGCGGTACGGGCTGTGTCGTGACATTGGTGATCGGCGGCGGCGGAGCCTCCACCGGCACCGTGATGTTGATGTCGGGCGCAATCATCTGCACCGGCGGGCGCTCCTTCAGATCCACCGGCGGCGGCGGCGGCGGCAGGTCCTTGGGCTTCTCGGTCTGTATGACGGTGGTCTGCAGGATGGTCTGCACGTAGCGTGCGCCCTGGTTGGCAAAGCCGCTGACGAACGCCCAGATCACCAGTATGTGCACGATGATGATCGCCGCGAAGGCGATCAGCCGCCGTGAAATATGGGCGGAATCCTGTGGGTAGTAGCTCATAGTGGCAGCGGGCCCGATGGCAGGCCACGCGGCGGGAAGGCCGTATCGGACAACGGGTAAGTCGTCCACGTTAGGGCTGTGCGTACTCTGCTTCTAGTCATATTAATGCGGCGGTACCCCGAACCATGATGTTCAATGCAACCCCTGCGATCAAGCCCCCCGATTGAGCAGACTATCCTGCAGCGGCGCTGCCTTCCCCGTGTTACCCGGTCGATCAATCTGCCCCGATCGCACAACGGCGCTTTGAGAGATCCATGTACTGATCGACACGAGCGCAATGACTCTAACTGCTCGTGACCACTGTGACAACTGCTGTTGATAGCGCTCACCATGACTGCAACAGCGTTGCAAGTGTTGCAAGCATTGCAGCGCGCGGCGTCCAGCGAATCAGCGATTCGCATCGTCGAGATCCGTCACCGCGCCCTGCGATGCGCTGCTCACCACACGCGCATATTTGGCCAGCACCCCGCGGCTCGCATAGGCGCGCCGCGGCTTCCACGCAACACGACGGCGCTTGAGTTCCGCGGCCGAAAGATCCACCTCGATGCGCCGACGTTGTGCATCGATAGTGATCTGCTCCCCATTGCGAAGCAACGCCATCGGGCCGCCGATCGCCGCCTCGGGCGACACGTGTCCGACGACGAAACCGTGGCTGCCGCCGGAAAAACGGCCATCGGT
>Ga0182030_10020015_pt1 | contig 12678 bp, 8 predicted proteins | sample 812S3MmetaG_FD_121299 | JGI IMG/M metagenome (GOLD analysis project Ga0182030, IMG submission 121299) | Permafrost microbial communities from Stordalen Mire, Sweden - 812S3M metaG (Illumina Assembly) | ecosystem: Environmental > Terrestrial > Soil > Wetlands > Permafrost | place: Sweden... | reverse complement strand
CAGCCGCAGCCGCTTGGCGCGCACGGCAACTTGGCACTCAAAACCGCCACCGTATCGTCTATGATGAAAACCGTCTGGGGTGACCAAGCCAAGTTTAGCGGCTATTTTAAGGGAGAATGGTATGTTTCGGGCGATGCCGCCCTGCAAGATGAAGACGGTTACTTCTGGTTTATTGGCCGAATAGATGACATAATTAACACCGCCGGTGAGCGCATCGGGCCATTTGAAGTGGAAAGCGCCCTGGTCACCAATCCGGACGTAGTTGAGGCTGGCGTGATTGGTAAGCCGGACGCCTTGCGCGGTGAGATTATCAAGGCCTTTGTAGTCGTCAAGCCGGGCATCAAGGCTGACGAGGCGCTGAAGCAAAAGCTCCGAACTCACGTCAAGCAACACCTGGCCGGCCATGCCTACCCGCGCGAAATAGCTTTCGTCGACAAGCTGCCAAAAACCCGATCTGGTAAAATAATGCGTCGTATACTGAAGGCTGAAGAAATGGGCTTGCCGGTGGGCGATACTTCAACCCTGGAAAATTATTAAATAAGGAAATTCATGAGCAGAGAATTATTCGGAACAGATGGTGTGCGCGGACTGGCGGGCGAATATCCGCTGGACGACGATGGCGCCCGCAAGATCGGCATGGCCGTTGGCCAACATTTTGCCCAATCCGGGCAGCGCGTCATCATGGCTCAGGATCCACGCCGCTCGTCCGCGGCAATAGTTGCCAGCCTTACGGCCGGTCTGAATGCCATGGGCGTTGACGTTGTGTCGGTTGGTGTGCTGCCGACACCCGGGTTAGCCTATTTAACTAGGCAAGGGGATTATGCGGCCGGCGTAATGGTTACGGCTAGCCACAACCCGGTTGAATACAACGGCGTAAAAGTTTTTGACAGCCACGGCGACAAGCTAACAGATGAAACAGAATCAATACTTAACAAGTTAATTGTTGATGGGGTAGAGCCGCGGGGAAGCGGCCAGGCCTTGGTTGACGACAAACTGACTCAGGCTTATGAAGACTTTTTGGTATCTAGCGCCGAGGGCTTAAAGCTCACTGGCCTGCGGCTGGCTGTCGACAGCGCCAACGGCGCCGCCAGCGGTCTGGCAGCCAGAGTCTTTGAACGTTTGGGGGCTGAGGTTATGCCGATGGCCGACCAACCGAATGGGCTAAACATCAACGACCATTGTGGCGCCACCAGTCCTGAAGCTTTGACGGCAAAAGTCGTGAGCGACCAGCTGGATTTGGGTGTGGCGCTGGACGGCGATGCCGACCGCCTCTTGCTGATCGATAGCCAAGGCCGCGAGGTGAAGGGCGACTACATTATGTACATTTTGGCGGTTGCCGGCGACCTGAAGGGCGTGGTAGCCACTGAAATGTCCAACCAAGGCTTTGAACAGGCGCTTCACGCCCGCGGCATCGACGTTAAGCGCACCAAAGTCGGCGATCGCTATGTTCTGAATGGTCTAAGCGAGACCGGCTATAAACTAGGCGGCGAGCAATCCGGCCACATAATTATGCCTGCGCTATTGGCCACTGGTGACGGCTTGCTGGCCGCCGTCCGGACAGTCAAAGCAGTTGCCGGCTCAAACCGCAGCCTGGCCGAGTGGTGCAACGACGTCAAACTATTACCGCAGGTCATCATCAATCTACCATTGAGTGATAAGTCACGGCTGGAGCGTCCTGAGGTCGAGACCTTCATCACCAAAGAAACTGCTAAACTAGCCGACGAGGGTAGAATTTTAATCCGGCCATCCGGTACCGAACCGCTGGCACGCATAATGGTCGAAGCTCCGGAGGCCCAGGCCATTGCCGAGCATTTGGCCGGCGAACTAAAAAGATTGGTAGCATAAGATGATAGATTACCCCAGCACTTTTAGTGAAAATATCCTGTCCTTGCCGACGGCTGGCCTGAGTCAAGATGATCAGGCAGCCTTACAGCAATTAGCCGACCAGGGCTACGGGCTATATTATGGCCTAACCAAGCAGTATGCCGAGGCGATAATTGCCATGGCGCTGGAAGCCGACATTCGTGAATACTGTCCGCGCGACTCAGCCGAGCGCTTTGCCAGCCTGGAAGCAACTCAACAGTGGCTAGGCAAGAAACGCGGTATGTTCCTATTGCTCGCAAACAGCGCTGGTGGTCAACTAGAACTAGCCGGTTACGGTTGGGCTGGTGCCGAAACCAGTGCCGAAGTGACTGGCGGCCAAACAACTTTCGCGGTGCGCATCGGCCAAAAACATCAAGGCAATGGCTTGGCGACGCCTTTTTGCCGGCTGATTGTCGATGGCGCGGCTACCATGTATGGAGGCCGTGATTTTTGGTTGGAAACCTGGGGCAGTAATGGCGGTGCTGTACATATTTATCATAAGCTGGGTTTTGAAACGGTGGCCGAGAAGGCTGCTGAACGACCAACGGCCGACGGCAGCAGGGTTGACGATGTGCGCGTCACCATGAAACTAGCAAACGAACTGCTCCCCAATGAAACATAAACTGCCAGCCGTCTTAAGCGGCACTACCAAACCGTATAACGGCAACGGCCGAGATTTGGGTTATCCGACAGCCAATTTGGCGGTTGAAACTGATCTGGTGGATGGCGTCTATTTTGGTTTTGCTGACCTGGCTTCTTACAAAAACCATCCAGCCTTGATTTTTGTCGGCGTGCCTACAACTCTGGGCGATCGTGATCGGCGTGTCGAAGCATATTTACTGGACATTCCCGATCAGGATTATTATGACCAAAAACTGCGCTTAAAGGTTTGCACCTATCACCGCGCCAATCAAAGATTTAGCAGTTTGGATGCCCTAAAAAAAGCCATGCGCGCCGACGAAGTTGTCGGCCGTGATTGGTTCACTGCCCAAGTTTAGTAGCGGTAATGGTCGGCCTTGAACGGGCCTTCGACAGGCAGGCTCAAGTACTTGGCTTGGTCGGCGCTCAGCTTGGTCATATGACCGTCCAAGGCAGCCACATGAATGGCGGCCACTTTTTCGTCGAGATGTTTTGGCAGGCGGTGGACGCCCAGCTCGTATTTGTTGGTATATAGCTCAATCTGTGCCAACACCTGGTTGGAGAAAGAGCAAGACATCACGAATGACGGATGTCCGGTGGCATTGCCCAAGTTGACTAGCCGTCCTTCGGATAGCAGTATCAAGCGTCGACCGCTGGGCATAGTGTACAAATCAACCAGCGGTTTGACAGTCGTTTTCTTGACGCCGGCCAGATCATTCAATTGCTGCACCTGGATTTCGTGGTCGAAATGGCCGATGTTACAAACGATGGCCGTATCCTTCATGGCTTGCATGTGATTGAGTGTGATGATGTCTTTGCAGCCGGTGGCGGTCACAAAGATGTCGCCCAAAGGCGCGGCCTCTTCCATGGTTACGACTTGGTAGCCTTCCATCAGGGCTTGCAGAGCACAGATCGGGTCAATTTCGGTGATTAGGACGCGAGCACCAAAGGCTCGGAGTGATTGGGCGCTGCCCTTGCCAACATCGCCATAACCAGCCACGACGGCCACTTTGCCGGCAATCATCACATCGGTAGCCCGCTTAATGCCGTCCATCAGCGATTCGCGGCAGCCATACAGATTATCGAATTTGGACTTGGTTACTGAGTCATTAACATTGATGGCCGGAATTTTCAGACTGCCATCCTTAAAAAAGCGTTCGAGCTGCTTAACACCGGTGGTGGTTTCCTCACTAACACCTTTGATTGCGGGCAGCAAGTCAGGGTGCTTGTCATGTACCAGCCTGGTCAGGTCGCCGCCGTCATCCAAGAGCATATTTGGCCCTTGCCCGTCAGAAAACTTCAGCGTCTGTTCAACGCACCACCAATACTCGTCTTCGGTTTCGCCTTTCCAGGCAAAAACCGGTGTGCCATTGGCGGCCAGGGCAGCGGCAGCTTGGTCCTGGGTAGAGAAAATGTTGCATGATGACCAGCGCACTTCGGCTCCCAGCGCTTGCAAGGTTTCCACCAGTACGGCAGTTTGGATGGTCATATGAATCGAACCAGAAATGCGCGCTCCCTTAAGCGGCTGGGACTTGCCGTTCTCTGAGCGCAGAGCCATTAAGCCGGGCATTTCCTTCTCAGCCAGGTCAATTTCGACCTGACCCCATTCAGCTAGGCCAATGTCTTTAACTTTGTAATCGGTGGTTGAATCAGCCATTTATAACTTAATCTCCTGGTTAAATGTTTTTAGATAACGGTCTTTAATTTCCGTAACAGAGGATTGTACTTGAGTGCCATGCTGCTCGACCACAAACGAGGCCATCACAGCGCCCAACTGACCGCAATCAGCTAGCTCCCATTGTCGCAAATAGCCATACAAAAAACCAGCCCGGTAGGCGTCGCCGGCGCCGGTCGGGTCAGCCACTTGGCGGGGCTGGGCAATCCCGATTTTGACCGGTGCTTTAAGCCTTTGGCCTTCAATAAGTGAGCCTTCACTGCCCAGGGTGGTGATTACTAGCGGCACGGCGGCCTTCAGCTTTTCCGGGCTAGTTTTAAGCCGCTCGCACAACAGGCTTAGTTCATAGTCGTTGACAAACAATATTTCAGCCGCGTCAACCCCAGCCTTCAAATCAGTATCGGGGCTGGAAACCTGCTGGCCGGGATCATAGACCATCTTTAAGCCAAACTCACGGCACTGGGCGACCTCGCGGCTCATGGCAGCCGGATCATGCGCGGCCACGACCACCATAACATCTTGATCTTTCCAGGGCGCCAAACTTAGAGAGGCGCTGTCTTGCATGGCGCCAGGGTAGAAGCCGCCCACCTGGCTACCCTCGCTGTCGGTGATGACACTAAATGAGGAAGTCGCCAATTTACTGAAATGAACATGCGAGGTATCAATTCCGGCAGACTGCAGCCGAGTTATATATTCCCTGCCGTCGTCGCCAACAGAGCCCAACAACACCGGTTTTTCACCTAATTGAGCTAGCCCATAGGCAATATTGGCGCCAATGCCGCCTGGTGAGGTTTCGAGTTTATCGAGCAGCACACTCAAGGATAGTACGTGCAATTTATCTGGCTTAATAATGTCGCGGTAGCGGCCGGAAAAATCCATGATTCTATCAATTGCAATCGATCCGCTGACAATTAGTTGTGGTTTAGCCATGCCCACCAAGTATATGACAAAGCCTTGGGTTAATGCCACCCACTGATAATTTAACTCTGTTATAATCAAACCTAAGATGCCTGCCGATAATGCCATCGTAGTAGAGAAACTGAGTAAATTGTATGGTTCGTTCGTGGCGCTGGCACCGCTCGATCTGGAGGTCAAGAAGGGTGAAATTCTCGGTTACCTGGGGCCAAATGGTGCCGGCAAAACCACCACCATTCGTTTGTTACTAGGGTTGATTAAACCCTCATCCGGTCGAGTCGAAATCTTTGGCATTGATGCCCAAAAGGACAAGATTGAAGCCCACCGCCGACTAGCCTACGTGCCCGGTGAGGCCACTTTCTGGCCTAATTTAACCGGGGCCGAAACACTGCATTTGCTGGCCAAGGTGCATGGCTCGATCGACGAAACATACCAGGCCGAACTTATCAAACGTTTTGATTTTGAACCAAGCAAGAAAGTCCGCACCTATTCCAAAGGCAATCGCCAAAAAATTAACCTGATTGCGGCACTGTCAACCCGCGCCGACCTGCTGGTTATGGACGAACCGACCAGCGGCCTGGATCCAATCATGGAACAGGCTTTTCGCAAGTCAGTGCTGGAGGCCAAAGACCGAGGCCAAACTGTCTTTTTGTCATCGCACGTGCTGGAAGAAGTAGAAACTCTTTGTGACCGAGTCGGCATTCTACGTGCCGGTCAACTGGTTGAACTGGGTACTTTGGCCGAAATGCGCCATTTGTCAGCCCTGACAGTGGTGGCCACCTTTGACGGCCAGCCGCCAAAAGTCGATCACCTAAAAGGTGTTAGTGCGGTTAGAATAGTTGGCCATCAATTGGTTTGCCAAGTCCAGGGGTCGATTGAACCGCTGCTTAAAGTTATTACTGCCGCCCATCCCAAAACGCTACTCAGCCGCGAGCCTTCACTTGAAGAACTTTTCTTGTCGTTATATGGCGACAAGGAAGTTCAAAGCTAGGCGGCTAGGATGATCCAGCATTTTCGTTCACCACAAACGGTTATTGCCCGGTTTGTGGCGCGCCGTAATCTACGAAGCGCAACACTCTGGGCATTGGTGTTTGGCGGCTACTTGGCATCCAAGGCTATTGGTTTTGCCGATACTTATCCGACTCTCGCCGGCCGCGAAAAAGCAGTAGCCCTTTTTACTAATAATGTCGGTATTAAGATGATACTCGGACCAATTCGGCACGCCGACTCAGTAGGCGGTTATGCCGCCTGGAACACCTTCGGCGCCATGGTTATCATCGGCTCTATCTGGGCAATGCTACTGGCCACCAAAACCTTTCGAGGTGAAGAAGATGCCGGCCGTTGGGAGCTATTGGCTTCCGGCCAAACTACCGCTCGCCGAGCGGCAGCCAATGCCCTAGCCGGGCTGGTGGCCTGCCTGGGCTTGTTCTACGTTGTTTGCGCGGCGACTTTTAGCTTGGTCGGTAGGACGCATAGCGTTAACTTTAACGTCGGTGCGGCTCTTTTCTTTGCACTGTCGGTAGTGGTTGGGGTTGGTATTTTCATGGTCATCGGTGCGCTGGCCAGCCAGATATTACCAACACGCAGCCGGGCGGCCAGCGTCACCGCCACCATTTTTGGAGTTTGTTTCCTACTACGTGGCATAGCCGACATTACTAGTGCTCACTGGTTACTGAATATTACCCCCCTGGGCTGGGTCGAAAAGTTGCAGCCACTGGCTAACCCCCAGCCAATCTGGTTGTTGCCAATCGCAGTTTTTATCCTGGCTGCAGCAGGTTTAACTATCTTTTTGGCCGGACAGCGCGATCTGGGAGAGGGCATCCTGGCCGATAAAGATACGGCCAAGCCGCATATCGCACTTCTAAAGTCACCGTTACTGGCAACAGTACGTTTGACTCGTGCTAACAGCTTGGGTTGGTTGGCCTCCATTTTTGGAACAGCGCTGCTTTATGGTTTGCTGACTAAGTCGGCAGCCCAAGCCTTTAGCCAGTCAGCCAGCGCCGCAAAACTCTTGAATCGCCTGGCGCACCAATCACAGCTGGCTAGCATTACGGCTTTCCTAGGAGTTGTATTCTTTTTACAAATGTTTTTTATCATGGCCTATGCCGCCAGCAGCCTGGCTGCCATTCGGCGCGACGAGGCCGAGGGCTATCTAGACAACTTCGTGGTGCGACCATACAGCCGGCTTAGATGGCTGTGGGGCAGGGTGTGCCTAAGCACCACAGTAATAATCATAGCCGGACTTTTAACCACGCTTGGAGTTTGGATTGGTGCCGCCAGCCAACACAGCAGCCTGCCAATTCATACGCTTTTGCTAGCCGGTGTTAACAGTCTGGTGCCGGCGGTTGTCGTAGTCGGCGTTGGCTTACTGGCCTTTGGCCTTCGACCGCGCCTGACCAGCCTGCTAGCCTACGGCGTACTAGCTTGGTCGTTTTTGATCGAAATGGTCAGCTCCGGCATTAGCCTCAACCACTGGATTTTGGATACATCAGTCTTAAACCATATGTCCTTGGCGCCAGCCGGCGGTCCCAAATGGTCTACTAACTTGGCCTTGGTGGTTTTGGCGGTTGTGATTAGCTTGATTGGTGCCATGGCTTTCCGGAGCCGTGATCTGCAGGGCGAATAAAATAACAAAGCCGCTTGACTTTACTGAATGACATTAAGATTATTAAAAAAACGTTGCCACTGGCTGTTTGATAATCCCTTATCCGTATCGTGGACGAACATTAGAGTCCCCTTGGCATTGATAACGGCCGATTGTTGTCCGCTGAACTGCTTAGGGTAGGTTAGGTCAACCTGGCCTTGCACAGAGTCAAACGACGAATAATTATTCATGCTATTTACAAGCGTAGTATAGGCTTGAGGCACATCTATAAATGACTGGGGCGTGGCCTGTTCGGCTATGGTTAGGGATTGCCCGGCGTCGGTAACTGTAAAAATAAGTACGCGATTGCTCGAATCATACTTAAAGCTGCTTCGATTAGCTGTGACTGACGGCTGATCTGAAGGGTAAAACACCGGAAAGCTTATTTCTTTCCGAAAGGCCACTGGAATTGGATTATGAGCATTTTGCCAGTAGATACGGAAAATAATCCCGATAACAATCAGGACAACAACCACGATGATAACAGGCAATAACCGTATTTTCTGGCGGTTACCCAATCTATGCTCATAAACGGTATGAAAAAGCATGCTATTTTAGCGTGGAGAAACAAAAGTTAATACTGAGCCGTTACAAGTATCGGCGCTAACCGTACAGGCCGTAGCGCCAGTCCAGGTCGTTTCGGACAGACCGAGCACAGAAAAGACGTTGGTAGTTACTGGAGTCGAGAAGTTGCCGGCATAATTCGCGGTGGCTGTAGCCTGAATCGTATCACCAATTGCATTGCCGGTTTCGGTTATGGACTTAACCCAGGCCGGTCCGCTAACCGTTATCATGGCGTTTACAGTAGTTGTCGAGGTTGCCCCGGTTGTAGCCACGATGACTCCGCTAACTCCAGCGACTTGCAGTGTGGCTGACGGAACAACTTCACCGGGCGTTGCACCGGCTTGTGGAATGCTGACAATACCGCCTAAGACGGGCGCGTTGGTTATGGCCGTAGCAAACTCCTTTTCGGAGGTGGTGAAGGTTCGGGTGTCGTAGATGTCAGTAATCGTAGTATTGGCAGCTGCGAATTTAATATCCGCCAGACAAAGTATCGGAGCTGTCGTGTTGGGCATTGATACGGTGGCTAGGTTGGCAGTCTCTGCACCGGCTGTTGATAAAGCTGGCTGGTTGCCGGCTCCGGTCAGGCAGAGGTGTTGGAAGTTTCCAGCCCCGGAGTTAGTGGTAGCAACATTTGCACCAGCAGTCACGTATACTTTTCGACCTCCGGAGTAGGCTTCGCAAGAGTTCCAGGATACTGAAGCCGGTCCAGCCGTGGTACCGGCGAACACCTTGCACGGCCCGTTAGTTAATCCAGTCACGCCGGCCAGGTCACCCTGATTGGAGGAGCCGGAGTCGGGAACCACCCCGAAAAGAATGGCGTTCAACAAATCGCTGCTTACCATATCTTGCCAAGTACCATTGACGCAACCGCGCACCGAATTAGAGCTGGTGTTGTAATACAATGCGCCCTGGTTAGTTGTAGTAGAACACGTTGCGGTGTCGGCAAAAGTGCTAAATGAATCCAGCTGGAGCAGGATTTGGGTGGCGTCGGTTATTGGGCTGCCAATAATAATTCGGCTGTTCAGCGTGTCGGCGGTAAATAGATTGTTTGCGCTGGTGTTCTGGATCTGGAAAGCAAGGGTTGAGTTAGACGTTGCCTGGAAAAGAACTGGATTATCAATAATACCCCTAAGCTGGATCTGTCCAAGATCGTAGCCCAGCAAGGTTGAGCCGGTCACTAATTGAACGTCATCCAGATAGAAAACTACAGCTGAGGTTCCGGAACTGCCAATTTCAATTGTTGGCGATGTGGCCGTCGTCGTGACATTACACCAATATTGCTGAAAACCGGTGGTGCTCAAGGTATTGGAATTGAGCGAACAAGTACCCGTACCTAATGATGCTTGTAGCGTCGTGAAGGCGGTTGTGCCTTCCGCGAAAAACGACAAAGTATAGCTCCCGGCACCCAACTGTGAGCCTGGTACTATATATGTGCTGTCTTGGGCGCCCGAGTTAGCGACAGTCCCAGTTGTAACTTGTAGACTGGCTTGGCCATGATAAACGTTTCCTCGTACCTGGTTCCAGGCTATGTGTGGACTGCCGCTGGCAGTTGCGCTCCAGCCAGTGGTATTGTTTTCAAACCCAGGGTTAGCTACCAGGTTCGTGTTACTAATCAATTGCACGGCATCTACGTAGAATGTTAAAGCCGTCGTACCGCTACTTTCGATTAACACCTCGGTAGGAGTGGAGCTTGTGACGGTGCAGGAGTACTGAGTCCAAGCTGTCGTGCTAACGGTATTGGAGTTCAGCGTGCAGGTGCCAGACCCCAGAGTTGCTGCGAGTGTAGTGAAAGCAGAAGCAGCCTTGGCGTAGAAAGTCAGCACATAGGTACCCGCTGGTAACGCGCTGTTGAAGGTCGTATCCACAGCTCCAACGTTGGCGGTTGTGCCGACCGAAATAGCCAAGCTGTTTGCTCCGCTGTAGACGTAGGCTGAGGTGGAATTCTGGGCTATCGAGGCCCCGGTTCCGGTCGCCGCCCAGTTGGTTGTCCCGGCCGCCTCAAAGTCGCCGTTGATAATAAAGTTGTTGCTACCGATTGTCACTAGAGGTATACCAAGGTTGTTGTCGACGGTCAAAGCGTTGGTGCTAGCTCCAGTGTCTTGAATAGTCTCGGTATCGCTATCTGTGACAGGGCCGTTATTGGTCAAGCTGCCGGTGATGCCGACATTCCCGCCGACCTCTACGCTTTGGCCGACCTGCAGACTACCACCAATAGATGTGTCACCATTTATGCTGGCATTGGTGTCTACTGTTAGTGTGCCGGTCTCCGTGCCTCCCGCCTGCAATTGTTGGATGTATGCTCCGCCTAGGTCGTATATGTTTAGGCTGTTACTGCCAGAATATTCATAGTTTGGAACATAGGCATAGCGACCCTGGACGTATATTGAAGCCGGATTGCCGACCCCAGTTGGTACGCTGCCGACGCTGAAGGGGTTAGCAGGGTTACTGATGTCAAAAATACCAAAGGTGTTATTGCCACTATTAGCTTCGTAGGCATAGCGACCCTGGATGTAAATATCATATGGGTTGCTACTTCCACCTGTAGATACGATGCCGGTGTAACAGTTTGAAGCACAGGTAGTTACGGGGTTACTGATATTAAACGTGTAAAGGTCGTTGGCATTGTAGGCCACCAGGTAGGCAAAGCTGCCTTGGACATAGACGGAAATTGGCGCGCTACTACTGCTGCCGGTTGACATACTACCGACACTCACAGGATTAGCTGGGTCACTGATATCGAAAATACCCAGGGTGCCTATACCGTTATTCGCTACATAGGCATAACGGCCTTGGACGTAAACAAACCATGGCAAACTGCTGCCACCCGTCGACACATTGCCGACATTCACGGGAGCATCTGGGTTGCTGATGTCATACACGCCTAATGTGTTTAGACCATACTGCGCTACATAGGCATAGCGGCCGGATACGTAAACATCATGCGGGTTGCTGCTGGCACCGGTCGAGATACTGCCAACAATAACCGGACTGGCCGGGTTACTAATATCGATAATTTGAAGTGTGTTTGCCGTTTCAGAAGGTACGTATAAATAATGCCCAGAGACATAAATGTCACCCGGATTACCGCCAGTTGTCACACTGCCAACAACAAACGGACTAGCCGGGTTGGCAACATTAACGACACTGACACTACTGCCATTGTTGTTCGATACGTAAGCATAGTTACCAGAGACAACAGTCGATATCGGCTGGGAACCGCTCCCCGTCACCACACTCCCCACTGCACTGCTAGGCACCGTCCCACCTACATAAACTTGCCCCGTAGGTGTGCCATTGCCACCTATAGTCAATTGGTTAGTAGTGCCAGTAGAGTTAGCTACGTTAGTGCTGACATAAGCTGTAGCCGTGCTGGGCGGTGCGGTAGTGCTAATAGTAATCGCTCCAGTGTCTTGGTAAGGACTACCTGAGCTATAGTTGGAAAGAACTGTTGTGAGGTAAACAAAACCACTACCTGATGTAGTGCTGCGGTAGATGTTATAGCCACTGGCACCAGTTACTGCACCCCAGTAAAGATTCATAATCTTAGTGGAAGTTAAAGTAACTCCTGTAGATTGTGGTGAAACAAGGGTTTGACCACCATTACTGTCTATAGCCGTTATCTCATAGTAGTAAACAGTCGTACCGACCGTACCACCCAGACTACCACTACCACTACCAGCCGCACTTACGGTTGGAGTACTAGGCGTAGTCATGGCTGCATAGATCACGTCTACTCCCAGGCGCATATTGGTAGTGTCGGCAGTTAGGACACTACTACCACCGGTGTTCTGGACTTGGAAGGCAGCCGTAGAATTGATGGAGTTCTGAAAGAGGGCTGAGCCGTTGGTACCACTCAGGGTAAAGACCGGCGTTAGAGCACCAGACGATGTAGATGCCACTGGGTTTAAGGCAACTGCGACTTCACCCCAGTTACCTGAAGACGCTGACCATGACAGGGTGTTCGTACCATTCACGCCAGCCTGATTGGATCCGGCACCAGTGTTGCCCGTCCATATAGCAGTCTGACCTGTACCAGTGGCAGTTGGTGGAGATAACACACTTATAGCAGCTGAGTCAATCACCAGCTGTTGGGTAGAAGTAGTAGTTACATTGGTAGATATGGTTGTGCTGGCGGTAGCGGTATTAGTGACTGGCGTACCGATTGGTGCTGAAGGGTCTACGTTGTAATAATCAGCAAAGCTAATCACTCCTGAAGTCGTAGCACTAAAGGTAGCCTTAATGGTATTGCTGCCGGTGGGTGGAGCTTTTAAATACCATAATTCACTGTCACAGCCACTGCTTGGACAAAGCTGAGAGGAAATCTTGGTCATTTCCTCGCCGTCATAAGTCAGTGAGCTTACGGTTTGTCCAATGGTCT
>Ga0182030_10020014_pt1 | contig 12679 bp, 20 predicted proteins | sample 812S3MmetaG_FD_121299 | JGI IMG/M metagenome (GOLD analysis project Ga0182030, IMG submission 121299) | Permafrost microbial communities from Stordalen Mire, Sweden - 812S3M metaG (Illumina Assembly) | ecosystem: Environmental > Terrestrial > Soil > Wetlands > Permafrost | place: Sweden... | reverse complement strand
GTCCCGGCGTGTAAGCTCTATCCGCAGTGCGATGCCTCGGCCCATAAGACAGCTATACAGTTAGACACGCTCCGCCCCAAGTGCCTATCCTGATTACCTGGATAGACGGTCGAGGTACTAGTGTTGACCAGACAGGATGAAAAGGAACGTAAACAGAGCGATGATATTCGACGCTGGTCGGATGACAGCTACAGCCCGCGCCGACATTGGTGCTCGATTTTGAAGCCCGACGGTGAAGCGTGGGTCCGAGGTATGCGTACAGATGTGTGATGACGCTCGTCAGCTCTGACGACGATCTCGATTGGGAGTTTGTTTTTGATTCGCGCTTCGGGCATCCGACTGGCACCCGGAGGAGCGAATGGCAAAGAGATCAAAAAGACGGTGCGAAGAGTTACCGATTCTTCACCCAGATGCAGCGGGGATTGACGTTGGAGCAAGCGAGTTATTCGTCGCGGTTAGCTCCAGTCGCGACCCGGAGCCCGTGCGCAGTTTCCCCACGTTCACACGAGATCTGAATGCGCTGGCCGCCTGGCTCCAACAGTGCGGCATTCATTCTGTCGCCATGGAATCTAACAGCGTGTACTGGATCCCTGTCTATCAGATTCTGGAGTCTCGCGGCTTCGAAGTTTATCTGGTCAACGCCCAACACGTGAAAAACGTTCCCGGGCGGAAGACCGATGTCTCCGATTGTCAGTGGCTTCAGTATCTCCACTCTGTCGGTCTCCTGCGTGCCAGCTTCCGTCCTCCCGGAGTCATTTGCGCGATTCGTTCTCTTTGGCGGCATCGCGGCAGTCTGATCCAAATGGCCGCCGAACATGTCATGCATATGCAGAAAGCTCTTGATCAGATGAACCTACAGATCCATCGTGTGCTGAACGACATCACAGGTGTTAGTGGGCTCAAGATACTCGGCGCGATTCTTGCTGGCGAGCGCGATCCGCTGACTTTGGCTCGACTTTGCCATGGCGGCGTAAAGAGTAGCGAAGATACGATTGCAAAGTCGCTCGAGGGTGATTACCGGCCAGAGCACTTGTTTGCGCTTCGACAATCGCTTGCTGCATTTCACTACTATCGGGAACTCCAATGTACCGGGCATTAGCGCAATAACAGCGCAGACCATTCTGTGCGAGATCGGCACAGATGTTTCACGCTTCCGAAATGCTTCCGCCTTTGCATCCTGGCTGGGACTGTTCAGCAAGCATACCCGCTTAACCCGGTTTTCCGTTCTTATCGAACCGCCGACGGCGTGTTCTTGCTGGCTGTTTGAATCAGCCGTCGTGTTTTTGTATTTCACTTCGCCCCAGAGCTCCTCTGCACCTCCTGCAGTACCCACCTTGCCAGCGCCACCGAGTCGTTCACCGTGGCTAGGACTTTCGGCGACCGGTTCACGGGCTCTCCCCGGAGCCGGATGGCGGCGATGATGGATGCCGCAATGAGCAGTGCCCCGTTCTCCCTCTGGTTGTCCATGATCCGAAGCGTAGGCGAAATAAAAGCGAAAGTAAATCATGGGGAGAGCGCAGCCTATATGTGATAATGTCCTTATCACATATAGGTGGGAGCCAACCGATGGACGCGAACGACAGCCGTTTCGACGGCAAACAGATTTATAAGGCCAACAGTGCCAGCCAGGCGGTCTACGACATCCGGGGCAGGTACATTCACAAAGCGAACAGCGCCAGCCAGGCGGAATACGAGATCCGCGGGGATGACATCTACAAAGCGAACAGCGCCAGCCAAGCGGTTTACAACATCCGGGGCAAGTACATCCACAAGGCGAACACTGCGAGCCAGGCTCTCTATGAAATCCGCTGAGGCAATATCCAGCCATCTGAGCGTTCAAACGGTCGCCGACGCTGATCGCCTCATGGCGCTGATTCGGACGGCCGCAGCGAGGATCCAGAATTGGATTGCGACGCAGTCCGGCGACCCGCTCGACACGGTCCGCCGCATGAAGTTCGAACCGATTGGCTTTCATCCCATCGAAGGGCATGCTCTTAATTTGGTGGAGCAGATCAACCAGACCTGGACATTCGCTGTGGCGCTTGCCGCCACCCGCCAGCTTCTTCTGCTGCATCCCGATGCCGGCGGATTCCGTTTGGCCCCGGGCGCTAACGCTTGCCTCGCGCTCGACATCATGAGCGAGGTTGAGGGTTTGGTCGGCGCCGAGACCTTTGCGGCGGTCACACCTAGCAACAATGGGAAACTCGCAACCGATCTCTGCAAGCTGGCCGCGCGGTCAGAAAAATATCGCTACGTGTTCTTCATGTCCCCGGGCTACCCCGGAAATAAGCGTCAGCCACAGTTCGAGCGGGACGGAATTCAAGTGTGGTCCGTCGATGTCTAGCCAACTTGTTCCAATCACCGCTCCCATGCTGCCCGCGTTGGTCACAGCCTCGGGCGAGCGCGCTGGCGTCCGCTTCCTGGAATTCTTTGCCGCCCAGATCCGCAACCCGCACACTCGGCGCGCCTATGCGCGGGCGGTTGGCGAGTTCCTGTCCTGGTGCGAGGGTGTGGGCCTGACATCACTGGCCGCAGTGCAGCCGCTGCATGTCGCCACATGGATCGAGGGCCTGACACACCAGGTCTCGGCACCCAGCGTGAAGCAGCAGCTCGCAGCCATACGTCACCTGTTCGACTGGCTTGTAACCGGCCAGGTGATGCCGGTGAACCCGGCCGCCTCGGTGCGCGGGCCGCGGCATGTGGTGCGCTCCGGTAAGACCAAGGTGCTCGAGCCTGCGGAAGCGCGATATCTGCTGAACAGCATCGACGCTTCAACGCCGGCGGGTTTGCGCGACAGGGCGCTGATCTCGGTGATGGTCTACAGTCTGGCTCGCGTCGGAGCGGCGCTCGGCATGAAAGTCGAGGACGTATATACCCAGAACCGGCGGCTCTGGGTCCGCCTGCATGAAAAGGGCGGTAAGGATCACGCCATGCCCTGTCACCATCACCTCGATGAGGCTCTTGCCGCCTATCTTGAGAGTGCCGGTCTAGCGGACGATCCGAAGGGGCCGCTGTTCCGCACCATCGGCCGCGGCACGCGTACGCTCACCCGCACGGCTCTCCCCCAGGCAAATGCTTACGACATGATTCGTCGGCGTACCGCGGCGGCAGGTATTAAGACCAAGATCGGCAACCATAGTTTTCGCGCGACTGGGATCACCGCGTTTCTCACCAACGGAGGCAGCCTGGAGAAGGCCGCCGCCATGGCGAACCACGCCAGCACGCGCACCACCCAGCTGTATGACCGGCGCAGTGACGAAGCGAGCCTCGACGATGTCGAGTTGATCAGGATTTGAGCGTTGACCGCAGCGCACTCTATCAAAACGGATGTACAAACATTGTCATATCAGTCTTGCAGAGTCATCTCTGGCGTGGTACTCTCCTTTTGGCGTCGGCTGACCGTTTGGCTTCCGATGACTATTACCTAGGTGTGTGTCGGGCATAGCGTTTTGCGAAGGCCGATTCAGCGGTTTGCAGGTCTGGTGTTCGATCTGAGGTGCGCAAGCAGTAATCCCGTTGGTAGCTTGTAGCAAGTTTTCTGTGCCGTTCTGGGTACAGCGGACCCTCTTTTCCTATCGTTTTATGCCATCTCCAGAACGCCGCCGGCCCGGAACAGCTTCAGCAGGTTGCTGACCGCGCACACCAACTTCCACTCGCGGCTGACATTCTCTTTGCCACGCAAGCTGAAGCGGCGAAAACCGCGCTGTTCCTTGATCTGTCCGAAGACCGGCTCGACGATCGCCTTGCGCATCTTGTACACCGTGCGACCAGCCTCGGTTCGTAGCTTTTCCCGCATCGCCTCTTTTGGCGACGCGTCAGGAGGGGGCGAATCGCCGATCGCCTCCACCGCCCCGCTATGCTTGTCGCGGCCCGTCGCTACGTACAGATCAACGTCCTTTACCGACTCATCGGTCACATTCGCCTCGCTGAAGTAGCCCGTGTCGGCGCTGACCTTCTCTGGTTTCTGTTCCAGATTCATCACGACCTGCGCGATCATCGGCAGCAACTGCTGTTTATCGTTGGTCTGTTGCGTAACCTCGGCGGCTACGATCACTTGCGACTGGGAATCGACCGCGATCTGCGCGTTGTAGCCCTGCAAAAACTGCCTTTGTTGGCGCCGTCCGGCATGATGCGGCTCTCCGGATCGGTGAAGTTGCGTTGCGCCGTGTCATCCGGCTTGGCCTGCTCGGGATCGGGCAACTCGGGCTTGCGGCCACCCTTCTTCTTGCCCGTACGCCGCTCTTGTTCTGCGCGTTCGGCCAGCTTCTGCTCCGCCTCGGCGCGTTCTTGAGCGGCCTTGTCTTTGGCTTGTTGTTCCATGGCCGCCTTGGCCTGTTGAAGCTTTTGCAACCGGCTCTCACGTCGCTGCAACTCGGCAGGCAGTTCGTCGCCGCGCCGATCCTTGCCGTACTGCGCATCCTCTTCGGCATCGGTCTTTTCGGCGGCGGCCAGCAGCGCATCGATCTCCCGCTTCAGGCGTGCCTCAGTCTCGTTCATGTGCTTATAGCTCATCGCCTTGTGCTTGCTGGCGTTGGCTTTGATCTTGGTTCCGTCGATGGCCACATGGCCGAGCTTGACCAGTCCAGCTTCCGAACACAGCAGCAGAGCCTGCGTGAACAGACCCGAGAGTGCATCCAGATGACGCTTGCGGAACTCGGCGATGGTCGCGTGGTCGGGGTGCTGGTCGCCGGAAAGATAACGGAAGGCCACGTCCTCCAATGTACGAATCTCAATCTTGCGCGAACTGTAGACGCCCCTCGCATAGCCGTACAGAAGCAGACGGACCATCATCTCCGGCGCGTAGGCCGCCTGCCCCCGGCCATCCTTCTCCTGATACGAGTGGTAGATGGCGTTCAGATCCAGCGCCGAAACCACATCGACCAAAAACCGCGCCAGATGGTCCTCGGGAAGCCAGTCGTGAAGCGATGGGGGAAATATCAGGCTCTGATTGACGGTGTCGGGATAGAAGTTCTGGCCCATGAAGCAAATCTAAAACAGAACACATCCACCCCGCTATAGTCCCCGGCACAAATCTATGGCCGACAGCCTCCTAGCAGCACACGCTGCGATAGAGGTGTTCATATGTTGTATCCCACAAAAGTATCTGAAGTTTCCGTCCGCGACGTAGACCACTGCAAGCGCCTAAAAGACCCCCAAAATCCTTCTATCTTCCACTTGGAAGCTTGGCTCCCATTTACAGAAGCTGCAAAGTTAGACCGCGGTAATGCCAACGTGCGTCCAGCGTCCGAGCGCAAGAAGCCCTTCCACGACATGATGGAAACGGTGGAGAAAGATCCCGCAAAATTCCATATCAAGAACCGCGGAATTATCTACCGGTGCGAGAAATTCGAATTCGACAATGCAGCTCGCCTGATCCGTATCACCAACCCCGCTCTGGATCCAGATGAGGATCCGGATGAGCTTGACGGGCTCAAGTATGGGATCGCCGATGGCGGTCACACTTTCGAAGTCATACGGAAGACGATCGAGCGTGCTGCTGAACTGGAGAAGATTGAGGGTTGGACCGAGCCTTTCGTCCGTGTCCACTTTCTTGCTGGCGACGCTGAGGCATTGGCTAGTGGTGAAATCGAGCAAGTAGTTGAAGCGCTGAACACTTCCTCTCAGGTACAGCAGTTCACTATTGACGAATATCAGAACAAGTTCGAAAACCTGAAAGCAGCTCTTGCTAAGGGTGGCTTCGACACTTCTCTCATCGCTTTTCGTGAAAACGAAGAGAAGGAGTGGGAAGTGCGTGAAATTATCCAGCGCATAGGTTGCTTTCTTAAAGACCGCTGGAAGAGCACACAGCCCACGCAGATGTACAGGTCAAAGGGAAAAGCTCTGGAGTTATTTACGGCGGATGCTTCCAGCGCGGAATTTGAGCGCTTGTACGACGTGATCGTTGACCTAGTGACCTTGCCGGAGTTCATCCAGTCGGAGTTCAGTCACGCTGAGTCGAAGGGCCGTAAGTTCGGAAATCTCCGGGCAGTTACGAAACTGAAGAAATCGATTACACGTCCGGGTACAGAATTTTCCACCGACCACAAAATGGACCTTGCAGCCTCCCTCCCTATTGCGGCAGCTTTCCGGGAGCTGCTGGAACTCAAAAATGGTCGCTACCAGTGGAAGGCTGATTACAAGCAGGTTTTCAAGGCGGCTTCTGAGGAGCTTTACAAGTCTTTGGTGATGAAGAGCAGAACGGCAAAGAGCGTCAATGCGCTGGGGGCTGATACGGAGTACTGGACCCTGGCGTCCAATATCGTACTGCGGGCGAAGGAAGAAGCACTTTCTACTTTAGTTTAAGAAATTAAATCACCGGCAAGGAATATAGGCGGCCCACAAGGGTCGCCTATATTTTGCGAGAATGGTTTGCCATGGTGAAAATGCGCGCACCGCGTTCAGTGCAGACTGGAAAACACCGCATTGGCTCTGAGCTATTCGCGGTTCTCATCAAGTTTCCCACCGGCATTTTCACTCTTTTGTTGAAAAACGATGGAGCGACGTCCTTTATCATGCGCAACGGCTGCCGTCGACTCCGGTCCACGCAATAGAGACCCTGCCTTCTAAGCAGAGGCTCCTTGGGACCACGGATTATGAGGCCGTCGCTCTAGTGAGCGCCCCGCGCCCAGACGGAGCAGCACCAAAGAAAACAACCGCCCTGACCTTCTGATTTGTAGTCAAACGCTCTTTTCAGGGCAAAAAATTAAAGATGCAACCTAATCCGGTCGATAGTCGTCTACAAGATAGTTGACATTTGTGCACTGGTTGGCTAATATCCAACTACTATGTCTTTAAAGTGCTTCACCAAATCCGAAGCAGTAACCCTGATTAGGCACTGTCTGGATGAAGGACGGGTGATTGCCAGTAAGCACTTTCGAGACGAGCTGAAGGCGGAATGCTTGAACATCCTCGATGCTCACCACGTTTTGAACACCGGGAATGTTTTTCGGGAACCAGAGTTCGATGTTCGCTACCAAGAGTGGAACTATCGGATGGAAGGAACCGAGCCAGATGGAAAGCAGCTGGCAATCGTCTTTTCCTTCAAAGAAGACGATTTGGGTTTCTTGATTACAGTCTTCAGTATTCGGGGCTAAGCCCGAATAAATATCCCTCTCCCTGAGAGGTAGAATGGCGTGGACCACATGGCAAACAAGGCAGTACGTTGCAGCGATTGCGGAAACGACGCAACGATAAAGAAGGGGATCTACCGCTTCGCGGAATGCGGTCTCAACAATGTCCTTCTGAAAGGGATTGAAATGATCGAGTGTCCTGTTTGTGGGAACGTCGATCCGATCATCTCCCATATGACGGAGTTGTTCCGCGTAATAGCGATGGCGATGATCGCAAAGCCACAATCGCTGACCGGCAGCGAAGTCCGTTATCTCAGAAAATATGCGGGCATGAATGGGGAGCAGTTTGCCCGCATGTTGCACACCGATAAGACCACGGTTTCAAAGTGGGAGAACGACGCAATTAAGATTGGATCAAAGACGGATCTATTGATTCGCGCGGTCGCTCTCCAGATTGGCCCTGGTCTAAAAACCGAGGCGGAACGACTCATTAGAAATTTCGAAGTGATAAACGAAGAAAGCGATGAACAACAACCCAATCGTCTCGAAGTTGATTCCGAGACTTTGGAGTATGCGTACGCATGAGTGTGTGAATGCGACAGCGGGTCCAATTTGTAAACCGAATGAAGGAGACAAATGGCGATCATCAGCGGGAGTGTTCAACTGAATCAGCTCAATGACGCAGATATGGCAAAGGTATTTGAATTCAAGGCTGCTCACGAAGGCAAATTCAATTTTGATTTCCATACGCCACAGCCAGGACAGTACAACCCAGCACCGGGAGTGAACAACGTCACTATTGGTTGGTCAACGATAGAAGGGCTCGATCTTACGAGCGAACTCGTAAAAGAGCTTTTGCCTAAGGCTGACGCGGCTACACGATAGCGCTAGGAGAAGAGTAATGGCGGACAAAAAATTGTTTATCGAACGTCGAGAACAAGGTGACTACGCGATCAGAAAACCCGATTCGCAACGGGCGAGCGACGTTCTGCCAACTCAGGCGGAAGCAATCGAAAGAGCAAGGGAGTTGAATCGAGGTAAAGCACCACTTGTTGAGCGTGTTCGATACACTACAAACGGAAAACCCGATCAATGGCGCAAGCCATGATCTCGCGAGAACTCCCCGTTTTCTGCTAAACGGTTACACACTTGGCCGCGCTTTTTGCGCGGCCTTGCTGTTTTGGTGTTCCGCCCATAATTCTGAACACGGCGCGCCCGCATTTGCGGGCCCCAATGGACTACTTCAAACCTTTTAAGAGGGAACTTTATTGCAGATTTTGCAACATCCTGCCGGGCAAGACACCAGCACACACGTCCCCAATACAATCCTTGTACAAACGACCGTTTAGAAGATATTGGACACGATGAGACGGCTCAGGCTGCCGTCCCTATCACGGCAGAGGCGATCCCTTCCACCCCATCTTTTCAACACTAGTGTGGAAATGCCGGTGGGGAATCTTGTGACAGACGCGAATGGCTCAGTGTTCATGGGGTGTTCTCCAATCTGCCCTGAGCGTGGTGCGCGCGCCCTTCCTCAGATGCAAATTTTCTCGACCTCATCGAGCGAGATCTCGTCCGACCGGCGATCGTAAAGCCCGGTTGTCCTGGCCGACTCGTGATTGGCCATCTGCTGCGCGATCTCAAGCTTGCCGCCGTTCTTTAGATACGCAGTTATGCCGGTGGCGCGAAACGAATGGCATCCGATCTCGGTCTTGATGCCGGCGTTCTCGGCCCGTCGGCGGATCATACGCCAGACGTCGCTTTGCAACATGGCATGGTCCGTCAACTTGCCGCTGCGCGCCCGCGTGGTGCGGAAGAGCGGCCCCTTGCGATCACCGCCGATCGCGGCCGAAGCGATGTAGGCCTCGAGATACTTGTCCAGGTTGTGATGGGTCGGCATCTCGTGCAGCTTGCCTCCTTTCTCATGCAGACGCACCCAGCCGCGGCACCCCTGGACGTAGAAGTCCTCGACCCGCATGCCGAGCACGGCGCCGATCCGGGCGAAGGTGTAGACCATCAGCGCGATCAGGGCGCGATCGCGCTGCCCGACCACCGATTCGATATCGATGGCATCAAGCAGCTCCCGGGCCTCCCCCGGCGTGAGCACCGGCGTCTTGCCTTTCTTCTGGGTGTACTTGGGCCCGCGCACGGCGTGCGCTGGATTCGAGGCCATCACCTGGCCGACCACCAGCCAGTCGAAGAGCATGCGCAGCGCCGCCAGGCGCAGTTTGACCGTCGGCCGGGAATTGGTCTGCAGCTGGCGCTCGACGAAGGCGGCCACGTGCACCGCCTCCACCTGGGCAAGCTCGATGATTTCAATCTCGGCGCAGAAGGCGGCGAACTGGCGGACAGACTCCATATAGGCGCGCCGGGTGTTGCGGTTGCGGATGTGCGAGCTGAAGAAGTCGCGCAACCGCTTACGGGCCTCCGGCCGCGCCGTGAAAAGCGACGGCGGAGAGGATGCGCCTGAGACGATGATGCCAGCGGAGGTCTCACTCATGCGTGGCTCCTTCCAAATGACAGTGAATTCAAACAACTGACTACCGGACCCCTAAGTAGCAGGGTAAAAGGAATCCGGTTGGCCACCCGCCTCCGGCTCCAAGGGCAATTTTGGCCCGCCCAGCTAAATACCTGGGAGGTCAAGCAAATGAAAAAGAGCCCTTATGAAATCATCATCGTCATCATTGCAATCGCACAGCTTGCTGTCGCAATCGCATCGCTACTAATCCGCCGCTAAAGTCGGCATAACTGGGGCTGTGGCGATGCCACGGCCCTTCTTCCGGGCGCCGCCGCCCGCGTCGGAAAAAGGCGAAGCGGTGGGTTTCATGCCGTGTCACTTTCTGAATTGGCATATGCGCCCTTAGCGGGGCGCGTAGCCAGCCTCCGCCATGGCCGCCTGCACCGTCCGCACCGCGTCCATCATCTCGTCGGTCTCCTGCTGATTCACCGCAAGCTCCCTCACAGTGCTGGCGGTGATCCGTTTCAGCAATTGAGCAAAAGCCCAGGCCTGCTCCTCCGGCAACTCCAACGCGCTGCGTGTCTGCTTCATGTGCGACGTCCCTCCGAGCCATGGAATGCAAGGATTGTACTCCCGCTCTCTGCGCATGGTAAAGGACATTATCATGCACAAAAAACCTGCCAGGCCGTACGTCCCTTTTCAATCTGTCGTAGGTAACTAGCGAGTGCGAGAAATCTTTTTGATTGGCTTGTCGTCAGGTCCGTAGAGCGTTGCTCCGACCTCGACCACGCTCGTGTTCGTGAATCGAGCTTTGAACCAATCGAGTGCTTTATCAACCAACGCTTCGCCGGTTTTCTTGTAGAGATGCTCCGCGGCTGCCGCACCGATTCCTAAGGCTGCGCCGTCCACGAAGCGGAGGACAATGTGAAACTCCGGAATTCCCGCCATTGGGAAGGAGCGGTACTGTGGTTTTCCAATGATGTCTGGAAGGCAGGTCGCTGATTCAATTCCATCTAACCCAGACAGGTCCGCCGTAAGTTCTTTAACCTCTTTGAGAGTGAGGCTCTTGGTGTGAATGGTCAGATTCGGCATATTGGTCTAACGTCCCTATAATTCAGAAAACGACACGGTGTGTGCGGCCTCGTTCTTGCGTTTACTGCCCTTCGGGAATAGACCTTGGTTGTAACACAATAGCTCCAGGCAAGCGGTCAGCGAGACGTCCTATTGTCCAGTCATATCCCCGCGTTGGATCAGTAGAGACATAAAACCAAACCGGCCCCGTATGTTCCATGCCATGTGGTCCCCGAAGAACAAAGATCGCATTTGCTTCCTGCAATCCATTCGTGAGCAAACCTTCGCAATCATATGTTGTGGATATGAATGTTCCAGGAAGAAGGACAGGCGGCCCTACGAGGTCGCTTGTTCGAATGGAGCAGTTTGGGCTCGTAGCGGTGATAATGATCTGATCGACAAAGAAGATGGTGTTCCCTAAATTGAAACACCTGAATACGATCTCGGGTGTGCCCTTCCTTTTGGCTATCTCTACCGCCACCTTCGGTTTTGCATCCTCTTCCCGGAGCCGATCCTCTCGCTCCCACCTCGATTGTTGCTCTTTAGCTTTAGACTCATCCTCCCTCTCCCATCGCCTTCTTTGTTCTTTACCTTTTACAAGGCTATCGAAATACAGAATGACGGTGGCAAGGACCAGTAAAAGGGTGGCTCCGACCAGTCCCCAGGTCGCAGGGACAAGAGACTTTTCGTTTGTCAGCCAATCAGGCATCGCTAGCAAAAAAACATGATTTATCTCGGCGCACTTCTGACGCTGCCTATCCGACTTTTCGCTCGGCTTCTAGTAGGGCTTCTCGGAGCAGCATTTTTAGATAGGTCTGGTAACGCAGACCTTTTCGTTGCGCTTGCTCTCGTGCGCGGGAGATGTCTTCTTGCTCGAGCCGAATCGTTGTCGTAGGCGTTGCTCCTCTATGCGCCACTGTCCCGCGCCCGAGGCGTTTCTCAGCGGCAGCCTTTTGAAAAGCCCCAGAGATCTTGTTCTGGTGCTCGGCCCACCAACGAGCTTCTTCAGCTTCGTTAGCGAAACTAGGGGTCTTCATCTCCTCCGCCATGATTTTCTCCTGCTTCTGCTTCTGCATTCTGCGCATATAACTCTCTGAGTTTCTTGTTGGCCGGAAAGGCTGTCACCACGCGCACTTTTTGACCGCGCCAAGTTGTGACAACGACCAAGATGCGTCCGACATCCGTCTCTCCCACCTGTAACGTGCGCTCTTCACCACCGCGTATCTGTATCTCCAGATCCAGCGGTTCGTTGAGTACAACTTGTTCTGCTTCTTCGGGGCTTACTGAATGCTCCGCGATATGACTGCGATTTGCATCATCCCAACTGAATTCCATTGTGCGGTTGCCCTTTGTTTAAGGCGGCTGCGCCGATTGATTTTGTTTCTAGACATGGCAGTACCGTTCTCCTTTATTCGGGATACACGCATTGGTATCACTCAACGACATTGTAGCTACAATGTAATTACACGTCAAGAGTTTTGGGCGTGAGACAGGGCTCAGGCCACTACACAGAAACAACCGCCCCGTAGGTTAAGTGAAATGCCTACGGACGGTTACTGGCTCCTCTAAAATTGTTCTACAAAACGTAACCGACATTCGCAATAGCATTAGTTGGCCATCGCGACTGCCTTGCTGTGCTGGTCTTCTTGCATCCGTTTTGGCTGAAACTCACACCCAGCATTGCGGTACGGACAACCATGGCATCCTTTGCAGAATGCGTCCGGGGCCTGTTTGCTGACTATGTGGAGCGAATTGCCGTTGTCGTCGCGACGCTCCTTCTGCAGAACCCTATCTGTAAATTTGTACAGACGCAGGTTCTTCCCGAATATGCGTTTCCGACCTAACTCCGAGGCCTCGACCATGTCATTCGCTCGAAGTTGAGTACCGATCCAGCTCGGCCGCGCCCACTCGGGAATTTCCGTTGAACTGCTTTTGTCATAGTCAGCCTCAAGCAAGAGAGTATTCGTTCGGCCAACACCATGGTTGACGGTCCCGGTGTGCGGGGGGTAGGTTACTTTGCCGATTTGGCGACGTAGGCGATAGGGGTGAGATCGGCCAGGGAGTGGATGGAGCGGTCAGC
>Ga0182030_10020012_pt1 | contig 12680 bp, 13 predicted proteins | sample 812S3MmetaG_FD_121299 | JGI IMG/M metagenome (GOLD analysis project Ga0182030, IMG submission 121299) | Permafrost microbial communities from Stordalen Mire, Sweden - 812S3M metaG (Illumina Assembly) | ecosystem: Environmental > Terrestrial > Soil > Wetlands > Permafrost | place: Sweden... | reverse complement strand
CCGCTCTGGAATGGCCCACGCTGAATGGAGGAAAGCGTCACCTCACCGGCGAAACGCTCACCCACGAAGATCCCGAAGCCGTAACCGGTGCCCAGATGCCGCTCGCGTTCCCGGATGCCACAGCGCGCCGCAAAGCTGGGCCGGTCCTCCGTCGGCATGGGTGCGCCCTTGGGTCGAGGCTCCCACCGGAGAAGCCAGCTGGCGCAACGGGTCCGTACCTCGTGCCAGGCGGCAAAGTCGTCCTCCCTCAACGAGCGCAGCAACACCCGCTTCCCCCTGAGCTCCAACGGTGCGTGACGCACCGCCCTAGCCGCAGTCATCGTCCGAGTACCTCCTTCAGTGCGCCAAGCAGGGCGAGGACGTTGCGCCTGCGCGCGGTGTGTCCCATGCAGCCGATACGCCAAACCTGTCCGGCCAGCTGGCCGGCCCCCGAACCGATCTCGATCCCGTACCCGGAGAGAAGCGATCGCCGGACCGCGGCCTCGTCAACACCCGGGGGGACACGCACGGTAGTGAGCTGCGGCAGTCGGCATTCAGGCCGGACCAGCAACTCGAGGCCGAGATCGGTGAGTCCGTCCTGCAGGATTCGTCCACACTCGGCATGCCGGGCCCACGCCGCCTCGAGTCCCTCGTCCAAGAGCGCACCAAGGCCGGCGTGCAGCGCGGCCACCATGACGACGGGGGCCGTGTGGTGGTACACGCGTGCTCCACCGGATTTGTCATTGACGTACCGGGCAAGAAGATTGAGGTCCAGGTACCAACTGGAAGGCCGCTCGACGATCCGCTCCAGCGCGCGCTCCGAGACGGTCATTGGCGCCAGCCCGGGTGGGACTCCCAGGCACTTCTGGGTACCGCTGTAGGCGATGTCAACACCCCATCCGTCGACATCGACCGGGATCCCCCCCAACGACGTCACCATGTCCACCAGGAGCAGCGCGTTCCCTTTTCCCGCTCCCAGCGGGGCTACCTCGTTCCGCACACCGGTGGAGGTCTCCGCGTGCACGACGGCCACGATGTCCGGTGACGGGTGGGCGGCGAGTACCCGCTCGGGGTCGAGAGATTCTCCCCACTCGCCATCGACCCGGACAACTTCGGCACCGTGGCGGTTCGCCACCTCGCACAGACGTTCGCCGAACACGCCGTTGACCCCGACGACCACAGGGGCCCCGGGGCGCACGAAATTGACAAGCGATGCCTCCATACCCGCCGATCCGGTCCCACTGACTGGCAGGGTCAATGCGTTCGAGGTCGCAAAGACCTGGCGCAGGCGGTCGTTCGTCTGGTCGAGCAGGCACAAGAACTGTGGGTCGAGATGCCCGAGCACCGGCCCGGCCATAGCCATTGCGACCTCCGGGTACGGATTCGAAGGTCCGGGACCCATCAGCAAGCGGTCGGATATCGCCATCCTCGAATCGTGGCAGGTTGGCGCTCACCTGCGCCAACGCGCCAGATGACGTGCGGAGGCAACCGTGATCGACCTGGAAGGACCAGGCGGGGTCGGCCTGCTGGCGGCCCTCACCATGGGAATCCACAGGAACTGGCAGGCTGACCTGATCAGCCGCTCGCCCTACCTACCGGTTGGGCACTGAGCTTCAGGCGTGAGTCCACCAGGCGGCCCAACACCCCCCACGGCACGAGCGCCTCGGCGGGGTTCGACCACTTCCGCTTGAGGGACATGAGGAGTTTGTAGCGAATGATGTCCTGCCACCCGGAGCCGTAGCCCGGAAACTCGGGCTCGAACCCGGCAGTTCGGAGAGCACGAGCCAGCGTCAAAGGCTCAAAGTAGGAGATGTGCACTTCCGGAGTGACATAACGCCACTTCGTGATGCGATCGTGGTATGGCTGCGCATTCCCTGTCGTAAGGAAGAAAAGGCCACCGGGCTTCAGGAGTCGACGGATCGAGCGCAGCAATGCGACAGGGTCCGGAGTGTGTTCGATGACCTCCACAGCGCTGACAATGTCGAAATGCCCTTGGTATTGGTCAAAGTCGTCTTCGGCAATCGTCGGAGTGCCGTTGTTCCGCAGCAACTCGGCGCACCATCCCTGTTCGAAGCCCATGGCATCGATACCCTCAGATCGCAGGTACTGGACAAGGCCGCCCGTTCCGCATCCGAAGTCGAGCCATGTGGTGTCCTGTGCGATCGGGGTCAACGTGCGTACCCGTTCGAGCACTCCACGCCACTCGTATTGTCGAACGGTACGAGTCGGGTGCTGCACCTCCCCCACGTAATTGAGTTTGGTATCAGCGCCCCGCCCGTTGTAGTAGTCCTCCGAATAAATGTGGTCGTAGTCCAGCCAGGGATCCGCGACAAACACGAACTGGCAGGAATCGCACCTCCTCAAGAGGTATTCCCGCGGATGCACTGTCCCGGAAACGACGCCGACGTCCACGATGTCCCCGCCGTCGCAGATCGGACATGCGGTAACAGCCACGGGCGGACGGTATCTCGGCTCGCCGCGGAGAAACAACCGACCAGCAGTGCGCTGCCCTTCCCCGCATGGGAGCCCCACCACAATTCGCCCCCGTCATGCCGGCGAAGCTTCGAGGCCGAGGAATGCCATGGCAGTGAGGTCGCAGGAACGACGAGGCGAGCCCGACCGAATGCCCGTGGTCACCGTCCCGATCGGGTGTGCGGCGTGGTCTTGCGCCTCCGCCCTCCGACGCTGGTCTGCCGGAGTCCTCGTCCGGACCCTGTTTCCCGGTTCCTTCTCGGCCGCTTCGCCCCTTCCCGCCTGCTGAAACCCTCACATGGAGAACCTCCCGAAACCGGCTCGGTGCTATGATTTGGTGGTGGTAATTCAGGTCTCCCGCCGGGTTGTCACTCCTGTTGCAATCAAGTTCGCTGGCACCGTTCCACAGCATAAACTTGCAGCTCAAGTCCCTTGAGGCGAGCACTTAATGTGGCACTCTATACGGCGAAGCGACCCCACCTCCGGGCGACCTATCGTCCATCCGTGCCGACGATCGTTTGCCCTCGGATCTCCGCCGTGGTTGAGCGGTATTGCCAAAGCTCTCCGTTCAGGCAGCGGACGGGTGCGAGTGTCCGACGCAGGTCCAGGTCATACGGAGTCGATGTCTGCCAGCGAGGTGAGGGCTGCTGATGAGTGAACAGGCGGGCGAGAGCCTGGGATCCAAAACCGCACTTGAGAACGAGGCGGTGGTACCTGCCGTAGCCGGCTCAATGGTTGACCTTGCCGATTCTGAAGTCGAGCTACTCATTCCGCAGGACGACGTGAGCGATCCGGAGGTGTCCATCGTCATTCCCGCGGTCAACGAGGAACTGACGATCTCCGACTTCATCGAATGGTGCAAAGAGGGGATCGCTGCGGCAGGCGTGCGGGGCGAGATTCTCATCATCGACAGTTCCACCGATCGCACGGCCGAAATGTCTCTGGACCGTGGGGCACGCGTCCTGAAAACGCCCAAGCGAGGACTCGGACGTGCCTATATTGACGCCCTGCCGTACATCCGTGGCTCCTACGTCGTCATGGGCGACGCGGACTGCACCTACGATTTTCGCCAGCTCGCGCCCTTCGTCGATCGCCTGCGCGAGGGATACGAGTTCGCCATGGGCTCACGGTGGCTCGGGTCCATTGAGCCAGGGTCGATGCCCGCCCTGCATCGCCGCGTCGGCACCCCGGCGACGACCTGGATCCTCAATTGGCTCTACGGCTCCGAGTTCACCGACATTCACTGCGGGATGAGGGGCATCTCACGTGATGCCCTGTACCGGATGGGCCTCTCATCTCAGTCATGGGAGTACGCCTCGGAAATGGTCCTCAAGTCGGTGCGAATGGGCCTGCGGACCACCGAAGTGCCCGTGACGTTCTACAAGGATCGGGACGGTCGAGTCTCGCACCACAAGCGTGCGGGTTGGTTCTCACCATTCCAGGCGGCATGGATCAACATCCGCGCCATGCTGATCTATCGCGCTGACTTCTTCGTGCTGAAGCCAGGACTCTTCATGTTCTTCTTAGGTTTGGTCATAACGCTGCCGCTCAGCTTCGGCTCGATCACGATCGGCCCGGTGACCTTCGAGCTCTACTGGATGCTGCTCGGGCTCACGTTGACGGTGCTCGGCTTGGAAAGCTTTCTCTTCGGTTGCCTGGCCGAGGTCTTCTGCGACTATGGCGGGGAATCACGCCGAAAGTGGATGGCCAGGTTCCGCTATACCCCTTCGGTTCTCACTAGCATCGGCCTTATGGTGGTCGGCCTCGGGTTATTGGCGACGCTCTTGGCCCGCTACCTGGCCAATAACTTCACTCTTCCACCTGCCACCTCGAATATCGACCACCTCGCCGTCACCGGGATCTTGTTCATCATCATCGGCTTCTCGCTTTTCGGGTTCACCCTGCTGCTGCATGCCACGAACGTCCGCTATGGCAGTACCGTCGCGTCCACGACGTCGAAGCTGTGAGCGACCCCAGCACCGGGCGATCTGCGTCGTTCGGCCAGGAACACGAGCTCACCGCTGTCGACCGTTTGGGTGTGTGGTTGTCCCAACGCAAGGCGCTCACGCAAGTGGCGCCCTGGCAGGGCAAGGATGTCGGTGACTTCGGCTGCGGGTACGAAGCTGCCCTGATCCGGAGGATCCTTCCCGAGGTGACGAGCGCGACTATCGCGGACGTGGCCATCGCGCCCGACCTCAAGGAGAACCAGAAAGTCCGTGCCTTTGAGGGGACGATGCCCGAGGTGCTGTCCAAGGTGAGCGACGCCTCCCTCGACATCGTGCTGTGCGTGGCAGTGCTCGAGCACCTCTGGGACCCGGACGCCGCCCTCCAGGAGTTCCATCGGATGCTCAGAGTGGGCGGGGTCGCGTTCTTCACGGTCCCAACCTGGTTGGACAAATGGCCCCTCGAGTTCTCGGCCTTCAAACTTGGGCTCAGCCCACCAGCAGAGATGAACGACCACAAGCGCTACTACGCCCCCAAGGATTTCTGGCCCATGCTCGTTCGCGCAGGGTTCTGGCCCCAAGACATCCGCTGTCGACGTCACAAGTTCGGCCTCCATACCTTCGCCACGTGTCGAAAGCGAGATGAGACCGGTGGCGTTCGCTGACGCTTTCCTGGCCGAGTCGATCACCATCCTCTCGGACCTGGACCGCAACGCCATAGAGGAATGCGCCAGCGGGCTTGCGACCGTGCGCAGCCGCGGTGGTCGGCTTTTTGTCCTCGGGGTCGGCGGATCGGCCGGACACGCGTCTCACGCCGTCAACGATTTCCGCAAGATCGCCGGTTTCGAGGCTTATGCGCCCACCGATAACGTCTCGGAGCTCACCGCCCGGGTCAATGACGAAGGGTGGGACACCACATTCGCGGAATGGCTGCGTGGGTCTCATCTTCGTGCCGAGGACGCCGTGTTGGTCTTTTCGGTCGGCGGAGGCAACCGGGAAGCGAACGTGTCGACGAACCTTGTGCGCGCCCTCGAATTGGCCGTCGAACGGGGCGCATCGATCTTCGGCATTGTGGGTCGAGACGGCGGGTTCACCGCCAAAGTTGCCGACGCCTGCGTGATCATCCCGCCGATCTACCCTGACCACACGACTCCGCACACCGAGGGGCTGTGCGCCGTGGTCTGGCACTTGTTGGTGTCCCATCCCGCCCTGGCCCAACACGTGACGAAGTGGGAGTCGATGTGACCGTACCCGACATCGCCGACGACAGTCCGCGGCGAGTGGAAGTGGTCGGAGGGGCCGGCTTTATCGGGGCACACTTCGTCGATCGCCTTCTCGCAAGTCCGTCGACCGAGATCGTCCGGGTCTACGACAACTTCTCCTCGGGGCGCGAGTGGCACCTGGCGGCGCATCAGGATGACCCCAGGCTCGAAGTCGTCGTCGGTGACGTCGCCGATCTCGATCGCCTGACCCAAAGCATGTCCGGGATCGAAACGGTGATCCACCTCGCTTCGAATCCCGACATCGCACGCGCTGCCACCGAACCAGCAGTGGATTTCGACCAGGGCACTCTGCTGACGCACCACGTTGTCGAGGCCATGCGCCGGGCCGAAGTGCGACGGATCCTCTACGCATCAGGAAGTGGCATCTACGGCGACCTCGGGGAGTTGGAGCCGACCGAGGATCACGGACCGCTGGTCCCGGTTTCGACCTACGGCGCCAGCAAACTCGCCGGCGAGGCACTCATCTCGTCCTACTGCTACATGTTCGATCTGGTTGGCGTCGCCTTCCGCTTCGGCAATGTCGTTGGTCCGCGCCAGACCCATGGAGTTGGCTTCGACTTTGTGCGGCGGCTGCTCGCCGATCCGACCGAGCTCACCATTTTGGGCGACGGATCGCAGAGCAAGTCGTACGTCCACGTCAGCGACGTCATCGACGCCGTCCTGCTGGCCGCCACTGCGGCCCCTCGGCCCTTCGCCGTCTTCAACGTCGCCACGGGTGACTACATCACCGTCACCGAAATCGCCGAACTGGCCGTCGACGCCGTCGGTCTCGAGCCAGGTTCGACACAGTTCGCCTACACCGGCGGGGACCGCGGTTGGCGGGGCGACGTCCCGATCGTCCGTCTCAATACGGATCGGATTCGGGCCCTCGGCTGGACAAACGCTCGCACCACCCGGCAGGCCTTGGCGGATTCCCTGGCAGCCATGTTGGTCGACGCCCGTGCCGGCCGGCTGTCGTGACGTCCCGGCCGGCAGTCTTCTTGGACCGTGACGGAGTCATCAACCAGGCGGAAATCCGCGACGGAGCACCACGACCGCCGAGAGACCTCGAGGACTTTGTGTTGTTGCCCGGGGTCGTCGAAGCGGTCCACCTGCTCCGGCGTGCCGGCTTTGCCATTGTGATCGTCACAAACCAACCCGACGTCGCACGCGGTGATCAGCGACGATCGGTGGTCGAGGCCATGAACGAGCTGGTGCGCCAAGCGCTCGAGCCCGACCGCATCGATGTCTGCTATCACGACGAGGCCGACGGCTGCGACTGCCGCAAGCCCGCTCCCGGCATGCTGTTGGCCGCAGCGAAGGACCTGGCACTGGACCTGAGCGCCAGCTTCATGGTGGGTGATCGCTGGCGCGACATAGATGCGGGTCGTCAGGCGGGCTGCCGCACCATCTTCGTGGACCGGGGCTACGCCGAACGCCAACCGGCCGCACCGGACGCTGTCGTCGCCGACCTACCTGAGGCCGTTGCCTGGATCACAACGAACGTCACCCAGAACCAGGAGGCTCGCAGTGCCTGACACCCGCCCACTCCGCATCAAGGTCTTCGCCGATGGCGCTGACCTCCAGGGAATGCTCACTCTCGCCCAGGACCCGCTCATCTCCGGCTTCACCACGAACCCCACACTCATGCGTCGTTCCGGGGTCACCGACTACGGGACGTTCGCCAAGGAAGTGTTGGCCGCCGTGACCGAACACCCCATCTCCTTCGAAGTCGTGGCCGATGACTTCGAGGAGATGCGCCGTCAGGCGCGTCTGATTGCCTCGTGGGGCGACAATGTGTTTGTCAAGATTCCGGTGACAAATACCCGGGGGGACAGCTCGGCAGACCTGATCCGGGAGCTGAGCCTCGAAGGGTTGAAGCTGAACGTCACCGCGATCCTCTCGTTGCGGCAGGTCTGGACGGTGGCCGAAGCACTGGCCGAGAGCCCGGGAGCCGTGGTCTCCGTCTTCGCCGGCCGCATCGCGGACACGGGTCGGGATCCGGTTCCGCTGATGGTTGCCGCACTCGAGATGCTGACCGATCTCCCACACGCTGAGTTGCTCTGGGCCAGTCCTCGCGAGATCCTCAATGTGGTGCAGGCTGATGGCATCGGCTGTCACATCGTGACGGTCACCCACGACCTCCTGAAGAAGATTGGGGGTCTCGGGCGGGATCTCCAGGATGTGTCGCGCGATACCGTCGTGATGTTCCACGACGATGCGCAGCAATCCGGGCTGGTCTTGTGAGGCGAACGTCTCCTGGTCAGGTGGCTGCGAGGTGATCATCACTCGGACGCCGCTACGGATCAGCCTTGGTGGTGGAGGGACCGATCTGCCCTCGTACTCAGACCGATACGGAGCGATGGTGATTGCGGCTGCGATCAACCGCTACATCTTCATTGCGATTAACCGCACCTTCACCAACGACTACTTCCTCAAGTACTCGGCCCTCGAGCGGGTAGCCACCATTGAGGAAATCGAACATCCAATCGTCCGGGAAGCATTTCTGCGACACCCGGTCGGGCCTGGAGTCGAGATGGTCAGCATCGCCGACATCCCGGCCGGTACGGGTCTCGGCTCATCCGGTGCCTTCACGGTCGGGCTCCTGCGAGCACTGTGTGCCTTTCGGCGCGAGCACGTCACCGACAGTGCACTCGCGGCCGAGGCATGTGAGATTGAGATCGAGTGTCTTGGAAGGCCGGTTGGGAAGCAGGATCAATACATCGCGGCTTTCGGGGGTCTCACGTGCATGGGATTCGAGAAAGACGGCGGAGTCGACATCTCGCCACTGCGCATCTCCAACGACACTCTGAGGGATCTTGAGGAGCACCTCTTGATGTTCTTCACCGGCTACTCGAGGGCCGCCGACTCCGTCTTGGCGGAGCAGAAGACGCGATCCGAAGAGGGCGATGCAGACATGGTGGACAACCTCCACCAGATTAAGGAACTGGGATTCGAGGTGAAGAAGACACTTGAGAATGACGACGCGCTGGGTTTCGGGCACATTCTGGACCGCCATTGGCAGTACAAGAAGCAGCGATCGAAGGCCATGTCCAATCCTGATATCGACCGTTTCTACGAGAAGGCCATGACGAACGGTGCAGTCGGCGGCAAGCTGGTCGGTGCCGGAGCCGGTGGCTTCCTGCTCTTTTACGCCAAGGACCAGGGGGCCCTCCGCTCGGCGCTTGCCGAAGAGGGGCTCACGGAAGTTCGCTTCAGCTTCGATTTGGACGGCTCCGTCGTACTCGTTCGCGACTGACGATGCAGGTCGTCGTACTGGCCGGCGGGCTGGGGACGCGGATGCGAGCCCTGGCACCAGAAATCCCGAAGTGCCTCATTGAAGTGGCGGGACGTCCCTTCGCCGACCTTCAGCTGGGTTGGTTATCCAGCCAGGGAGCATCCCAGGTCCTCTACAGCATCGGATATCTGGGTGACCAGGTCCGGGAGTTCGTGGGAGACGGTTCCCGGTGGGATCTCGACGTTCGGTACGTCAACGAGGGACGCCAACTGCGGGGGACGGCAGGGGCACTGCGGTTGGCCCTGGACCTCGACCTGCTGGAGGATCGCTTCCTCGTTCTCTACGGCGACTCGTACCTCAACGTGTCGCTCAGTGAAGTTGCAAGGATCCACCAGCAGGGCGGCCTGCCCGCACTTATGACGGTCTTTCGCAACGACGGGCGCTGGGAGGAGAGCAACGCGACGTTCGACGGCACACTGGTCACCCGCTACGAGAAGCATGCGGCCAACCCCCCGGACGACATGCGCTTCGTCGATTACGGGCTCTCTGCCCTCGCGCGATCAACCATCGAACAGGAAGTTCCAACGGGCACCCAGCGCGACTTGGCAAGCCTTTTCTCGAAGTTAAGCGTCGAGAGCCTGCTCGGAGGCTTCGAAGTCCACGACCGGTTCTACGAAATCGGGTCCCCGGAGGGCTTGCGAGCCCTAGAACGTATGCTGCTGTCACGGAGCTGACCGGTCAGGTACTGATTCCGGGCGCGTCGGCGAACTCGAAACCAGTCCAATCGCCGCGCGCCCCAGCCCCACCGGCGCAGGAGGTTGCCTACGACGAGCGCTGTGAAAGCACGAGCCCGTCGAGGATGTCGGACTCCGAGACCAGGCAATCGCCGAATCGGAACCATCGCATCACTTCTCGCAAGACAAGGGCTCCACCGAAGATGACGTCCTGCCTCCCCTCCGATATCCCGCGCCGAGCAGCTCGTTCGGCGTAGGTCTCTGTCCCCAGGTCCCGGCACCATTGCTCAACGGCACCGAGGGAAAGGATCGAGTGATGGATCGCGTCCCGGTCGAAGTCGGTGAGGCCGAGGTCGAGCATTGCCAGGGTGGACACCGTGCCGGCCAGCCCGACCAGCCGGCGGCCCGGGGCAAGGTCCTCGAAGGCCGGGGCCACGAGACAGGCCTGACGCAGCTCGTCGGCGATCACCTGGACCGCGGCAGCTTCCTCGGTCGCCGTGGGCGGATCATGCAGGAGGCATCGTTCCGTCAGCCTGACACAACCCAGGTTCATGGAGACAACGGACATCTCGCCGTCCGTCGCCATCACGATCTCGGTCGACCCCCCACCGATGTCGAGCACAACAGGGTCCAAGGCACGCCCTGGCAGATCGGCGGTGGCACCCAGATACGACAGGTGCCCTTCTTCGTCCCCAGCCAGAATCTCGGCCTCGACGCCGATAATGGAGGACGCCGACCGCAGGAACTGCTCGCCGTTGTCCGCGTCCCGGACCGCGGACGTCGCCACGACCCGGGTGGATGCGGTCGCGTGCTCGTCGAGAAGCTGCCTGAAGTGCCTCAGGGCATCCAGAGTCCGGGCGACAGCATCCGTTCGCAGGGTTCGGCTCTCGTCGACACCCTGGCCGAGCCGCGTGATGACCATCTCTCGCACCAGGGTCCGCCCTCCGTCGTCCACGATGAGCAGACGGGTGGAGTTCGTTCCACAATCGACCGCAGCGACGACGTTGGCGTCCGTCATCTCACAGCCGCCCTGGGCGGAGCGTCCTCACGAGACGGAAGCTCTCGACAGGCCGAGCCGCATCGCCACCCATGCCCCGACGGGATCGTCGCCTCCCGCCAACCACCAGGCCACATGGGCATGGAGGCACTTCACGCCCGTCCGGGTTCCCCCGACGCCGCCGGCGGGACGCGGGCCGTCCCCGGCGTCTTGAAGGAGGAGGCTGCGTTCCTGGGCGTAGCGCCGGTGCGCAGCCGCCAGCGCGTCGGGGTCGACGGCGGCGGCGGCCTCCTTGACCCCCCCGGCTGCCTCCAAAGTGCTCACAGCGGCCCGGATCGCTGGATCCACGAGCCAGTAGCGGGTCGGCATCGGCGTGCCGTCGCAAAGCAATGGGGCGTTCGCGATGACCATCGGGTGTCCGCCGGGTCGACGGACAACGACCGTAAACGCTCCGCTCGGCGGACGACCGAGCAGTGCTGTGACGTCAGCGACGTCCTGGGTCGACGCGGTGGTCAACGCCAGAATTCGAGAGTGTGCAGCATGCGCGAGACGAACCCTCCCGATGACGTCGACGTGGACGCCGGGTGGGTGTCGCCCGTCGCCGCGTGCGTGACAGAGGGTGCCGAGCCCGGCTCTGTCGTCGTGGTGGTGGTGACGCTGCCCGGCGGGAGCTCAGGTGTCGCCGACGGGGTCACGGGGCCCACCGACCCCGGGTCGCCGGCGTAGGGGGTACCGGTGGAGGTGGCACCCGAGGGCGGAAGGACTTCGTAGGCCTGTTGCCCCGGGGTAACCAGCTCGTACTGCTCACGGGCAATGCGTCCGATCTCGCCGGTGTCGCTGAGGTTCTTGTTCTCCTGGGCCAGGGCGGCGTCTTGGGTATGCAAGGCGCTGATCTCGGCCTCGGTGCCCTGCAGGTTGGAACGCTGGCTCAGGAGCGATCCGGCGGGGAACCAGGCGAAGATCACGATGGCGGAGGCCACGATGGCCCCGACGAAGCCCAGGCGTGCTCGCCGCAGCGACCCTTTCGCCTCGGCGGCGGACTTCTTGGCGGCGCCGGGGCGACGTGCCGGCCGGCTAGCCCGCGCCATGCCCGATCCCCCCCACGCCCGAGAGCGCCGACAGCCCGGAGAAGGCGGCCGACTCACCCAGGTCCTCTTCGATGCGCAGCAGCTGGTTGTACTTGGCCACTCGGTCCGAGCGGGCCGGCGCGCCCGCCTTGAGCTGTCCAGCGTTGACGGCCACCACCAGATCGGCGATCGTCGTGTCCTCGGTCTCGCCCGAACGGTGTGAGATCACCGTGCCGTACGAGGCGCCGTTGGCCAGCGCCACCGTGTCCAGTGTCTCCGTCAGGGTGCCGATCTGGTTGAGCTTGACCAGAATGGCGTTGGCCACCCCCTCGCGGATGCCGCGCTCCAGAATCTTGGCGTTGGTGACGAAAATGTCGTCGCCCACCAGCTGCACCCTCCCGCCCAGCGCCTTGGTGCAGGCCGCCCAGCCGTCCCAGTCCTCTTCGGCCATGCCGTCTTCGATCGACACAATCGGGTAGCGGCCCACCAGCTCGACCCAGTAGTCCACCAGTTCCGCCGAGCTGAGGGTCCGGCCCTCACCGGGCAGCACGTAGGCCCCGTCTTCCCAGAGTTCGCTCGTCGCCGGGTCGAGCGCCAGCGCGATCTCCTCGCCCGGCACGCGGCCCGCCCGCTCAATCGCCTCGATGAGCAGCTTGACCGCATCCTCGTTCTGCGGAAGGTCGGGCGCGAAACCACCCTCGTCACCCACCGCGGTGGACATGCCGCGCTCAGCCAGCATGCTGCGTAGGGCGTGGTACGTCTCGGAGCCCCAGCGCAACGCCTCGCTGAACGAGGCCGCACCGACAGGCATCAGCATGAATTCCTGGAAGTCGACGGAGTTGTTGGCGTGGGCGCCGCCGTTCAACACGTTGAGCATCGGCACCGGCAACACGTGGGCGTTGGATCCGCCGATGGAGCGGTACAGGGGAATCTCCAGGTCGTCCGCCACGGCTTTGGCGCTGGCCAGTGAGACCGCCAGCAGCGCGTT
>Ga0182030_10020010_pt1 | contig 12681 bp, 11 predicted proteins | sample 812S3MmetaG_FD_121299 | JGI IMG/M metagenome (GOLD analysis project Ga0182030, IMG submission 121299) | Permafrost microbial communities from Stordalen Mire, Sweden - 812S3M metaG (Illumina Assembly) | ecosystem: Environmental > Terrestrial > Soil > Wetlands > Permafrost | place: Sweden... | reverse complement strand
TTCCCGCACAACCCACCCCTGTCCCGGAGGGACACCCGGAATAAGCCCAACGTTTCAACGTTGGGTTGCGTGTGTAAAGGGCGTGAGTTCCGAAGGAACGACTGAGCCCTCACCGGCTCGGCCGCCCCTCCGCGGCTTGATCACACTTTATCCAACCAACCCAATGCTGAAGCATTGGGCTTATCTCGACCATCCCTCCGGGATTCAAGACGGCCGCGGCTGGTCCCGGTTCCGCCTCCCGCCAACCGGACACAATGGGTTCAGCGGGATCTGCATGGACGCGGGGGGGGGCGGCAGGAGCATTTCACGACCAGCGGAAGCACGGCGGGCCGGTTCCGGCACAAGCCCACCCCTGTCCCGGAGGGACACCCGGAATAAGCCCAACGTTTCAAGGTTGGGTTGCGTGTGTAAAGGGCGTGAGTTCCGAAGGAACGACTGAGCCCTCACCGGCTCGGCCGCCCCTTCGGGGCTTGATCACATTTTATCCAACCAACCCAATGCTGAAGCATTGGGCTTATCTCGACCATCCCGCCGGGATTCAAGACGGCTGCGGCCGGTCCCGGTCCCGCCTCCCGCCAACCGGACACAGTGGGTTCCGCGGGATCTGCATGGACGCTGGGGGCGGCAGGAGCATATCACGACCAGCGGAAGTACGGCGGGCTGGTTCCGGCACAAGCCCAGCCCTGTCCCGGAGGGACACCCGGAATAAGCCCAACGTTTCGACGTTGGGTTGCGTGTGTAAAGGGCGTGAGTTCCGAAGGAACGACTGAGCCCTCACCGGCTCGGCCGCCCCTCCGGGGCTTGATCGCATTTTATCCAGCCAACCCAATGCTGAAGCATTGGGCTTATCTCGACCATCCCTCTCCGGGACAATAGCCTCAGGGGAGCTCTGTTCCGGGCTGGGCCGCCTTTGAATCGCCCGCCTGCACCTGCGCGTTCGCGCCGGCCGAAGGCCATTCCACGACCCCTCCTACTCCCGCTGCCACACCGCCACGAACATCCCGTTGGCGCGGTAATCCTCCGGGCGGAGGAAGAGCTCGGTGCCCGCCGGCGCGGCGGGGGCCAGGGGGTTCGGGCAGGGGAGGCGCTTGAAGCCGGGTGCGGCTTGGTCGAAGGCAGCGGCGACGGCGCTGGTTTCGGCCCGGGTAAGGGTGCAAACCGAGTAGATCAGCCGCCCGCCCGGCTTCACCGCCCCCGAGGCCCGGGTCAGCAAGGCTGCCTGCGCCGATGCCAGCTCCGCCACGTCCCCGGGCGTGGTGGTCCACCGCGCGTGCGGGTTCCGCTGCCAGGTGCCGGTGCCGGTGCAGGGGCCGTCGACCAGCACGCCGTCGAAGCGGGTGGCGGTGGGTAGTTTGTCGCCGCCGTCCCAGGCCGCGACGCGGTAATTGAACACCTTCGCCCGCCCGGCGCGGCGGCGGAGTTTCTCGAGGCGCCAGGCGGCCCGGTCGGTGGCCCAGATGAGGCCCTTGTTCTCCATCAGGTCGGAGAGGTGGAGCGTCTTGCCGCCCTCGCCGGCGCAGGCGTCCCACCACGTCTCCCCCGGTTTGGGGGCGCAAACCCAGCTCACCGCCTGCGAGGCGAGGTCCTGCACTTCGAACTCGCCGGCGTGGAACTCGGAGGTGCGGAAGAGATCCTCCCGGCCCATGTAGTCGAGGCTGTCGGCCAGTGGGCCGTCGCCGAACGCGCGGCAATCGCCGAGGTGCCGGGCGAGGGCGGGGCCGGTGCCCGGGCGGGCGCGCAGCCAGAGGCGGGGTTCCGCCTGGAGCGCGGCGGCCCAGCCGGGGGTTACCTCGAGGGCTCCCAGGGTCCAGGCCGGTGCCGCCCTGGCGAGCAGTTCCTCCGGCGGGAACGAGCCCGGGTCGCGGGAAAACCGCCGGTTCAACTCCCGGGCGAGGGCGATTTGCTCCGCCACGGGCGTGGTCTCGTCCAGCCACCCCCGCCAGCGGTAGTAGGCAAACACGATCGCGCTCACCTCCCGGCTCTCGAAGCGGGTGAGGTGCCCCTCGGACTTCAACCGGTCGCGGAGGACCTGGTCGGCCGGTTTTTCGCGATTGGCGGCGGCGATCACCGCCGCGGCCAGCCCGATCGTTTTGGTCGCCATCAGGGCAGCATGCCCCACCGCCGGAGCCTTGGCGAGCGCGGTCCGCGTGGATTGTTCCTGCTTGTCATTTGGGCCGTTTCCCCTAACTTCCCCGTGCCTTTGGCGTCTTGGAGCGGTCAGGTGCGCCGGGGTATCTCAAACACATGATTCGGTTCATCTTTCGAAAAATCGTCGGCTCGAAAAACGAGCGCGAGGTAAAGCGGCTGCGGCCGCTGGTCAAGCGCATCAACGAGATCGAGGCCGGCTTGCAAAACGAACCGGAAGAGGCCCTCCGCCAGAAGACCGCCGCCTGGAAGGCGGAACTGTCCGCCATCACGGACAACGACCGTCTCGCGGCCCGGCTGAACGAGATCCTCCCCGAGGCGTTCGCCGTGGTCAAGAATGCCTGCCGCCGCCTCTGCGGCACGGATGTCATGGTCCGCGGGCACGCCATCCGGTGGGAGATGATCCCGTTCGATGTCCAGCTCATTGGCGGCTACGCCCTCCATTCGAAGCGGATCGCGGAAATGGCCACCGGCGAGGGCAAGACCCTCGTGGCCACGCTGCCGGTGTATCTGAACGCCCTCTCCGGCCGCGGCGTCCACCTCGTCACCGTCAACGACTACCTCGCCGCCCGCGACGGTGAGTGGATGGGCGCCGTTTACCGGTTTCTCGGCCTGACGGTTGGCTGCATCCTGCACGACCAGTCGCCTACGGTCCGCCGCCAGCAGTACGCCTGCGACATCACCTACGGGACGAACGCCGAGTTCGGCTTCGATTACCTGCGGGACAACGGCATGGCGCAGCGCCTGGACGACCAGGTCCAGCGTGGCCACTACTACGCGATCGTGGACGAGGTGGACTCGATCCTGATCGACGAGGCCCGCACGCCGCTGATCATCAGCGGCCCCGCAGTGGTCACCTTCGACGAGCAATACGCGACCTACAAGCCCCAGGTCGAGGCCCTGTACCGCTTGCAGGAACTGCTGTGCAACCGCTTCCTCAAGGAGGCGGGCGAGCTGATCAAGCAGCTCCATCCCGAGGACAAATCGCGTCCGTCGGACGTCGAGGGGATGGAACGGGAGATCGGCCTGCTGCTCTACCGGGTGAAGCTCGGCCAGCCGAAGTCCGTCGGCCTGATGAAGTTTCTGGAGGACCCCGAGAACCTGCGGTTGATGAATTCGGCCGAGCTGCAGCTCCACGCCGACCAGAAGAAGACCGAGCTCTACGCCCAGAAGGAGGAGCTCTACTTCGCGATGGACGAGAAGAGCCACGAGGCCGACCTCTCGGAAAAAGGCCGCAACCAGCTCAGCCCCGGGGACCCGGACGCCTTCATGCTGCCTGACCTGGCGATGGCGCTGCACGACATCGACAACGGCCCGGAGCCCGACCCCCGGAAGCGGCTCGAGGCCAAGACCAAGCTCCAGAGCGACGCCGAGGTGAAGGCCCAGCGCATTCACGCGATTTCCCAGCTCTTGAAGGCCTATTGCCTCTACCAGCGCGATGTCCAGTACGTCGTCCAGGGCGACAAGGTGATCATCGTGGACGAGAACACCGGTCGTCTGATGACCGGCCGGCGCTGGAGCGACGGCCTCCACCAGGCCGTTGAGGCCAAGGAAGGCGTCCAGATCGAGCGGGAGACGCAGACGCTCGCCACCATCACGATCCAGAACTACTTCCGCCTCTACCAAAAGCTGGCCGGCATGACCGGCACCGCGGAGACCGAGGCGGGGGAGTTCTTCGACATCTACAAGCTCGGCGTGCTCGTGATTCCCACCAACCGTCCGGTGAGCCGCAAGGACGCCAACGACTCGGTTTACAAGACCAAGCGCGAGAAATACGTGGCGGTCCTCAATGAGATCAAGGCCATCCATGCCCAGGGCCGCCCGATCCTCGTCGGCACCGTCTCGGTCGAGGTGAGCGAGCATCTTTCCCGGATGCTCACCAAGGCCGGCATTGTCCACGCCGTGCTGAACGCCAAGTTCCACGAGCAGGAGGCTGAGATCGTCTCCCGCGCCGGCCAGCGCGGCTCGGTCACCATCGCCACCAACATGGCCGGCCGCGGCACCGACATCAAACTCGGCGACGGGGTGCCCGCCGCGGGCGGCCTGCACGTCATCGGCACCGAGCGGCACGAGGCCCGCCGGATCGACCGGCAGCTCCGCGGCCGTTGCGCGCGCCAGGGCGATCCCGGCTCCTCCCACTTCTTCATCTCACTCGAGGACGACCTCATGCGGCTCTTCGGTTCCGACCGCATCGTCAAGATGATGGAGAAGATGGGGCTTGAGGAAGGGCAGGAACTCGAGCATTTCGCCCTCAACAAGTCGATCGAGTCGGCCCAGAAGAAGGTCGAGCAGCACAACTTCCAGATCCGGAAGCGAACCCTCGAGTACGACGACGTGATGAACAAGCAGCGGGAGGTCATCTACGGCTTCCGCAACGAGATCATCCACTCGGATGACGTCCGCGACCGGCTGATGGACATCATGGAGGAGGTGGTGGTGGCGAAGGTGGAACAGACCACCACCGCGGGCCAGGATCACCACGACTGGAAGCTGCGCTCGCTGGCCGACTGGGTGAACCTGAACTTCCCGTTGGGGGTGCCGGAGGAGGAGATCCAGAAGGCGGCCGATTCGGGCCACGACAGCCCTGTGCCCGGATCGCTCTACGACGGCCTCTCACCCGCCCAGTTCGCGGTCTGCATCTTCATCTCGGACGCGGTCCGCAAGGCCTACGAACTGAAGATCAGCTTCGAGAAGGAGCTCGCCCTCCGGGAGGTCGAGCGCTACACCATCCTCAACGCCATCGACCATCTCTGGCAGGAGCACCTCTACGAGATGGACAGCCTCCGCTACAGCATCGGCCTGCGGGGGTACGGCCAGCGCGACCCGCTCATCGAATACAAGGCCGAGGCTTACAAGCTCTTTGACGAGCTGATGGTCAACATCAAGTCGGAGATCTGCCACAACATCTTTCGCAGCGCCTCGAGCCTGATGGCGTTCGAGAATTTCCTGCGGAACATGCCGACGAAGACGACCCACCAGGCCACCAGCGCCTACCAGGCACCGCCACCGGATGCGCCGCCAGCCGGGACCCCCAAGCCGGGCAAGGGCGCCGACCTGGTGGGTGATGCGATCGACGATCTGAGCAAGGCAAAGCCGACCCGGGGCGGCCCCAAGGTCGGCCGCAACGACCCCTGCCCCTGCGGGAGCGGCAAGAAGTTCAAACAGTGCTGCGGGAAGTAAGCGCCGCCGGGGGGCTGGTTCCCCGCCGGCGGCCGGCCGCGCGCGCTTAGCGGCGGGCGAGTTCCGCCCCTTTCGGGGTGAGCACCACCTGCTTGGCGACCTTCTTGGCCGGCTTGCTGCAGCAGCACCCCGCCGCTGCGGGGGCGCTGTCATCCGCCTTGGCCGTGGTCGCCAGGCTGGTCGGGGTCTTCGCCTTGGGCGCGCAACAGGCGGCCGTGCCGTCCTTGGTGTCACCGGCATGAGCCACCGCCGCGAAGGCAGTCAACAGTGCGATCGAGAGAATTCGTTTCATGGATCCGATATAACCCGTCCGCGCGCGAAGTCAAGCGCGGCGGGTGGCCACCCCGCTGCGCGAGGCTGACTGCCTCGACAAACCCTGCCCGCACCGGTATGTTGAAGCCGTGAATACGGTTCTGGAAATTGAGAACGCCTTGCGGCGGCTGCCCGCGACCGACCGGTGGGAGGTCCTGCACAGGATTCTCGATGAGCTCCAAGCGGAGGTGCTCGATGAGGCATCCGTCAAGGGCTCCCGCCAAGGTTCCCAGCCCCCACCAGAGCTCCCCGACTATGCCGCCCGCCGCCGCCGCATTTTTGGCGACAAGATCCTGCCTAATATGGTGCTGGACGCCCGGGCTGAAGAACGCTGGTGAGCACCTACGCCGACACCAGCTTTCTGTTCTCGCTTTACGCCGCTGACGCCAATTCGCTCCGGGCTGACGCATGGCGGCAGGCCAACCCTCTCCCCCTCCCGTTCACCACCTTCCACCGGCTCGAGTTGCGCAACGCGCTGAGTCTGGCCCTGTTCCAACAGCGGCTCTCCGAAGCCGAGGTGCAAGCTGCGTGGCAGGAACTCGAGAACGACATTGCCGCCGGCCGCCTCGTGGAGCGCGGCGGCCGCTGGCACCGCGTCCTGGTCGAGGCTGAGAGCTACGCCCGCAACCGCACGCCGACCACTGGCTGCCGCACTCTTGACGTCCTGCACGTTGCCACCGCCAAGCTTCCGGGCGCAACCGACTTCTCCACCTTCGACATCCGCCAAGCCAACTTGGTTGCCAAGGTCGGCCTGGTCGTCGTGGCGCCTTAGGGCCAGCCCGGGTGTCAGTGACATTATCAGTAATAGCGCGGCGTAATACCGAACAATAGTGACGAGTGAGAGCGAAGTTCCCTTGAAGATCTGGTTTTCCGCCATCTTGTGAGCATCCGGACCGTGGATAAAAGTACGATCCAGACCGTCGCGGGCGCGGTGCTGCACCCGTTGGGCTTCTTACCCGGCCGCCTCCTCTTGGGAGCATGTTGTTCGAACACGCTCTGATCCCCATGACGGACCCGCAGCACGACTTCTGGAGCCCGCTCCTCGCTTCCCCCGGGGGCGGCGTGCCGGTGGCCCTCCGGCTGCTGAGCAAAGGCGGACGGCCGTTCCTGGCACTGCCGGCGGCGGCCCGCCCGGCGCTCGCCGTGCTCACGCTCTATCCGGCCCAATCGGCCCGCGCCCGGGCGGCGAAACGGATCCTTGGCTGGCTGATCCGCTGCGGGGTTTCCGCCGGCACGATGCCCGCCCGCGTCATGGTGGACCCGGGCGACCCATTCATCGCCTGCCTGGCTTCGGTGGCCGGGCTCAACCCCGGCGCGGTGCCCGCCTGCGGTATCCTGGCAGGCAATCCCGGCAGCGCCGGCCGCCGGTTTGTGGTGTTGTTGTTCGATCGCGCCGGGCGACCGGCCGCCGTGGTGAAGGCCGGTTTGACGTCCGAAGCGCGGGCGCTGATCCGCACCGAGGCGTCCTTCCTCGATCAGATCGTCGGCCGGCTCGCCGGCATCCCGGTGACCCGCACCCGGTTCGAGGGCGAGCGCGCGACCGCCCTGGCGCTCGACTTTTTCCCGGGCGGTCCGACCCTGCCCGACCATGAGGCGTCGCTGCCCGCCCTGCTCCGCCCCTGGGTTGATCGGAAGCGCACGCTGCCGATTGAGTCCGCCCCCGAGTGGCGCCGGTTGGCGGCGGTCGCTGCCACCGATCGCCTCTGGCCGGGTCTCGCCGCCGCTGTTCGGGGGCGCGCGGTCCATCCAGCCGTCACGCACGGGGATCTGACCCCCTGGAACATCCGCGTTTCTCCGGGCGGTGTCTGGACCGTGCTCGATTGGGAGCGGGGTGTTCTGGACGGCATCCCGGCCTGGGACTGGTTCCATTACCTGGTCCAGGTGGCGATCTTGGTGGAGCGACGGAATCTCGCCGGGCTCGTCGATCGCGCCGAGGAGTTGCTCGCGGCACCAGCCTTCCGGCAGTACGCGGCCGAGGCGGGCATCACGGGTTGCGAGCGGGAGTTGTTCCTGGCGTACCTGCTTCACTCGGTGGAGGTGATCCGTCCCACCGAGGGCCGGGCGATCACCCGCGAGCTGCTGAACGCGATGGCGGCGAGGTAGGCGGCCCGCCGCGGCACGCGGGCACAAAAAAAGGCGTCCCGGAAGGGACGCCTGGGAAAAGGCCAGCGCGGCTCAGGCAGCGGCGGCCGCGGCCGCGGGAGTCTCACCCACCTGGAAGCGCACAAAGCGGCGGACCGTCACCTCGTCGCCGATCGTCTTGCTGACGGCGGCGATGTGCTCCTTGACCGAGATCTCGGAGTTCTTCTTCACGAAACCCTGGTCCACGAGGCAGTAGGTCTGGAAGAACTTGTCCAGCTTGCCTTCGAGGATTTTGGCGATGGCCTGGGGGGGCTTGTTCTTGACCTGATCCGCGGCGATCTCGCGCTCCTTGGCGACGATATCCGCCGGGGCCTGGTCGCGGGAAACCACCACCGGGTTGCCGGCGGCGATTTGGAGGGTGATATCGCGCACCAACTGCTTGAACTCCGGCAGGGCCGCGGTCGTTTCCTTGCCCGCGCCCACTTCCACCAGCACGCCGACTTTGGCGCCGGTGTGGATGTAGGCGGCGATCATTCCGTTCCCCGCCACTTCCATCCGCGCGCTGCGGGGGATTTGGATGTTCTCGCGGATCTTGGCGATCATGGTGATGCGGTCGGCCTCGAAGTCCGTCTTCGGGTCGGCGGCGATTCGTTTGGCCACGTCGTCCGCGAAGGCGATGAACAACTCGTTGCGGGCGACGAAGTCAGTCTGGCAGTTCACCTCGGCGAGGACGCCGAGGCGGCCGTCCGGCGAGATGTATTGGGCGATGAGCCCCTCGCGGGCCGCGCGTCCACCCTGCTTCACGGCGGTCACGGCACCCTTCTTGCGAAGCAGATCGACGGCGGCACCCACGTCGCCGTTGGTCTCGTTCAGGGCTTTCTTGCAATCCATCATCCCCGCGTTGGTCATCTCGCGGAGCTTGGCCACCATGGCGGCGGTAATTTCAGCCATAAAAGTTTTCTGGTCGGTAGTTTCGGGTTAAAGGGCTCCGGGGCGGCGGATGGCCCCGGGGGCCTCCGTCCGCCGCAGGGAAAGCCCCGGGCAAAGTTCAGTTCAGATGGCCGCGGGCGTGGCGGCGGCCTCCGGCGCGGCCGGGGCCGGCGCTGGAGCGGGGGCCGGGGCGGGAGGCGGAGCAGGGGCGGCGGCTGGCGCGGCGGCTTCCTCCTCGGCCGGCTTGCGGCGCGAGAATTTGGCCTCGTATTCCGCCTGGGCCTGCGTGATCACCTGCGCCACGGTCGCCAAGATCATGCGGACCGAGCGGATCGCGTCGTCGTTGGCGGGGATCGGGTAATCGATGATGTCCGGGTCAGCGTTGGTGTCCACCACGGCGATCAGGGGGATCTTGAGCCGGCGGGCCTCGGCGACGGCGTTGTGCTCGCGCTTGATATCGACGACGAACATGGCCGCCGGCATCTTGTCCATGGAGCGGATGCCGTCGAAGAACTTGACCTGCCGGGCCGCCTCACGGCGGATCATCGACTGCTCCTGCTTGACGTAGATGTTGATGGTGCCGTCGGCTTCCATCTTCTCGATCTGCTTCATCCGGGCGATCGACTTCTTGATGGTCGCGAAATTGGTCAGGGTGCCGCCGAGCCAGCGTTCGGTCACCTGGAATTGGCCGGTTTCCTTCGCGGTTTCGCGGACGGCCAGTTGCGCCTGCTTCTTGGTGCCGACGAAGAGGATCTTGCCGCCCTTGGCCACGGTGGTGGCCAGGAAGGTGCAGGCCGCGTCGAGCTGGGTCAGCGTTTTGCTGAGGTCGATGATGTGGATGCCGTTGCGGACGTCGAAGATGAACGGTTTCATCTTCGGATTCCAGCGCTTCGTTTGGTGCCCGAAATGGACACCGGCATCCAGCAATTCCTTAATTCCAATCGTAATCACAAACTTCCTTTGGTTCGGAGCCCGTTGCTTGAACGGACCATCCCGCGGAACACGGGATTATGTTCTATGTTGTTGTGGCCGCTCCCGCCCGTCTGGCGGAAGGCAATGATGGCCGTTTTTTCTCCCGGACCCGCCCGCCTTGCGGTCGACGGTACCCGAAGAGCTTGCGATAGTAGCAAACCAGGCCTTGGATGCAACCCTTTTTGGCGTTTTTTGCGGGTTTCGCGGGGTGGTGAGTGTCCCCCCCCCCTTCCCGGGGAAAAGTGAGGGCGGGGGCTTGGCCTCCTGTAGGCCCGGTGCCCCCACCGGGCGTCTTCGGCTTCCATGTCGAGCGCGATGATCTCGACCTGGCCCCCTTCGACCGGGTGGGCGGCCTGGGCCGGATGTTTCAGCTCTTCGGTTACGAGGTGGACCCGTTGCTGACTGGACTCAACGAGGTGTTGGCGGGATGCCGCCCCGGATTTCTAACGACCAGCCTGATGCGGTAGGCCGCGTGTCCCCACGCGGCGGCGGCTCGAATTCGCCGGGTGAGGGCACCCGGCCTACAACAAGAGCTCGAATTCGCCAGGGGAGGGCACCCGGCCTGCAACCTGAGCCGCTGCCACGCGCCATCGCCGGGCCTACGGCGGGGGTGCGGGCGGGCCTCCAACACAACATGCAGGTTCCAGCAGCCGCCCGTCATCAAGACGTGGTTCAAGACCAGTCCCCCAGGGGGGAATCGAGACGCGCCCCAAGGAAAGCATTGTGCGACGGCTGGCATTCCGGGCAAGATGCGCGACTTTATCACGATGAGCGAAGTGTTGCAGGAAGTGGGGAAGGGGGCGGCGGGAGCCGCGCCGGCGGTGGATTTTTCGCGGCCGGTGGTGCGCCCGAAAACGTCGGGCTTCCAGTTGTTCCGGGACGTGCTGGACCACGGCGGCCCCGGCTACCTCCAGTTTGCGATCACCAACATCTGCAACGCCAAGTGCGACTTTTGCGGGTTTGCGGTGGACCGTTTCGATCCAAAGCAACGCCGCAGCGTGACGCTGGCGGAGGCGAGGGATGTGATCGACATCGCGGTGAAAAACCACATCGGCTACCTCCTGTTCGTCGGCGGCGAGCCGCTGGCGCACCGCGACTTGCGGGCGATGACGCGGTATGCCGCGGAGCGGGGCATCCATCCGATGGTGTGCACGAACGGCTCCCTCTGGACCGAGCAGAACATGCGCGAGTTGGTGTCCGACGGCTTGAGCAGCGTGATCATGAGCGTGGACGCCCACGACGTGGCGCGGCACGAAAAGAACCGCGGCCTGCCGGATGTCTGCCGGAAGATCCGCCGGGCGAACGAGGTGTTCGCGGAACTTGGCATCCAGACGACGGCGAGCGTGACCGCCAGCCGGTTGATCGATGATTACGAGAAGCTCCCCGCGTTCCTCCGGGAACTCGGGTTCACGAGCTGCACCTTCAGCTACCCCCTCAAGAACCTCGCCTCGAGCTACCTCAGCTTCAGCGACTCCAGCCTGGTGAACTACGGGGTGGAGGAGTTGATCGAGGTGTTCGAGAAGATCAAGGTGATGAAGGAGCGGAGCGGTTTTCCGGTCGTGAACCCGCGCGAGTCGCTGAGCGAGATGCAGCGGCATCTGCGCAAGGAGCCGGAGCACTTCGGCTGCCTTGGCGGCCACAAGTATTTTTACCTGGACTGGAACCTGAACCTCTACCGGTGCCATTTCTGGGAGACGCCGATGTGCAACATCTACGATTTCGACGCGTCGAAGTTGATCCGGGATGGCTGCACCCGCTGCATGATCGACTGCTACCGCGATCCGAGCGTGCTGCAATTCGTCGCCATCAGCGCTTCGGACGCCTGGCACAACCTCAAGCGCGGCCGTCCGCTGGCCGCGGCGAAGAACATTTTCGACCGCCGGAACCTCACCTCCCTCAAGGCCGTGTGGGACGATCGGAAGTGGATCAAGAGTGTCTGAGCCTTCCGAGTCCTTGCCCCAAGCGGCACCGGATGCGCGCTTGGTGGTATGCGAATCGATCGTCAACCCGGGCTACCGAGGCGGGTGTGCCAGCCGGAAGACCGTCAAGCCCGCAGCTTCGGCGAGGGCGATTTGGTCGCTGTCGAAGGAGAGCAAGGCGTCCGCTCCGATCTCAATGGCGATTGCCACGTGAAACAGGTCCATGGCGCGGACAACCACCTTGAGCGAGTGTTCGGCCCTCAGTTCGCCGGCGGTGCGCACCGCCTCCGTCCAGCCGAACTCGACATGCGGCCAATATCCGATCCTGATTTCTTGCTCCAACAGCCGGATCAATTGGCGGGACTCGCCCTTGCGGAGCAAACCGGCCCTTTCGGCCTGACAGAATCCGTTGAAGACCTCCACACGTTGCCAAGGGGTCCAGAGCACCTCTGCCTCCGGTTCCCGATCGAACAGGCTCAGCGCCGCCCGATGTTGCGTGTCCCCGCGGCACTTGTATCCCAGCCACCAAGAAGTGTCGGCATAAAACTTCATTTTTTCAGCGACGTGAGGAAGGCCGTGCCGTTGAAAGCGGGAGCATCCGGGTCTCCGACGGCGCGTTTCTCGGCCAGCGCCCGCGACATCCTCGGGCGGGCGCTCTTGCTGACCATGAACTTGGGCTTGCCGTTGGCCGTCACCAGCAGTTGGTTTCCTTCGGCCAACCCGTCAACCAAACCGGCATTGTGATAAAACTCTCGGACTGTCACGGTTTTCATCGGTTAGACATTACCGTCTAACGCGCCGGACCTCAAGCGCGAAAAACCGCCGTCCGCTCCCTGAATGGTGCCACACCGGGCCGGCGGGCGGCGGGCACCTCGCGAACCTCGCCGCTCCGGGAAGCGGCGCCGCTGACAGGGCGCATTGGTCTCTTGCGCTGGTTTTCCCGGGGGGTGCGCTCGCTGACTCGCTTGCCCCGGGCTGACGAATGACGTCCTTTCAGGACTGGACAGCCCGGTGCCAGAGGACTGGGGGAGGTGGTCCTGAAAGGGCCCCCGGTTACGGACTGCCCGGGTTAACACTTCCCCGGGCGGGGGGGGCGGGTAGATTGGGGGCCTATGACATCGAGTTTCTTGGCACATTTTCC
>Ga0182030_10020009_pt1 | contig 12681 bp, 12 predicted proteins | sample 812S3MmetaG_FD_121299 | JGI IMG/M metagenome (GOLD analysis project Ga0182030, IMG submission 121299) | Permafrost microbial communities from Stordalen Mire, Sweden - 812S3M metaG (Illumina Assembly) | ecosystem: Environmental > Terrestrial > Soil > Wetlands > Permafrost | place: Sweden... | reverse complement strand
TTCGGGCAGGACGACAGCGAGTTCAATGTCTTCAACACCGATCGTCAACTCTCCGCGCTTGAGACCGCGGCCAAGATGCTTGGCCAGTTGAATGAGAAGAAGTCGCTCATCTACTTCGCCAGCGGTCTGCGGCTCAACGGAGTTGATAATCAGGCGCAACTTCACGCGACAGTCGACTCCGCAATCAAGGCCAGCGTCAGCTTCTGGCCCATCGACGCGCGCGGCCTTGTTGCCCAGGCGCCGTTGGGCGACGCAACCCAGGGCTCGCAGGGCAACTCCGCCATCTACACGGGCGCCGCAGCCTCGGCAACTACGAACATCTTCCAGCAATCGCAGGACACGCTCTATGCACTGGCCGGAGACACGGGCGGCAAGGCGCTGTTCGACACTAACGACCTTGACCACGGCCTGGTGCTGGCGCAGGACTCCATCTCCGACTACTACCTGCTCGGCTACTACGCTACCAACACCGCCAAGAATGGCCACTTCCGCCGGGTCAAGATCACGCTCAATCAGAATTTGGATGCCAAATTGGACTATCGCCAGGGCTACTACGCTGACAAGGAGTTCAGCCACTTCACCACTGTCGATAAGGAGCGCCAACTTGAAGATGCGCTGATGCTTGAGGATCCCATCACTGAACTTTCCATCGCCATGGAGATCGATTACTTCCAACTCAATCGCGCCGAGTACTTCATCCCTATAATCGTCAAGATTCCCGGCCGCGAGCTTGCGCTGGCCAAGCGCGGCGGCGCTGAGCACACGCTCATTGACTTTGTGGGAGAGATCAAGGATCTCAGCGGCGGCATGACTGTGAGCAACGTGCGCGACAGCGTGAACATCAAACTCTCTGACGCAACGGCTGCCGAACTCGCCCATCGGCCCATTGAGTACGACACCGGCTTCACGCTGTTGCCCGGCAAGTACAGAATCAAATTCCTGGCCCGTGACGACGAGACGGGTCGCATCGGAACCTACGAGACGACCTTCACCATTCCCAACCTCAATAAGGAAGACAAGCGCGTTCCAATCAGCTCCGTGGTGCTTAGCAGCCAGCGTGTGGAGCAGAGAGACACGCTCTTCGACGCTGCCAAGGCGAAAGAGAGGGAGAAAGAGGATAGCGTAAACCCGCTCGTGCAGGATGGAAAGAAGATCATCCCCAGCGTGACACGCGTCTTCAACACAGCTCGCCCCATGTTCGTCTACCTGCAGGCCTACAAAGCGCCGCCTGCCACAACGAACGCAAAGCCCAGCGCGCCGCCGCAACCACTATTTGCCTTCGTCAGCCTCTATCTCGCCGGCCAGAAGGTACTGGAGACGCCGCCCACAGCCATCCAGCCCAATCAAGCGAGCCGGCTCGGTATAACTCCGCTCAACTTCAGCGTCGCACTCGATCGCCTTCTGCCCGGAACCTACGATTGCCAGGTCACAGTAATTGATTCATTTAACCAGAAAACCAACTACTGGCGTGCGCCTGTCCTCTTGGTTCGGTAGAGGGCTGCTACAAGATTCCGTGAAATCAAGCGCTCGACGGCTTTACTTTCAAATTCATCTGCGTAGTTGTAAACCGAAGGCGGCGAATTGTGAGATGGCATGCCTTGCGCCGCACGACCTGCGCCGACCAGTGCCTGCTCGTGCCATGAGACCGGCAACGTTGAGCGTGCAGTCGGAGTCGCCCTGGATGCAGGTGTCCCAATTGCGCCCAGCGTAATGTCGTGAAAAGCTGCCGGTTTTTGCTGGGCGAGCGGATAGAGCACTGTGTTGGCCGGTCCCTGGCGACCGTATTTCTGATCGACCGGTAGCATGACCGCTGCCATGGCGGGCGCGGAGGCCAAGGTGCCCCCAACAATATCGACGCCGATGTTGCCGCTTGCATCGGGCGTGCAGGAAACTGAAACACGCCTGCCCGCATCAGTCTCCATTTTGAATCGCGCATGTCAAGGGCAAAGCAAGGTAAGCCACAGACCCACGCAGGACTGGGAGTCTGTGGCTTATCTCTCTTTTAAGCACACATTCAACACGGAGCTACTCAAGCAACCTGTTGAATTGCATTCAAACCGCCGCGAGTTCGTCGACCCAGTAGCCTTCACGATTGTAGTGCCCATACAAGCCTGTTTCGTAATCCCGTGTGAGCAAAGACTCGTCGGTGTATTCCGGCGCGGCCTTGATAGTCTCGCGAGATAAGCCGATTGCGACTTCCCGTTCTTCCCAACTCACGTTCTCGATCCACTTTGGTGAAATCAGTACCTTTTTCCCAGGCCACCAGTTCTTTGTCGCCACAACAAGGTAACGAATTGCCCAGGTCTCGTCATCAATGATGAAGTCATCGACATGACCAATCTCGCCGTCAGTCGCACTGAGATGGTAGCCCGTCACCTCGTGGGTACTGCGAAGGTGGCGATCCCCTCTCACAGGTTCGGAGGCTATCGAGCCCCATCTTGTTCGATCTCGCGAAAGGCACGAATAGCCTCCCCACATGTATGGACCACCCCAATAATCTGGATAGCCGTAATACCCGTTGTAGGAGGTCTCATATTGGCGGGAGACCGGCTCATCCATGTCAATGGATGGACTCTCCTCGATCTGCTTCCTGTTTAATAGAACGAACACCTTCTCTTCAGCAGTATTGACACCGTCCAGTGAGTAAGGTGAGATCAATACCTTCCTGCCGCTAAGCCAGGTTGCTGTATTTGCGACAAGGTAACGAATCGCCCAATACTGGTCGTCGAAGAAGAACTCGCTGGCCGACCCTATGTCTCCATCGAGGCTTTTGAGTGAGTAACCCTTCAGAGCCTTTGCTTTGATTAACATCACATCTCCTTTGTATTTACTCTTTCATTGAGCGGTTAACGGCAGCCTGCACATACCGTGCCGCGAAAGAGCAGGTTCCACAAACTCCCTTTGGAGTCCACCACAGTCGCAGCGCAGTCAGGCCGCTTCTTAGACGAGTACAGCTTGGCCATAAACCGCATAATGGCTTTGTTCGGTGCCGGCAATGATGTCCTTGGCCTTCTCTACCTCTTCAGGTGTTCCGTGGACGACGAGCACGTATTTGTCGGTCTTCAAGGCGACATCGTACTTCAGTACGCTGTCTTTTGGGATGCCGATACTAACCAGTCCTGCACCAATCGCGCTTACGCCACCAAGAACAACTGCGCCTTCGAGGCCAGCTACAATCCAGGCTACAATTGGACCGGCGGCAAGAATCGGTCCGAGTCCCGGTATGAAAAACAGACCCGATCCGAACAGCAACCCCCAGAACCCACCCCAGAACGCTCCTACCCCACCCCAATACTTCATGCGATCGCCGGCAGTGTAATAGCCGACGACATGTTCCTCCGTGTGGGTATCTCTTCCTACAATCGACAGGCTCTTCATATCGACACCCGCCTCCTGGAGTTCCTTGACAGCATGCTCAGCTTGTTCGTGAGTGTCATAGATTGCCGCTACCGAGTTTTTCGAGTTCATTTCGATCTCCTTTTCCGTCGTTGATTTGCCTTAGGTTTGTGCGGTTCCTCTCCGGTGCGATAGATTCCGAAGGCTTGTGCGACCGCGAAAACCCTGGTTGAGGCAAACCTCACACCTTCTCAACTGGCACATGACGATCCGCAGCAAATCCGTGGATCATTTACCCGGTGAGTCTTTCAGTTTTGAAGGCAGCGTACTGAGCAATTGCGCACACGGATCAGAGCGCAGCCCAATCCGGATTCAGACAGCTACTGCCTTGAGCGTCCCGCTTTTCGATGCGATGCAATCCAGAAGATCGTTCCATGACTTGGCGAACGATTCGACGCCGTCTCCTAGCAACTGAGCAGCCAAAGTGTCAGTATCAATACCAGCCTTGGCAAATTCCGCGAGAACCTTATTGCTATCCTCAGGCAGAGCCTCGCCGAATTCCGCATGTGCTGCGAGGGCTTTCAGCGTAGCCTCGGGCATTGTGTTGATGGTGAAGGGTAACGCGAGCGCCTCGACGTACAAGATGTTGGAAGCATGCGGATCCTTTGTTCCAGTGCTTGCCCAGAGAAGTCGCTGAGACCGGGCTCCTGCGTTCAGGATGCGCTGCCACCGCGAAGAATCAAGGAGCGCGCGGTACTTCTCATAAGCGTCCTTGGCGATGGCGATGCCAAGCTGGTTGCGCAATGAAGTCGGCGACCGCTCTGCGACTGCCACGTCCCAACGGCTAACGAAGAGCGAGGCCACGGAGCCGACATCGGGATTCAGCCCGGCAGCAATTCGCCTTTCAATACCACGCAAGTAAGCTTCTGCCGCAGCGACATATTGTTCGCCCGAGAACAGCAGGGTTACGTTGACCGGGATACCAGCGAAGACTGCCTCCTCAATGGCTGGAAGCCCCTCGCTGGTACCGGGAATCTTGATGAAAAGATTGGGCCGCGCCGCGCGGCTGTGGAGAGCTTTGGCTGCGGCGAGAGTACCGGTCGTGTTATGCGCCAGCAGGGGCGATACCTCCAGGGAGACCCAGCCATCCACCCCGTCGGTTCGGTCGTATATAGGCCGGAAGAGATCGGCCGCCTGTCTCAGATCCTCGAGAGCCAACTCGAAGAACAGCACTTCGCCTGACTTGCCTTCATCTAATTTCCGGCGGATGACATCGTCGTAATCGTTGCTGTTCTTGATGGCGTGATCGAAGATGGTCGGATTCGAAGTGAGGCCCGTCACCGAAAGCTCTCGAATGTAGCTCAACAGTGTTCCGCTTGCAAGCAGACGATGTGTAATGTTATCGAGCCAAATGCTCTGACCAATTTCATGCAATTTCTCGGTCGTTCGATTCATTTCATTCCTCTTGGAAAACACGTCACTCCACTACTGGTTGGATTTCAAGTGCACTCACTTTGTCGACTCTGCGCTGGTGACGGATACCGCGCACAAACTCTCGAATCACAATTGAGTCAGGTTCGAGCCACGCTACATCTTGAGTCCTATATCGCTGCATTCCGGATGTTTGCACTGGCACGGTGTCTGTGGACTCTTCTTTGCGTCTGCACATGTTGGACTGTAATGCTTCTTGCCGCTCGCGGCTTGGCAGTTACAGCCGGGGTGTTCGCATTTTTGCGTGCTGGTCATAAACGCTCCTCTTGCCCAAGCATGCCCACGACCTTTTGAGGGCTCTGTTGTTTAGAACATGATCCGCATTCTCATCCCGAGCAATGCGGTGGTATAGGCTCTGCTGGCATACGTGGGGTGGTTTGAAACCTCCAGGTCCGGGCCAAGGTCAACACTCTTTGTCAAGCGAAGCCGGTAAAACGTCTCCATGACGCTCTCGTGATGTTCTGCGCCGAAACTCGGCTCAGAGTGAATGAATGAAATGCCGAACATATCTCCGCGCCTTCCAAAAGGCTTCACCTGGTCCAGGCCGAGCTCTTCCACTTGCTTGATCGAGCTACCCGTATTCGACGCAAAGCCAAATCTCCCAAAGGGCGTCCAACCACTGCGCAATTCATGCTCGAAGCCGATTCCCCCGCCCATGCCGCTGCCGAGAGTGGCCGTGTCGTCCCGCCAGAAGTTCATCCGATAGTCTCTGAACTGCTTTCCAGGTGAACCGCCCAGCCAACCGAGTTCGATGGACTCCATGTACTTGCGATCAGCCAGTGTTTTGAGGTTCCCTTGCGGTGAGCCTTCGGTATCGATGACCAGTGCATGAACGTAAACATGCTGGGTGGCCTGGAGTTCAACCGCCGCGCCGCCGGCATAAGCTCCATCGGAGGCAAACGTCAGGTTGCCGTCGCTTCCCCCATTCAGGAACTGCGCGCGCTCGTCATTGTTGAACATGCTCAGACTGATGTATTCGTTTGGATGGATCTTGCCGATGTAGAGTGAGAGCCTTTCATTGAAGAGATCCTGACGCCAGTAGAGAATATTCACCATAATCGGCTCTTGCGGACCCTCGCCCTGCAAGCAGTTCAGGGTCAGGGCCGACCCGATGCTGTCGCTAAGATTGAACTGCTGGCTGATACCGATGTTTGTTCCCGATCTCATCAGAAGGCCGATTGTCCCAGCATTGCTCTCATGGTCATATACCTTCCAGGCTGCCGTGAAATCAGCCCTGCCGCTGGTTTGATCGTGCCGCACGCCATCCGGCGTGGCTGTCGCGTATTGACTCAGGAAAGTGTAGGTCTCGCCGATTTTGAGTCGCGCTGACTTATTAATCCTGTCAGTGAGTCTTTCAAACGGGCCAAAGAATATCCCAAACGGATCAGTCTTGAGAATCGGGTCCGCCGGAACCTTCGACAACGCGACAGCGTCCCAATCGAGTTCCTGGCGAAGATCATCAGGTACCTGCACCAAGTTTGCATACGTTGCAGGTTCACCGGCCTGCATGCTCTGCTGGGCGGAGCCAGAACCGGCGTCTTTGTTCTGGGCGGCAGCAGCAACGCCAAATGCAACAAACACCAGCAGCGGCAACGTTCTCATTGCGATTCCCCACAGGTCCCGATCTATCCGGCTGCTGGATTGTGCGAATAATGACAATGCCGGGCAGGCCATGACCCTAAGCACTGGTCGAACTGAGCTGAATTCCCGCTGGTTTCTTATGCCAGACGGCCTCGATCTCCTCGAGAGAGCGCCCTTTCGTTTCCGGCACAAGATAGTAGGAGAAGAGCCACGAACCTATCGCAAGTAGGCCATAGAGCCAAAAGGTCAGACTTGGTCCGAGCAGTTTTAGCAGCGACAGGAAGGTGAGCGAAACCGCAAAGTTGGCAAGCCAGTTTGTCCCGGCCGCGATGCCTGCGGCCAGACCGCGAATCTTCAGCGGATAAATCTCGGCAATGAGCAACCAGAAGATCGGTCCCAGGCTGATGGCGAACGAAGCCACGTAGAACATAAGAATAACCACGGCAAGCCCGGCAAACTCGCCGCCTTTCGAATGATGAAAGATGTATCCCAGCGCGCCGAGACTGACGATCATTCCGGCGATGCCTGTCAACAGCAGGGGGCGCCGGCCTACTCGATCGATAAGCCACATAGAAACCAAAGTCATCACCACATTCACCGTACCGATGCCCGCCGTGGCAAGAATCGACCCTTGAATCGAGGAGATTCCAGCGGTGCGAATGATATAGGGTGCGTAGTAGATGATAGTGTTGATTCCAGTGACCTGCTGGAAGACTGCCAGGCCGATACCGATCATCAAGGCCGGTCGGACAGCCGGCAGGAGCAAGTCGGAGATGTGTCCGCGAAGTGCCGTTTCCTGAGATGCTGTACTGATTTCCTGGAATTCCTTCTCTACGTCTTCAGTGCCGCGAATCTTGACCAACACTGTGCGGGCAAGATCGAAGTGTCCATGCCGGGCGAGGAACCGAGGGGTCTCAGGCAGGAACAGCATGCCCGCTCCAAGCAGCGCGCCAGGAATCACAGCCAGACCCAGCATCCATCTCCAGGCAGCCGAAGGCGTGAAAACATAGTCTGCAACATATGCGGCGAGGATTCCGACGGTAATCGCCAATTGAAAGAGTGACACCTGCCAGCCTCGAGCCTTGGCAGGGGATATCTCAGAGATATAAAGAGGAACGACAGAACTCGCAAGTCCGATCCCCATGCCCACGAAGACTCGCCCAAGGATGAGTATCTCTATGGAGCCCGCGGCAGCACATACCAATGCTCCCGCAATGAAGACGACCGAAGTGATGAGCAACATCTTCCGGCGCCCGAATCGATCCGAGAGGCTGCCTCCGGTGATCGCAAGAACAGCCGCACCAACCAGAACCGAGCTGACAGCAAGTTCCTGCTGGAAGATGGACAGTCCAAAAGTTCTCTTGATGAAAATGAGCGCGCCAGAGATCACTCCGGTGTCATATCCAAACAGCAAGCCGCCAATGGCAGCGAAAACTGCGGCGATGTAGACATATCTCTGGCTAGCGGCTGGAGCTTTAGTGGAGGGGTTGGTTACAAGAAGTTCAACAGCAGTTGCATTCATCTTGCACATTCTTTCCGAATTTCCCAGTGCTGATTCATCAAAGCGCTGGTCGAGCTATCGGCATTCTGAGGGCCGGAGTCATACACCGCATCTGTTTTGTGACCAATTGGCTGAATAAAATGCATTCACACGCGCTCACAAACGTGCGGAGTTCGGGAGTCGCATTTAGTGTCGGCAGCGGGCTAAGAATATTCACGCGATCTTCGAACATCCAATGTCATGGCGAGACCAGAATTTCATCTTCACACTTTCCTATCTGCTCCTTTTTGCACATGCATTTCTCGTGCTTGCGCCAGTGCACACATTACCTGCTGACCGCTGTGCGAACGATAACGACGGAACACCCGCTCGATGGGCGACGGACTCCGCAACGCTGCCCAGCAAGAGGTCGTGGATGCTCCTTTTTCCGTGCGAACCGACCGTTATGAGATCGGCATGCCATTCGGCTGCTCTGCCGAGAATTGCCCCAATTACGTCTCCGATCAGAATCTCGGATTGAGCAGTAAATCCAGATCTACGCAGTTCGCCCGCAATCTGCTCAACCAATAAGCGAGCCGATGGCTTCAATTCTTCCAACTCAGGAGCATAGTCCTGGGCCATCTCAGGCGGAGGCGCTGGCTCAACTGGCTGCAGCACATGTAAAACCAGAACTTCGGTATTCTCATGGCGAATCCAGGTTTTGACAGCGCGAATCACGTTTTCAGAAGACGCTGAATCTTCAACTGGTACAAGCACTCTCATGACTTCTCTTCTTTCACTTGCAAAGGGCCGCGCGACCGAGTGACGGTAGACGAAGACAGAAGCAACTCTTGCGGTATTGTCTGTCGACGTGGCGCCTTTTCAAAACTGGCCATATTCTCTCGCGTTGCGTGGCGACTATCGAACAGACCAGCTCAAGAATGCAGGTCACTATTGCTCATCAGAGAGATTTGCTATGTCTGTGCCGTGATTCACCATAGCTACCAGAAGAACATCTGGCCACTGGACCGGAACTGTGCAAGAGAGCACAGTCTTTGCTTTCCCTGGAGAGAACAATAGTTGTTTAGCCGCGACTATGGTCCGGCGAGGAGATAGTCATGCCTGAACATCATGCTTTGAAATCGCTTCCAACCAAAATACTGTTGCCCATAGACTTCAGCCAATCGTCCCAAGCAGCTCTAGATACGGCGACCGACCTCGCTTTACACTTTCATGCCGAACTGTTCCTTGTGAATGTCATTCCTCTGCTCTCGACCTTTACGTCTGAATATGCTGCTCCCCAGTTGCAGTTTCAAGATGAGGAGAAGACTCATGCAGAGCAGCATCTGGCGAAGGCAACGGCAGTTCTCATTGCCAAGGGAGTGAAGGCAGATTCTAGTGTCGAAGTCGCAAACGACATAGTGGGAGCCATTATGGATGTGGCGGAGCGCGAGCATGTCGACTTCGTAGTGATCTCCACGCACGGCATGTCTGGCTGGCATCCACTCGTGTTTGGGTCGATTGCCGAGAAAGTCATTAAGCTTGTGCAGTGTCCCCTCTTGCTTCTCCACTCTACCAAGCCAGAAACCGGCGTCACGACTCCCTCGAATCGTTCTATGGAATGGTGGTAGCGAATGAAGCAGCAACCATCAGCTCGCCAACGTATGTGCTTACGATGTGATCTCCTCTGATCTCCCCATCCGTGTAGTCCCCGTGACCCGCACCCAATGATCCTTCCTTGCCCAAACGTCGAAAGAGTTGAGTTCCTGGCATGGCTTGCAAAAGTCCCACCATGGCAATCGGGATTCCGCTCTTTTGGATAAACTCCACCATGCGGTCAAAAATGTCCTCGCGATCGGGATCGAATCCGAGGATGAATCCTCCCATCACCTGCATTCCATAGCTCTGGATCGTGGCCGCGCTGTCGAGCAGGCTGCGCCGGGTATTCTGCAACTTGTTGGCCGCGATCAAACCGGATTCATCGGGAGTCTCAATGCCCAGAAAGGTCTCGGCTCATCGGAAGCTGACGCCGCTGCCCTCGGAACTGCGCACTGCTTTGATATCAGTTTGTTTTTTTGCCGGCTGGCGAGAATTTGTGCAAACGGAACCACTTCTCCAAAAACAAGCCTCGAAAGACCCTGCGACGTCGGAGGGCGAGCAAAACTGACCAGAACTTGATGAGAACACGGTTCATCGTGATGAAAGGAGAGTGTAACCATGCCGGAACAATTTGAGAATCCAGAAGCAACGAAGGTCGAAGATAAGACGGTCTCGGACTCAACACCACAGAAGCACATTGAGCGTGTTGCCGAAAAGGCAGCGGAGAAGGCTTCGCACGTCGAGCAGAGTTACGACCAGGATCACCAGATCATTTCCAAATAGAAAAGATCAAGGACCCCAATATCCAACGAAACCGCAGGTCTGAGGAGAATCCTGGGTCCCAACGTCTAATGCCGTCGATCAATCAATGGGGCATCAATGTTCCGCAAGGTTTCCCAGACAGACAGCCTTCTTACGGATCAAAGGCTTCCTCACTCGAGATGGGATACCTGAATTGAGGCTACCGTGGCAGTCGGGGTTCAGAATCAAGCGGATTCTCTGAATCTCGGATTGATCGTCTCGGTGCGCGGCGGCGTTGCCGATGTCAGATTTGATCGTCGCCCGCCTCCAATCTTCTCTGTTCTGCACGCTGGAGCAGAAAGCAAGGTCGTCGTCGAAGTCATGGCCCAGTTTGACGCAACCCGGGTTGCCGGAAAGATTCAAGAATGGGTCGGCGAGGTTGAAAGAGCCTTCGAAGCCGACAAATCATTATCAAATTCAAGGGCGAGAGAGGTTAATACCCAATGGAGCAATCAGTATTCGAACAAGTGGGCCAACAGATTGACGATACAACGCACAAGGCTACCCGGGCAGCATCTGCTGTTGCCGACGCGCTGGAAGACAGTGTCTTAGCAGCCAGGCGCGCGGCAAGAGATGGCGCCGACGCCGCCGCGGAACTTCTTTACAACACAAAGAGGCGCTTGCAGCGACACCCGTTTGAGACCGTCGCAGTAACTTTTGCGGCTGGCATTGCGGCTGGAGCAGCGATCGGCTGGATCATGAGGCGAAAACAGATCCAGCCATAGAGCGAATCTCTAAAAGATGGTCCAGCACCGGGGGCCTCTTCCGAGCATTTCTTACTATCTACCACCGCCCGATACTGCCTGCACGCAATGCAAGGCGCCGATTGTGTGCAAATGTGACCCATATGCAGACCGCCCCGCTGTTTACAATCCAGCCGTGACAACTCCAGTCGTAGAGATCGAAAATCTCTCCCGTCGCTTCGGTACGTTCACGGCTGTCGACTCTTTGACGCTGGTGGCCAATGCCGGGGAGGTATTCGGATTGCTTGGCTCGAACGGAGCTGGCAAAAGCACCACGATCAAGATGCTCACTACTCTTTTGCCGCCATCTTCGGGTGAGGCACGCGTAGGCGGCTACTCTATCACCACACAGCCGGTCGAGGTTCGTCGCTCCATCGGCTATGTACCGCAGGCGGTTTCTGTGGACGGGTCGCTTACCGGTTTCGAGAATCTGCTCATCTTTGCCAAGCTCTATGACATTCCCCGCAGCGAGCAACAGGCCCGAATCCGCAAACAATTAACTTTCGTGGATCTGACAGCAGACGCCGGCCGCCTTGTAAGTCAGTATTCCGGAGGCATGGTGCGCCGACTGGAGATTGCCCAGGCCACGCTGCATCGGCCGCGCGTGCTCTTCCTCGACGAGCCGACCGTTGGGCTCGACCCGATTGCCCGCGACGCAGTCTGGAAACACCTGATCGATCTGCGTGACCAATATGGCACCACCCTGTTCCTGACCACCCATTACCTGGAGGACGCCGAAAGCCACTGTGACCGCATCGCGATCATGCACATGGGCAAGCTGGCCGCACTGGGCACCTTAAAAGAACTTGAAGCGTCGCTCGGCGCAGGCAGCCATACGCTGGATGAGGTCTTCGTGCATTACGCCGGCACCACTCTCGACTCCGGCGGAACCTTCCGCGAGGTATCGACAGAACGAACGACAGAACAGCGGCTTGGTTAGCTATGACATCATGACCGGTACATTCATCCATCCGCTGACCAGCTTCGTCGATAAGACTTTCGTCATTGCCGAATTTGAACTTCGCAAGCTGCGCCACGACTTCACTGAACTCATCACCCGCGCACTCCAACCCGCGCTCTGGCTACTCATCTTCGGCCAGGTATTTGCTCGCAGCGGCATGATGCACACCGGCAATATCCCATATCTGGACTTCATTGCTCCCGGCATTCTTGCGCAAAGTGTTCTCTTCGTGGCTATCTTTTACGGAATCAATGTGATCTGGGAACGGGACCTGGGGATCGTCCAGAAATTCCTTGTCAGCCCGACTCCTCGCACCGCGTTGGTGCTTGGCAAGGGTCTTTCCGCCGGAATACGGACTCTGTCCCAGGCCATCGTGGTCTACGGCCTCTCACTGTTCCTTGGAGTCAGGCTCAATTGGAGTCCGCTCGCGCTGCTCAATGTCTTTGTCGTCGTGGTGCTTGCCGCCACACTGTTCTCGACGTTCTCACTGATCATTGCCTGCATTGTGAAGACGCGCGAGCGCTTCATGGGTGTTGGTCAGGTCCTGACTATGCCGCTGTTTTTCGCCAGTAATGCGATCTATCCCACCACCATCATGCCTCCGTGGCTCAAAGTGATATCTCACCTCAATCCCCTCACCTACGTCGTCGATGCACTGCGCACTTCCATGCTTGCCGGCAGTCCGAGCA
>Ga0182030_10020007_pt1 | contig 12682 bp, 12 predicted proteins | sample 812S3MmetaG_FD_121299 | JGI IMG/M metagenome (GOLD analysis project Ga0182030, IMG submission 121299) | Permafrost microbial communities from Stordalen Mire, Sweden - 812S3M metaG (Illumina Assembly) | ecosystem: Environmental > Terrestrial > Soil > Wetlands > Permafrost | place: Sweden... | reverse complement strand
GGTCTCCGAGAGCGTCTCGTCCAGGCTGTGCTGGCCGACGACCTTACGCAACGTCGTTTGGGCGATCTGATCGATCGCGGAGTAGACGTTCTCGATCGCCACGACCGACTTCACCGCGTCGACGACCTTGAAGTAGGCCACCGCGGAGACGTCGACACTGACGTTGTCGCGGGTGATGATCCCCTGGGATTGGATCGGCATCGTCACGATCCGCAACGAAATCCGGTGCAGCACATCGATGAACGGAATGATGAGCCGCAAGCCGGGTTGGCGTTCTCCGATCACGCGGCCCAGCCGAAACAGCACACCGTTCTCGTATTGTTTGACGATCCGCACCGCCATCGCCAGCACCAGTAGTGACAGCAGGACCAAAACAACAACTACGACACCCAGCGCGTTCATCGCCGGGCACCTGTCGGTGAGCCGTGCTGAGGGGTGCCGGCGGCCACGTCATGCGCAACCGTCGTTGTTCGGGGCTGTCGTAAGGGGGCCGATTGAGTGGAGAAACTCTGCGGTGCAGTCATGGTGATCCTGATGTCCAGACGGTCACCGGCGTGTAGGGGCCTCGGAGCCAACGCTCCTTGAGTTCTGCAGCGGACAGCTGAACTCAATCCCGAACCAGCTGAGATTCTCAGCATCTCCCAGGCTACACCCGTGGAGCTAACCCGCCGGAATCCCGTTTGGGGCGGCGCCCTTTGCAAGCGCGCCGGCGTTGCTGGTGCTTCGTCCCCCCACCGTTGCGAAGAACTCGGTCCGCAGCCCAGCGCTGGTAGGGAATGTGGGTAGGCGTTCTCAGTCCCGGCCCCTGCCGCCAAACAGCTGCAGGAAGAACGAGAACACGTTGAGCGCATCCAGGAAGATCGATGCGGCGATAAGCGGTGCTGAGTCCATATCGGTAGATCGGCGGAGCCGCTGGAAGTCGACCATGGTGAGGCCTGCGAAAACGACTAGCCCCAGGATCGAGTAGATGACCGCGCCGCCCGGAATGTGGACGAAGATCAACACGACCCCGAATCCGATGAGCGCAAGCAGCGCCCAGAAGCCGACGCGGGCGATGCCGGACAGGTCGGTGCGGGTGGCGTATCCGAAGGCCCCGCAGCCGGCGATGAACATGGCCGTCGCACCGCCTGCCTCCCACAGCGCCTGGGGGTCCGCCTCGGCGTAGTAGACCAGCGTCGGCGACATCCCTAGCCCCATCAGCAGTCCCACACCCAACAGCAGTGCCATGCTTAAGCCCGCGGAGCTGCGGATGGCGAACCGCATGCCGATCAGGCAGGCGAACGCCAGGATGAAGAACACGAGCGCCAAGCCATTGCCGAGGTTGCGGCCCAGGTAGGCGCCGACCGCGAACAGGCCTGCGGTAGCGGCGACCGACCACATGACCTGGCCGAAAAGGGTGCGAGTTCGATTTTGCACCCCGACCGCGCCGTATTCGGCTGAGCTCATGGCATGTCCGTCCTAAGTCGGGAAAATGGTTTCGCAGGAGCCGTGTTTCGCATGCCCGAAGTATTTCGCGATGACGAACCTCCGTCGATGGCACAGGCGACAACGTCGGCGCGTGGCCGGTGTGTCTCCGAACAATGCTCAGCGTGATGTGTGCCCTTGGCAACTTGGAAGGCGCAAGGACCTGACTTGCCAGCAGCCACTTGACATTTACGGTCGCGCACCGGTTGAGACGGTTACGACCGCCGCCCTTCGGCGGACCGGGTCGACGCCAGCGCGGCTGAGTAGATGCGCGCGTCCCAGCCGGCCAGGTCCAGAGACGTTGACGTCGACGTGGCTGGGGTGCCGGGGAGGTTGCCGAGCAGCAGATCGGCACCGATCCATTCTGGGCCGATCTCGACGGTCCGCGGACCGCGTCCGCAGTTGGCGATTACAAGGAGTTTCCTGTCAGGGGTGGTTCTGGTGTACGCCCAGATCTGCGGGTCTTCGGCCATCAGCGGGGTGAAGTCGCCGTCGACCAAGATGGCCGATTCGTGACGGAGTCGAATGAGCGCTTGGTAGTGCGCGAAAACCGAATCCGTTGCGTCGATCTGGGCTGCGGCATTGAGCCAGGTGTAGTTCGGGTTGACCGGCAGCCACGGGTCGGCGGAGGTGAAGCCGGCGTTCGGTCCGGCGTCCCATTGCATGGGCGTGCGGCCGTTGTCACGACTGAACTTGGCTAGCCCGGCCAACGCCGCACTCTCATCGCCGCCCGATTCGACTACCTGGTTATAGTAGTTCGCGGCCTCAAGGTCCTTGTGCTCCTGCGGAATTCGGAACGGGTAGTTCGTCATTCCGAGTTCCTCGCCCTGATAGACGAACGGGGTGCCGCGCATGCCGTGCAGAATCGTTGCCAGCGCCTTGGCCGAAGCCGCCCAGTAGTCCGGGGCGTCGTCACCGAACCGGGACACAACGCGGGGCTGGTCGTGGTTGTTCCAGTACAGGCTGTTCCAACCGTTGTCCGCCAACGCCGCCTGCCACCGATGGAGCGACCGCTTCAGGACGACCAGGTCAAGTCCGCGGCAGTCGAATTTGTTCGTCGGGCTGTGATCGACGGACACGTGCTCGAACTGGAAGACCATGTTCAGCTCTCCCCGAGCCGGATCCGTGTAGAGCCGCGCCTGTTCAGGCGTCACGCCCGGCATTTCCCCGATGGTGATGAAGTCGCCGTCGCGGCCTTCGAAGACCTCGCGGGTCATCTCGGCGAGGTAGTCATGCACGTGCGGTCCGTCTACGAACCCCTCGAAGGCGATGACGAACGGGTGTCCCGGGATCGCCGGTGCGTCGGGCAGGCCCTCGGTCTTGGAGATGAAATTGATGACGTCCATCCGGAAGCCGTCGACGCCGCGGTCGAGCCACCAAACCATGATGTCCTGCACAGCTTTTCGTACCTGTGGGTTCTCCCAGTTCAGGTCCGGTTGCTTGCGGTCGAACAGGTGCAGGTAGTACTGGCCGGTGCCGGGATCCCGCTGCCACGCCGGGCCGGAGAAGAATGAACCCCAGTTGTTCGGCTCGGCACCGTCACGAGCGTCGCGCCAGATGTACCAATCCCGCCTCGGACTGGCGCGCGAAGAACGCGACTCGACGAACCACGGGTGCTCATCCGAGGTGTGGTTGACCACCAGGTCCATCACCAGTTTCATCCCGAGTTCGTGCACCTTGGCGAGCAGTACGTCGAACTCGGCCAGGGTGCCGAACAGCGGATCGATGTCGCGGTAATCACTGATGTCGTAGCCGTTGTCGGCCTGGGGCGAACGGTAGATCGGCGACAACCAGATCACATCGACGCCAAGCGCCCGTAGATAATCGAGCCGCCCGATGATGCCGGCCAGGTCACCGATCCCGTCGCCGCTCGAGTCAGCGAAACTGCGCGGATAGATCTGGTAGACGACGGCAGACTTCCACCACGCAGGATCGCGCCGCACCTTCATTTCCGATTCGCAATGACGCCGCGGTAGACCTTGACGTACTTGTCGATCATGGTGTCGACCGTGAAGCGGTCGGCCGCTTGTTCGGCGATCCTGCGTCGGTCCAGATCGCCGGCTGCAGCGACCGCGGCCACCGCCGAATCGATGTCGTCGACGAGAAAGCCGGTGACCCTTTGCGCGATCAGTTCGCCCATCGAGCCTCTCGAGTTGGCGATGACCGGCGTGCCACAGGCCATCGCCTCGACGACGCTGTAGCCGAACGGCTCGTCAAAGTCGATCAGGTGGAGCAGCGCGTACGCTCCGCCCAGTACCTCGGCGCGCGCTGAGGCATCAACGGGGCCGAGGTAGCGGACGTGCTCGCCGTCGATGTGCGGCGCGACCTCGTTGCGGAAGTACTCCTCGTCCTGCACGATCCCGGCGATGTCGAGCCGACGGCCACACCGGCGGGCGACCTCGATCGCGTCGGCGGTGCCCTTGTCGGGGTGGATCCGCCCGAAGAACAGCAGATGCTCGCCGGGATTCGGATGCATCGCGAACTCGTCGATATCGATGCCATGGTGAATGGTGGCGGCATAGTGCAGATTCGGGTGTCGATCGGCGTCGCTTATCGACACGTACGCGCCTACGCCGTCATAGCGCTCGTAGACAGGAACGATTCGGTCGGACGAGAACCCGTGGATCGTGGTGACCACCGGTGTGGCCACCAGATCGCTATACGTGAGCGGCAGGAAATCGAACCCGTTGTGAATGATGTCGAACTCGCCGGCGCGCTCGAACACGGAGGCGATGTGCAAGCACTCTGCGACCTTGGCGTCGATCGTCGCGTCTTCAGACCACCCACACAGCGCAGTGGCACACAGGGTGGCCGTGGTGATCGAGTCTGCGGTGGCGAACAGCGTGACGTGATGGCCCGCAGCCACCAGCCCCTCGGTGAGCAACGAAGCGAACTGCTCCCACGGCCCGTAGTGACGAGGTGGTGTCCGCCACGCGATCGGCGCCAGTACAGCCACTCGGATCGGGCCGCCGACCTCGCCTTGGATGGGAATGTCCTCAGGCTACCCGGGCCGCCTCTACTCATTCGGCACGGAAGGTCATCCGCGAGGAGCTGCGGCAGCTGGCTCGTTCGCAGCAGCTACCAGTTCCCGGCGAGTAATCCTTGAGAAGGCAGCCGTGCAAATATTCGCCCTACGCCCCGGACGCCGTCACCCAGGCGCTTCAATCGGTGCCTTTGGTCCTTCGGCTTGCATCTCTTCGGCCCTGACAGTCACGGCCTCGCTGAGTGATCCTGCCGATGGGTAACTAGCCGATCAGAAAAGAACTGAAATGTGGCAACCACCACGTGGCGCGATCTTGGTAGGCGTTGATGGCTCAGCAGCGGCACTGGGTGCCGTCCGGTGGGCGGCCCGTGATGCAGCGCTGCGAAATGTGCCACTGACTCTGGTCCATGTCGTCGACGCCCCCGTCCCGGAGTGGTTCGAGGTCGCCGCGCTGGCCGGCTTCAGGCAATCGCACGAACAGCGGACACGCGATCTCATCGAGTCGGCGATCAAGGTCGCCGAGGAGAGCACTGGTGAGTGCGGCCCGGTGCAGATCGATAGCAAGGTGTTTCATTCGGCCACCGTCCCAACGCTCGTCGGCCTCTCCACCGAGGTGGAGATGGTCGTGGTCGGCTACCGGGGACATGGCGGCGGGTTGGCCCGCAGCGTCCTCGGCTCGGTGAGCTCGGCATTGGTCTACCACGCGCATTGCCCAGTCGCCGTGATCCACGACGAAGCCATGATCGGCGATGTCGCACGGGCGCCGGTGCTGGTGGGCATCGACGGCTCACCGGGATCGGAAGCGGCGACGGCTATTGCATTTGAGGAAGCCTCCCGACGAGGTGTCGGCCTAATGGCGTTGCACGCCTGGATGGATCCCCGGGTTTCCGGCTCCAGGGGCTTGGTCCAAGACTCCAAATGGGACGCGCAGCTATCCGAGGAGGACGAGACGCTCGCTGAACGGCTGGCGGGTTGGCACCAACGCTATCCCGACGTGGGGATCCGTACCAGAATCGAAATTGGTGATCCGGCGGGTTGGCTAATCGAGGCGTCCGAACGGGCGCAACTGATTGTGGTCGGCAGCCACGGCTGCGGCTGGTTCAGTGGCAGGTTGCTGGGATCGGTCGGGGCGGCGGTGGTAAACAGGGCCAAGATCCCAGTGATCGTGGCGCGTCAGTCCTGATGGCGGCCGTCGGATCGTCCCCGCGAGCACCGGCTGGCGGTGACAGGCCTCGGCCGAACGAGGAAGGAGAATGCGATGATCGAAATATTGCCGGACATGCCGGAGGGAGTGACCGGCATCCGTGTGACGGGCCGGCTGCTTGGTGACGACCTGCACAAGTTCAAGCCGGCCATGGAAGGGCTGCTGAAGACTGACGAGCTCAGGATCGTGGAGGTCATCGCATCCGATTACGAGGGCTTCGGGCCCGGCGGGTTGGTCGAGGACCTGAAGCTCGGCCTCGGCGCTCTCTTCCAACACCATTCGGCCTTCAAGCGAATCGCGGTAGTGACCGATAAGGAATGGGTCGCCCATACGCTGCATGCGCTGGCGTGGATGGTCCCCGGCGAGCTCGCCCTGTTCGGCCTCGACGAGCTCGAGCGCGCAAAAGCGTGGGCCGCCGGCTGAGGGGCGGCCTCGTAAGTCCGGTGCTTGGCCTGGACGAGCTGCCCAAACCAGTTGGATACGTGCTTGGCGGAGGGGCCAGCCTTGGCGCGATCCAAGTGGGCATGCTTCAGGCGCTCAGCGAGTGCCGAGTCACTCCCGATCTCGTCGCCGGAACCTCGGTTGGGTCGCTCAACGCCGCGGTCATCGCCGCGGACCCGAAGGGTGCGGTGAACCGGCTCTCGCACGCGTGGGCACGAATGACGCGAGATCAGGTGTTCCCGGGCGGTTTGCTCGCCCAAGCCTTGCTGCTGCAGAGGGTCAAGACGCACTTGTTCCCAAACACCGGACTTGCCGCGGTGATAACCGAGTTTGTCGGGCAGGCAACGACATTCGCCGATCTGACACTGCCGTTTGCCGCAGTCACGACGGATATCGCCACCGCTCGGCCACACGTTGTGCGTGACGGTCCACTGCTGCCCGCTCTGCTGGCGAGCACGGCGATCCCGGGCATCTTCCCATCTGTCGACCTCGACGGCCACCAGCTCTACGACGGCGGTCTGGTGGCCAACGTCCCAATGCGCCAAGCGGTCGAGATGGGGGCACGCTCGTTGGTGGTGCTCGACTGCAACTTTCCAGGCCAACTGCCGGGTTCGACGGACACCATTGCCGACATTCTGCTGTACACGGCAATGGTCGCGATGCGCGCACAGTCCGTGCTCGAGGCTCCTGTGATCGCCGCCGGGATCCCGGTCGTCTACCTCCCCGGACCCGTGCCCAGACTGGTGTCGCCACTTGACTTCACGCACACTGCCGCGTTGATCGAAGCCGCGTATGTGTCCGCTCGCTCGTTCCTGGAGCAACTGTGCATCACAGGTCCGGGCTTGTACGGATCCCCATCCCCCTGAACGTCTGTCAATCGCACGGCGGCAGTTTGGTCAGTCCATCCGGGTGGCGTGGACGACGTAACAGGGCAGGTGGATGCGGCTGTCGTCGATGAGGGGCAGGATGACGGCCATTCGTTCTGCCATGTGGTGCATCCGTTGTGCAAGTTCGGCTGGCATCTGGGTCAAGACCGCGTCGGGGAGCTTGCCGAAGCTTCCGCTGAAGCCTGAGGCGTTGCCCAGGAATGTGGTAGGGCCGAGGAAATCGATTCGCCAGCCGGCGCTGGGGAGGGTGTCACGGATCTCGGATGCCTGCACGGCGTCCATCGGGGCGGTGACACCGTTGATGCTGTCGCCGGAGAAGCAGTAGATGAATAGCCGTGCACCCGGCTTGGTCGCGCGGTACAAGGCTGCGGCATAGGCTTTCCGCCCCCCGTGGTCGAGGCAGTGGTAGAGGGCGCTGTCGACCACGGTGTCGAATTGGCTGTCATAGCCGGCCAGTTCGGTCGCGTCGGCGACGTCGAAGCGCACCTGCACGCCGGCATCGGCGGCGCGGGCGCGGGCCTGCTCGATGCCAGTCGGGGAGCTGTCGAGGCCGGTGACGGAGTGGCCGCGGCTGGCGAGGTAGATCGCGTTGTCACCCAGACCGCAGCCGACGTCGAGCACGTGTCCTTTGATTGCACCGAGGGCTTCGAGTTCCATCAGCCGCGGTTGGGCCTGGCGGACGTCCCAGGGGATGGCCTTGGGGGCGGGTGCGCCCGGGAAGGCGGGCTTGCCACGGTAGAGGTTTTCGTAGGACTCGGGATCGTGGGTCAGCGGCTTGGGCGCGGACCCGGTCGAGTTGTCAGGCATCGTGTTATTTCCTTTCAACTCAATCTCGGGGTCGGCATCATGCCGAGTGTTCAGTCCATTTGTGTAATGCGTTGCGCCAGAAAGGGTCTGCGGTATTCGAACCTGCCCAGGTGATGTAGGCGTCGGGCCTGAGGAGGTGGACACAACTGCCCCTTCCCGTTCGAGCCTAGGCCCACCCCGTAGGCGAAGGTCGGGTACTACGTCGTGGAGGCTTGCCTCGCCACTGAAACCCACGCGGGGTCGTGGTCTGAATCCGTCGTAGCGGTCGGGCTAGCCCAGGACGTGGTCGGCGGTGCGGATCGCCAGCGCGGCGCCGGTCAAAGTCGGGTTCACGGCGAGTGCTGTTGGGATCAGTCCGACCGTGGCCAGGTAGAGGTTCTCCGTTCCCCACACGCGCCCGAACTCGTCGGCAACACAAGTGCCGTCGTCGGCGGCGCCCATCCGGCAGGTGCCCATCACGTGAGCGAATCCGTCAAGGCTGTTAAGTGGAGCAACCGGGAAACGAAACCCATGCTCTACCAGGCAATTTGGCATCTGGACTGCCGATTCGTTCCATCTCGGTCCGATTCAGTCCCGCCCGTTACCTGCGGTTTCGTTTTCGAGTCTTGACGGCGTCAAGACCGTCGAGTCCCCACTCCTCTCCCATCCCGCTGCCGACGGGTTAGTGGCCGGCCTCGATGGCGGCGACGGTTGTGGCCGCGTCGGGCCCACAGACGCTCTGGAGGTTCACGGTTCCGGCGGCGAGCAAGTCTTCGATGCGACGCTTGAGGTCGCCGGAGGAGATGTGGGCGTACAGGTTTGCGCCCGGGCATGAGGTTGGGGCTAGGTCGCGGTGGCCAGCCAGGGTGTCGGTGGCGATGTGAAAGGTTTGGGTGGCCCAAGCGAACGCGAGAGCGGCCGCGTGGAGTTGGGCGTCCGAGACGATTTCCTGGTCGAAGTCTCCTTCGCAGAGGACCAGGAAGTGGCCCGTCGTGTCGTAGTCCGTCGCTGTGTCACCCGCGATCTGTGGCGTGCGCAGTTCGTAGATGTTGCCGTCGCGGTCGATGCCGACGTGATAGGCGATGTCGACCCATCCCTTTTGGTCTTGGTGGTAGCGCTGATCTTGGCGGAGGCGACCCGGGGCGTTGCGGTTGTCGCCGAGGACGACGGCCTCGTGGTGCAGGGTCATGCGAGTGATGGTGTGATACCTCCCACCGGGGCGTGCGGGACGAGCACCCCAGGCATCCCGGCACAACATCACAGCCGAAGCTGCGCCGACTGTGAGCGCGGGTGCGGGCGTTGGCGCAGGAGTCGGAAGTGCGGGCGCGGTCCGCGGAGGCGGCGGGCCTGGCAGGCTAGGGCGAGGGGCGGACTCAGTCACAGATTCCGAGCACCCACCCACGATCGCTGCAGCCCCCGCACCGCCGGCCAACCGGAGCAGCCTTCGACGGCTGATCGGCTCGGTGCCAGCGCCGCGCCGGCCAGAAGTGACAGTGTCCACTACAAACACCATACGAAGCGGCACAGTCGCCGAGGGATGCAACGGCGAAACGCGACTGAACAGCAACGAAAAAGAGCCGCATCTCTGCGGCCCTTTTTTGTGGAGCTGCCGGGAATCGAAACCGATGCTCTACCAGACCATTTGCCTTCTGATCTGCCCGTGCGTTCCATTTCGGTCCAACTCAGTACCGCTGGTTACCTGCGGTTATGTATTCGGGTCTTGACGGCGTCAACGCTCACGATCTACTGCCCGGGTTCGCAGGACTCGTAGGACTGGTCGGGTTCGTAGGAGTCGTCGGGCTCGCAGGACTCGTCGGGCTCGTAGGACTGGTCGGGTTCGTAGGAGTCGTCGGGCTCGTAGGACTTGTCGGGCTCGTAGGACTCGCGGGCGTGGGACTCGCAAGGCCTGGGCCTTCGCCACACCAGTCCTGCACATCTTTCGGGTACTGCTCGAGCGGTAGAGGACAACGCTGCCCCGGCGGGAAATTGGCGCCGGCGTTGAGCAGATCGCAGGGCACGTAGACCTGCTTGCCCTTGGGGGTGTTGGTCAAACACTTCGTCGGCGGATCGGCATAGCCCTGGGCAGGGACGATGATCGCCACCGCCAAAGCGGCGAGCACCCCGATAGCAAGGCGATAGATCATGAGCACTCCTTTATCCAGAGCCCCTGTCAGGATTGAACTCTGCTGGAAGATAGTCAGCCACAGCCGACGAAAAAGAAAACTGGCCAGACCTGAGAGGGTCTGACCAGGATCTTCTCACTGGAGCTGCCGGGAATCGAACTCGGACTTAAAATCGTTGTGAACTGCGGAAATACGGGATTTGAGTAAGCACGCGAAACTACGCGGCGCGACCTGCGGAAACGCCGAAGGTGTTGATGGCATCAACAGACCTACCGAGACATCGCCGCCCTACTCGACTGAGTGGCGGGCCGCTGCGGTAGTACTTTGCCCTTTTCGGCAAACCTCCTATGGCCACAGCCCGCTTCGTTCAGTTAGGTCTGGATATATGCTGTGGCCGGACGGGAGCCTCTACGTGACCGACATGCGGATCAACACCTCGTGGTGACGCCGGACCCGGCCAAACCCCCCTGCAAGCACGCCTACCGCCTGGTTCGGATAGCCGGCAAGCGTAAGCAGAGGTGCCTGCTCTGCGGGCACACTCGCGAGATAAAAGACCCATACAATCCTGCTAAGGGATGGCAGCTCAAGCCACCAGAGGGAGAACCAGGGCACGCTGGCCTTACGCCGTCAAACTGACCCACTACCGGAATTTCGGTAGTGGGTCAGTTTGAATCTGTGGATTGCGCGAGATATTGGGATCGGTAGCAGCGCGGGCGTGTCCACTGCAGCAAGGCCGACCACGACCCGACAGCAACCAAAGGGACCAAGATGAACCGAACGTCGCGATTTACCCATATTCCCAGTACACGCGAAGCTGCCGTGGAGAATGATCCCAGGTTTGTGAAGCGACTAATCGTGGGGTTAGCAACCACTGTGTTGGTGTCTGGCGGCGTCGCGGGGGTGGTGGGGATGAGCGCAGGTACCGCCCAGGCCGACACCGGAGACGACCATTGTTCGACAAGATCGGGGTGCTACAAAGGGCCGGGGGACCGCTGGTGCCCAGGCGACTACGTGTGGCCCGGCTTAGTGGCGACGGGATGGGACTTGAGCGTCTGCCACGTGTACCACGAGCAATGTCCTCCCGGGTATTACGGCGGTTGCCCTGACAATATTGTGGAGGGACCTCCCCCACCGTATGTGCCAGGCCTTCCTTTCTGCCCAATCCCGCCCTGGTGTCCGTGATCTGGCCCGCGTCCAGGTAGCACGGAATGCTGTCGTCACAATGACATCGGCTGGGAAAAACACGCGCTCTCTTGTGATGGATGGTGTGGTGGGAGGGTTGCATTCTGCCGGTAGTGTTTCGACCGCTGGAACCGTAGTCAACAAGTAAGTGGTCCTAAATGTCGGTGCGAGACGGTACCTACTTGTTTAGTGGCGAGGCCTTGATGTGTACGACCACGGCAGGGTTACTGCGATGGTTGTGTGAACCGGAGTTGATGTCACAGTGGATGATTGGCGTCGAGCAGGTCGAGATACTGGAGGGCGATCCATTTACCTGCGGCGCTCGGACCGTGGTAACTCTGTCGACGTCGTTCGGTCGATTCGGATCCGGCGGCTGGCGGTTGCTGGGTCAGCTCGACGACTTCGACGAGACGCGCTTGGTGAGGACCTACACGATGCAGTCACTGAATGCTGGTGTGATGCGTGTCGCGACCGACATCGCGGAATACACGCGCAATGTCACCTACGACCTGTCGGCGCGCCCTGCCGGTGTGCAGCTGCGCTGTGCGGTGAAGACGACCATTCCTGGGCTGGGTCGTTTTGCAGCCCGCTCCGGGGCGAAAGCCGAACGGAAACCGCTCAACCGGTCACTCGACATCCTGTCTACCCTCGCACAGGGTAGGACTCCGTCTTGGTTGCAGAGGCGTTGGAGAAACAGCGGCTTATCGCCGCAAGCCCTCTAGTAGAGCCAGAGGTAAGTGGTAGTAGGTGCCGTAGTTGAGCACCATGTCCCCACCCTAACTACCGTGCCCGCTTCAACCGCGAGGCCGATCTTGCGTCAACACTCTGGCATCCGCACATCGTCAGCGTCCACGACCCGGCCAGTACAACGGCCAATTGTGGATCTTCGATGGACTACGTCGACGGCCTCGATGCGGGCCGCATTCTCGCAACTCGGTACCCGGCAGGAATGCCCAGCGATCACGTTGCGCGCATCGTCACCGCCGTGGCCAGTGCGCTCGACTACGCGCACAAGCAGGGCCTGCTCCATCGCGACGTCAAACCGGCCAACATCATGCTCACCCATGTCGACGACCGTGAAGACGAGCCGCCACCGCGCTGGTTTCGGGTTGGGCTGGTGAGCATGCAATCTTGCTGAAGCCACCTCCTGTTGGGCTGTTACCCATTCGAGTGACGTTCGGCCCTGGCACCGTGCGTGCCGCTGTGGGAGGTTGACATTTGTAGCGCTGTGCGAGGCAGCGCACGCCAACGGAGTGCTCGACCGACGAGGCGTGAATTTATGCGTCCCTCAGTCGGCGTGCACCCGAGGGTGGCTACGGCCGCTACCCGACACCGAATTGGGGCGGGGTGAGTTGGCGGCAAGGAGTCGCTTCGGCCGCTCGGCGGCGAACCGCCACGAACCGAGCGCACGATCGATTCCTGCGCAGCCTGGACGGCAAGGACGGCGGTGTCGGGCAACGATGCCGGGCGAGTTCGACACTGCGTGACGTGCGGGTGGGGCCGGCTGCTTGACGCGCTATGAGAGGACAGGTCATGAGTACATCCAGGTACGTCCGTTTTTTTGAGGAGTTCGGCATCGACGATGTGCCGCTGGTCGGCGGAAAGAACGCGT
>Ga0182030_10020004_pt1 | contig 12682 bp, 8 predicted proteins | sample 812S3MmetaG_FD_121299 | JGI IMG/M metagenome (GOLD analysis project Ga0182030, IMG submission 121299) | Permafrost microbial communities from Stordalen Mire, Sweden - 812S3M metaG (Illumina Assembly) | ecosystem: Environmental > Terrestrial > Soil > Wetlands > Permafrost | place: Sweden... | reverse complement strand
GGCCGTGTTGCCACCCACGAAGACCTGGGTGTCAGTCCCGGAGACGGCCTCGGGAATGGTGGACGCCCGCAGGTGGTCGATCAGATCGGTGGTGGCGGCATCCTGTGGCGCCGACTTCGGATAGACGGTGATCAAACTGACCTGCTTGCCGTTCTTCTCCGCCAGGACGACCGGTGGGCTGACCTTGGCGACGTTGGCCTGCTTGCTGACGGCGGCCGCCAGCTTGTCGAGTGTCTGGGTGTCGGCTGGCGCAGGGCTCTGGGCGACGAGGAGCAGCGGTCCGTTGACGCCGGGGCCGAACCCGGCGGCAATCAAGTCGTACGCCTGTCGAGTGGTGGTCCCCTGCGGGTCGCTGCCCTGATCGGAGGAGCCGAGGCGAAGTGAGAAGAACGGTAGGGCGATGACCACGACGATAAGCAGGGCGATCACGGCCGGGATAACGGGTCGGCTGCGGATGAACGACGCCCACTTCGGCCAGAATCCCGTCGTGCCGGCACCGACGACGCGAGGCCCGGTCTCGGCAAGCTCTCGCTTTTGCTTCCTGCTCAGAACCTTCGGCCCGATGAACCCGAGGAGGGCGGGCAACAAGGTGAGGGCGGCGATCATGGTGAAAGCGACGCCAATGGCGGCCCCGATGGCCAGTCCGTAGAGGAAGGACACCCCAATGGCGAACATCCCGAGTAGGGCGATGCAGACGATGATGCCGGCAAAGAGCACCGCACGGCCCGACGTGTTCACGGCGTTGGCGATCGATGTGGGGACGTCCTGTCCGGCGATGAGCCCCTGTCTGTGTCGGGTCACGATGAATAAGGCGTAGTCGACGCCTACGCCCAGGCCTATCAGCAGCACCAACTCTGTGGAGAACTGCGGCATCTTCAGTCCATGGCTGATCAGCTCGATCAAACCGACGGCTGTGCCCAGGGCGAAAAGGGCCGAGACCAAGGGCAGCACGGTGGCGAAGCCCGACCGGAAGACCAGGTAGAGGACGATGGCGGCCAGGAGGATCCCGAGGCCAGTGCCCCCGATGCTCATCCGGTCGGCGTTCTCCGCCACCTGGCCGGCCACAGCCACCTGCAGGGTCGAGCTATTGGCCGTCTGGGCCGCGGCCACAAACTGTTTGGACAGAGCGGTCGAGATGTCGTTGGACTGCCGGTCGAAGGTGACGGCGGCGAACCCAGTTGTCCCGTTGGCACTGATCTGATTGGCTCCGGCCGCCGTGTACGGGCTGGTGATCTGGGTGACGTGGGGGACCTTGGCCACCTTGGCCAGCATCGCCTCGACCTCGGACTGGACCGCAGGGTCAGTGACCTTTGCCCCATTGGTGGTGTGGAAGACGATCTGCTCCCTATCGCCGGCCACCTTCGGCGACGAGGCCGTCAAGAGGCTGAGAGCTTGAGTGGACTCTGTGTTGGGCAGGGTGAAGCTGTTGGAGAACGCGCTCCCGACCGAGTGGGCGATGGCACTCATGCCAACCAGCGCGATCAGCCAGATCACCAGCACGGCAACACGATGGCGGACACACCAAGAGGCAAACGCCTTCATTTAAGGGAGACTCCTCGTCTTCGAAGCTCGCGTGACCGCACGGTGGGTCACGTCTGGGGGATGACCGAACTGCGTAGTCAGTGAGTGGCACATCCGAGATTGGATGCGCTCCTTCGCGCTTCGGCACACTGATCTTAGACCGTTGATGTCGGGTAGCTGAGGCCGGCGTCGACCCTGCGCGATCATCGAGACGTGAACCGATCCCCCGACGACCCAGACCAGGGGATACGTTCTGAACCGGGCCAGAACACCGGGTTGGACCGGCTTCGGCCCCACCCATTCGCCAACTTGTGGTCCCTCCAGCCAGGTCGACCGGCACTGGCCGTCGGTCTGCGAATGGCCACCGTCATCTCCGTGCCCATGATCATCGGGGCATCCATGGGCAAGCTTGGGCCGGCCACCACTGTCTGCCTTGGGGCGCTGAACGGTGGCATGGCCGACGTCGGGGGTGCCCGGTCGAGCCGCTGGCATGCCCTCGGCGCGGCGATGGTCCTCGATGCATTGGCCATTGCCCTAGGGACGCTCGCCGGCCAGTCGATAGGGGCCGCCGTGCCGCTCATGTTCGCCGTGGCGCTCGCCTGTGGTCTGGCCAACCTGTTCGGCAATGTGGCCGCCAATGTCGGGTTCGTCGTGGTCATCCTCTACATGGTGGGTGCGGGGGCCCCGGGCGACGGATCGGTCGCCTTCGAACGACTGTGGCTGACACTCATCGGGGGCGCGTGGGCCATCATCGTCGTCCTGGTCATCTGGCCGGTACGTCCGTTCGAGGCGGTGTCGAAGGGACTGGCCGAGGCGTGCTCGTCCCTCGCCGGACTGGTGCGGACGATCGCGTCCCCTACCGGCGCCGACGAGGACGATCGATGGCGGTCGTCGGCCGCAGCCCATCGAGTCCGAGACCTGATCGAAGCGACGCGCTCGACCCTCGTGCTGGTCCGGAGTGGACGCAGGGGCGAGAGCGTCATGGCGCAGCGACTCCTGGTGGAACTACGTGAGATCAGGCGGGTGCTCGATGCCGTCGAGGGACTCGGCGCAGAGGTGCCCACCATGGGACGACATCTCGAATCAGTCGGCGTGCCCTCGACCCTGCCCGAGGAGCTGGGGGCTATCGCTGGCACCATCGGGCTGCTCGGAGACGCAATTCGCCACATGGACACGTCGCCTCCCGATGCGTCGGTCATCGTCGGGCTCTCGACTCGAATCGACAATTGGGAGGGACGGGTGCGGACCGCCCGAGCTGAAGGTGGCGACGCGGTGGATGACGACGAGCGCTCGACGACCGCTGCACTCTCGGCGATGGCTGCCTCGCTTCGCACCATGACAGGCGTGCTCGCCACGCCCTCCCAGATGGTCGCCGCCGAGTCGATTGGCGCCGGGCCTTGGCTGGGCGATGCCACCCGACCTGCCGTGGCGTCCGCTGGCCGGCTCCGGTGGCCGCCTGCGCTGCGGACCCGCGTCGGTCGTGTACTCGACACCTTGCGGGCCAACGCCACCAACGACTCGTTGGTTGCCCGTCACGCCTTGCGGTACGGGGCAACCACGGCGGTAGGGCTGGCCATCGCCATGGCCGCTGACGTGACCAAGGGCTACTGGATCACCTTGACCATCGCCGTGGTGCTTCGTCCATTCATGGCCGCCACCCTCTCTCGGGCGGTACTCCGTGTGGCCGGGACGGTGCTCGGAGCGGCCCTGACCGCCGTGCTCGTGGCGGCGGTCAACAACGCGGCCGAGCTGATCGCGCTCCTGTTCGTCCTGTCCGTCCTGGCCTTTTCCCTCATGCCGCTCAACTACGCCCTCGGGGTCATCTTTTTGACACCTCTGGTCATCACCTTGATCTCGCTGACGTCTGCTGGGGGTTGGGCGCTCGCCGAGCACAGGATCGTCAACACCTTGATCGGTGGGGCGTTGGCCCTGGCCGGCGGCTACCTGCTCTGGCCGGGTGGGAGCCGGGGCGAGCTCGTCCAGGACCTCGAGTCTTCGCTCCTGGCCGACAAGGAGTTCTTCGATGCGACGATCGACGGCGTGGGCCAGGACCCGAACCGCCGTGACTACCCCGCACTCGTGGCGCTGCACCTGCAGGCCGGTCTGGCCCTCGACAACGTGGTGGCCAAGTTCCAACAGGCTCTCGGTGAGTCGGCTGCCCGCCGGGGCCCGGTCGAGGTCCTCTGGTCGATGACGGAGTCCAGCCGGGCCATCCACCTCGGGACGACGACCATTGAACGGCACCTGCATGTGATCGACCGCGCCCGGACCGAGTCGGCTATCGGGTCGTTCCGTTCAGCTGTGGACGAAGACCTAGAAGCGCTGATCGCCGATCTGCAGCAGGGCCGGGTGCCAAGGCGAAGCGGGGGCACTGGGGGTGGCGACCTGGCCGCCTCGGCAAATGCGCTCCGCTCTGTGGTCGATGACACTCGGTTGCATCGTGGCGAGCATGGGGACCCTCCCGAACTCGAAGACCCTGTCGACCTGGAAGACCATGCCGAACACGAAGGCCATGCCGAACACGAAGGCCATGCCGAACACGAAGACCATGCCGAACACGAGGACGATGGAGGACCGGGTCCGGTGAGCGCAGACGGACCGGTCGTCGATCTGGCCGGCATCGAGCGGGCCGCGGGGCAGATCACTGATGCCCTGTCCGACCTCCGGAGGGAGGCCGGAGAACTGGCCCTGGCCATGGGACCTCGAGTGACCACCGTCGAGGGTCACGGCTCCGCCGGCTGATAGCGGGGCTCTCGACGTGGACCATGATGGAGCGGTGGATTCTCGAGAACGATTGATCAGCCTGGTCGGCTCCTACAACTTCCGGGACCTGGGCGGCTATCCCGGGCATGACGGACGTCCAGTGCAGTGGGGGAGGCTGTTCCGGGCTGACACGCTGCACGAGCTCACCGAGCTGGACGTCGATGTCCTGAAGGGTTTGGGCCTCGCTACGATCATCGATCTGCGCACCACGGGCGAACTCGACAGGACGGGACGGGGCCCACTCGCCAACGAGCCCATCTCGTTTTGGCACCTGTCGGTCATCGGCGAGGGCGGCGGCGAGGCCATAGCCGCACCTGCCGCCCCTGGGGATGAGCTCACCGAGCGGTACCTCTGGTATCTCGAAACCTCGACGGCACTCGTCGAGGCCATGAGGGTAGTGGCCGACTCGGACAATCTCCCCCTCGTGTTCCACTGCGCGGCGGGCAAGGACCGTACCGGGGTGCTCGCCGCCTTGGTCCTCGACATTCTCGGCGTCGAGCCCTCGGTCATCGTGGCCGACTACGTGATCACGGCGGGGCGCATGGATCTGATCATGGGTCGCTTCTCGGGCGACGCCGACTTGGAGGCCAGGATAGCCAAGGTCCCCGCCTACTACTTCGGAGTGGAGGCCCACACCATGGAGCACTTCGTCGCCGAGCTCTACGCCCGTTATGGCGGCGCCCGTCGATGGGCCGTGGCTGCCGGCATCGACGAGGAGGCCCTGGACTTGATGGTCGACCACCTCCTCGAACCGAGCGCCTGAACGCGCCCAGGCGACAGCCACTGCTGTCACTGGACCGCATAGGATGGCATTGTGAACGCGTCGCTGTGGGAGCCGATCCTCACCACGTTGCTGTTCTTCTTGGCCTTCGTGTTCATCGGCGCCGTCGTCATGAGTTTTCTCCTCTGGCGCTACGGGCGTCGCAAGTGGCATGCGTTCCACAGCCACGGGGCCGTGATCGGGGCGAAGGCGGTCTGGAACGCTACCTCCTCGGTCCGGGTTGGCCCTCGGGGCCCGATCGATGCCGAGGATGTGGACCAATGGTCCCCCCGCCAGGTTCGAAGGGAACTGTGGCGGGCCGTCGACCAGGCTGAGGCCGCCGTCCGGGCGGCCGACGATCTGGGGGGTCCGACGGCGTCGCTGCCCTCCCTGTGCCGCCGCCTCCACGAAGCTGCCATCAGCCTTGACCAGGTGTTGAGGGTTGAGCCGTCCGGCGGTGTCCCTCCCGCCATTGCCGCCCAGGCCAAAGAGGTGATGAGGGCCGCAGAGGATATCCAGGCAGCCGCCGTGGCCTCGGCCAGCGATGCCACCGGCCAACGGGTGGCCGACCTCACGTGTGACGCCGAAGAGGAGATCCGCCTGCTCGACGCCGGTCTTTCCTCGGCCAGGAGGGCACTGCCACCGCCTCGGCGCTGAGTCACCGGCTCGGTCAGGACCCGCCCAGGACCTCGTCGATCGAGTCGGCTAGGACCCCGAGTCCTTCCTCTAGGAGCTCCGCTCCGATGACCAGCGGCGGGAGCAGCCGGATCACATTGGCGAAGCTCCCGCACGTGAGCACCACGACGCCGGACCGGTGACAGGCCTGGGCGATCCTCTTGGTCGAGTCGGCATCGGGCTCGAGCGTCCCGGGGCGGACGATTTCGAGGGCCATCATGGCCCCCCGGCCCCGCACCTCCCCGATGCCGGGATGGGCCGACGCCAGTGGCTCCGCCCAGGTGGTGATGCTCTGGCCGATTCGACGAGCGGCCGAGGTGAGGTCGCCCTCCCGCATGGTGGCGATGGCGGCCAGAGCCGCAGCACAGGCCACCGGGTTCCCCCCGTAGGTGCCGCCGAGGCCGCCCGACTGTACGGCCTCCATGAGGTCGGCCCGACCGGTGAGGGCGGCGAGGGGCAGCCCACCGGCCAGCGCCTTGGCCGTGGTGATGAGGTCGGGGACGACGCCCTCGTCATCGCTGGCGAACCAGTCCCCGGTCCGACAGAAGCCGGTTTGGATCTCGTCGGCGGCGAGCACCACGCCATTGGTGCGGCACCACGACGAGATCGCCGGGAGGAAGCCGCGAGCGGGAACGACGAAACCACCCTCGCCCTGTATCGGCTCGATCAGGACGCAGGCCACATTGTCGGCCCCTATCAGTCGTTCGATCTCCTCGATGGCCCGGGCCGCTGCTTCCTCGCCCTTCATGCCGTCAGGGTCCCGGAACGGGTAGGACATGGGGACGCGGTAGATCTCCGGGGCGAAAGGGCCGAACTTGTCCTTGTAGGGCATGTTCTTGGCCGTGAGGGCCATGGTCAGGTTGGTGCGCCCGTGGTAGGCGTGGTCGAAGACGACGACGGCTTGGCGCCCGGTGGCGTGGCGGGCCACCTTGATGGCGTTCTCCACCGCTTCCGCCCCCGAGTTGAACAGCGCGGACCTCTTCTCGCCACCTCCGGGGGTGAGCTCGTTGAGCGTCTCGCAGACCTCGACGTAGGACTCGTAGGGATTGACCATGAAGCACGTGTGGGCGAACCGGTCGATCTGGGCGTGCACCGCCTCCCGGACGGCCGGAGCGGCGTGGCCGACAGAGGTCACGGCGATGCCCGAGCCCAGGTCGATCAGCGAGTTGCCGTCCACGTCGACCAGGATCGCCCCCGACCCTTCGGCCACGTACAACGGCATCGTGGAACTGACGCCCGAGGCGACCGCAGCGTTGCGCCGGGCGTGGAGGGCTTCGGACCGTGGTCCCGGAAGGTCGGTCACGACGTTCCTGCGTTGGGCGATCTCCACCATCTAGGCCCCAGCCACGGTGGGGGTCGCCACCTCGGACATGACCGGATCGTCGACCGGTGGCATCACCCGGGCGGTCGAGCGCTGGTCGTTCGGTGCAGCGAACGAGGTGGTGGGCACGGGGGGCTCCTTTGTTCTACGGGCGTCGCGCTCCCCAGCCTGTCACGCGGTGCAGATGCTGGTGTCAACCACTGTGATGGGCCAAAAGGTGGTTGATTTCGGTGCGGGCCGGGAGCGGCTCTCGGACCCGAACGACTAGGAGGGAGTGGCGGTGAGGTCGTAGACGGTGACGCCACCTACCGTTTTGGCTGTGAAGTGGGTGCTCACCCAGTCGGCAATCTGCGTCGCATCGCCAGACGAACTCCCGCCGCCGAAGCCACCTCCACCGATGTAGTAGTGGATCTTGCCCTCGGCCACGTACTTTTCGAACTGGGCCAGCGTCGGGGCCGGATCGGTGCCGTTGAAGCCACCGATGGCCATGACCGGATCACCGGTGGCCAGCTGGTAGCCCGATGCGGAGTTGGAGCCGACCGTGGCCGCCACCCAGGTGTACTTCGACGCACCGGCGCTCAAGAGGTCGGTGAGGGCCTTGCTCGGCGTCGAGCCGTTGAGCAGGCCGCCGACGTTGCCGCCCCCTCCGCCGCGAGTGCCTCCTCCGAAACGGGGGCCTCCGAATCCGCCGGCCGTCCCGCCGGCGCGAGCTGCACCGCCGCCGAAGGTCGCTCCGGGTGCGCCTTGGCCGAAGCCACCGCCACCGCCCGCAGCGAACCCGGGCGGGGTGCCGGCTGTCCCGCCCGGTCGGGCGAAGGCCCGTCCGCCCCCGAAGCCACCGCCACGGCCACCGCCGAATCCACCGCCGAAGCCCTGGCCCCCTTGGATGGCGGGACCGGCCGAGGGGATCGACCCACTGTGTGGGGTGGCCGCCGTGTTGAGGGAGTAGGCGGCGGGCGCGGCGATGATCGAGGCAATACCAAAGCTGGCGATGCCTGCCGCCAACAGACCCCGGGCCCTCGGTACGAGAGCGATGGCCAGCGCGGCAACGATGCCCACGACCAGGATCACCCACCTGAGTGCCGGGTACCAGTCGGGACTCCAACCGCGAATGACGAAGGCCCAAGCGATGCTCGCCACGATGGCCGCCGCCAAGGCCAGTCTCGGGAAGAGCTCGGTGCGCCGACCCCACAGGGTCGCCGCACCCATGCCGACCAGGGCACCGATAGCCGGAGCGAGGACGATCGTGTAATAGGGATGGATGATGCCGTGGGCGAAGCTCAAGGTCAGCCCGGTGACGAGGAGCCAGCCCCCGAAGACGAGGAAGGCGGCCCTGATCCGATCGGTGCGGGGGGCGCGTCTTGTCATCCACAACACGGCTACCAGCCCGATGAGGGCGCCAGGAATCAGCCAGGAGATCTGCCCACCCATCTCCGAGAGGAAGAGGCGGTTCCATCCGACCGGACCCCACATGCTTCCCGTGCCACGACCGCCTCCGCCGACGCTGCCAGTCTCGTTCCCGCTCAGTCGACCGAAGCCGTTGTAGCCGAAGATGAGATTCAACAGGTTGTTGTCCGTGGAGCCACCGACGTAGGGGCGGTCGGCCGCCGGCGTGAGCTGCACGGCTGCTACCCACCAGCCGCCGGCGACGACGACGGCGATGCCGCCGTAGACGAGCTGCAGGATGCGCCGGCCGAGCTTCGGCGGCCCGGCCAGGAGATAGACGAGGGCCAGCACGGGTATGAGGATGAGGGCCTGGAGCATCTTGGTGATGAAGCCGAAGCCGATCAGGGCACCGGCGATGACCAACCATCTGGTGCGACCGGCCTCGATGGCCCTCACGGTGGCATAGGCCGCTGCCGTGAGGAGCAGGGTCAACAGGGCATCTGGATTGTTGAAGCGGAACATCAAGGTGGCGACGGGCGTGAGGGCCAAGACGGCCCCGGCGAGCAGCGCCGCCCCCGGTGTGAACCACCGGCGCACCGTGACAAAGAGGAGGCCGACGGTTGCCACCCCCTCCAGGGCCTGGGGCACGAGGATGCTCCAGGCGTTGACCCCGAACAGTCGGGCGGAGATCTCCATGACCCACAACGAGGCCGGCGGCTTATCCACGGTGATGAAATTCGAAGCGTCTGACGAGCCGAAGAAGAAGGCCTTCCAGCTCTTGGTGCCGGCCTGCACGGCGGCCGAGTAGAAGCTGTTGGCCCATCCAGACTCCCCGAGCCCCCACAGGTAGAGGAAGGCGGTCCCGACCAGTAGTACGACCAGCGCCGGTCTGACCCAGGCCGGGTCCTGGGGGCGACCACGGACGATGCGGGCGATCCATCCGCTCGGCGGGGTGGGGCTCGGCGGCTCGCCCGGGATGTCGTCGTCGGTTGGAACGAGTGCGGTGCCGGTGACCGTGCCGGCACCATCGGGGCTGGCGGGCACCCACTCGACGGAGACCGGGCGCTCGGTCGCCGGGTCTGTGGTCACGGCGACCACCGGGTCTGTCCCTCGGGACTGATCGCTTAGGTGGGTGTCGGTCATGATGGCGTCCTCGTCATCTCGGTAGAGGGGCGGCTCGGAACGGGTACGTCGACGGCTGGCTGGTCAGTGCTCAAGTGCGCTCCGAACTCGGGCCGGAACGTCCAGGTGCGAAGGATGCCGAAGCGAATGCAGGCTGCCGCCATGTTTGCCGTCGTCAGTGCGGCGAGCTCGGCCCCGCGCGACCGGAACCCGAGCGCCCGGGTCACAGCCAGTCCAGCCGTCGTGCACCCGAGGCTGGCACCAAGCAGGGCGGTGGCGGCGGTGAGGCGGTGACGCCGGTCGAGCCCATGGCTCGCCGTGCCGGACATGCCGCGATGGGCTGCGGTATTGCCGACGCTGCACATGCCGATGGCCACGGCGTTGGCACGGTAGCTGCCCAGCCGAGGTCGGAGGGCGCTGAATAGGGCCAGGTGGCTGAAGGTGCTGACCGCGCCTATCCCGGCGAATCGCATCAGGTCATCGGTGAAGACCGGGGAGCTGGCCGACACCGGCTGGCGTTCGAGGTGATCGGCTCGTTTTGGTGCTTCGACGAGCACGGGCCGGTGTCTGGTCGGCGGCCTGCCCGCGAGCTCTTTCTCCCACCGGTGGGAGCTCGGTAGGGCCAGTCTGGTGACACCGCAAAGGTCCTTCCACGCCGTCTGTGCGATGGCGACCCGGGAGTCCGTGTCGTCGACCCAATCGACCGGCACCTCGTGGATCCGCAGTCCGATGCGCTGGGCAGTGACGAGTACCTCGGTGTCGAAGAACCACTCGTCATCCACCACCAGCGGGAGGAGCTGTGTGGCCGCATCACGGCGCATGGCCTTGAATCCGCACTGTGCATCCGTGCAGGCACTGCGAAGCGCAGATCGGACGAGGAGGTTGTAGCCCCGGGAGATGAACTCGCGGCGGGCGCCCCGCACGACGCGCGCCCCCGGGGCGAGCCTGGTCCCGATGGCCACGTCGCTATGACCCGACAGGAGGGGGGCAACGAGGGGGAGCAACGCGTCGAGGCCGGTGGCCAGGTCGACATCCATGTAGGCCACGACGGAGGCAGAGCTCTCCGACCAGGTCGCCTTCAGGGCTCGACCGCGACCCTTTTGCCCCAGACGGACCGCCTTCACCCCGGGAACCGTGTCGGCCAGCCGGCTGGCGATCTGCCAGGTGTCGTCGGTACTGGCGTTGTCGGCAATGGTGATCGAGGCGGTGAACGGGAATGATGAGGCGAGGTAGGCCGACAGGGTGGCGATGCTCGCCTCCAACTGCTCGGCCTCGTTGTACACGGGAACGACGATCTCGACCTGGACGGCGGCAAGGCCGGCAGTACTGTCGACGGGGTGGAGCTGGGTGACGCTCATGGCTGCCACTTTGAACGGCGTGTCTCGGACGGGGGTAGGAGCCACCTGTGGACTCGCTGTGAAAGTTCCGGCGAGAGCCGCCGAACCCTCACGACGAGACGTTCATCCTGGTCGCCGCGGCATCCAGTGCCAAGGCGTCGTCGGTTTCGTCGGGGGCCGGAGGAACGGTCGGCAGGTGGACGATAAAGGTGGTTCCCTGGCCGGGACGGCCGACGGCCGACACAGTTCCGCCATGAGCGGCCACGATGGCGCTGACGATGGACAGGCCGAGCCCGGCTCCGCCGTGCACCCTCGACCGACTGGGGTCGGATCGATAGAACCGCTCGAAGACGTGATCGGCCTCCTCTTCGGTCATGCCCGGACCGTTGTCGGCGACAGACACCACGGCGCCGAAGTCGTCGGAATCGACACTCACCCGCGCTGCCGTACCGGCCGGCGTGTGGGCCCGGACGTTGCCCAACAGGTTGTCGATGACCTGACGCAGGCTGGTCGGATCGCCGGTCACCTCGATGGGCTTGGAGGCTTCGAAGGTGAGGGGCCATTCCGGCCCGACCGTCGAAGCGGTGTGGACGGCCTCGGCACACAACGACACGAGATCGACCGATCGGAGCTCCATCGGCCGTCCCTCGTCCAGTCTGGCCAGGAGTAGGAGGTCCGCCACCAGATGCTCCATCCTGGTCGTCTCACTTCGGATCCCACCGATGAGCCGCTCGAGGTCGTCCTTGTTCTCCGAGGCCCCGCGCCCGAACAGCTCGGCATAGGCCGAGATGGCCGAGATGGGTGTTCGCAGCTCGTGGGAGGCGTCGGCCACGAACCGGCGGAGGCGCTGCTCGGATGCTCGCAGCCGACTCTCGGAGGCCAAGCGGGCAGAGAAGGCCGACTCGATCCGGGTGAGCATGATGTTGAGGGTGCGAGCCAGTCGTCCGACCTCGGTGGAGTTGTTCTCGCCGGGTACCCGCTCGGTGAGATTGCCGTCGGCGATGGTCTCGGCCGTCGCCTCCATGTCCCGCAGGGGCCGAAGACCGATTCGCACCAGCCACAGGCCGCCGATGAGGGCGATCACCACCGCTCCTCCTGTCACGGCCAGCTCCACCAACAACAAGTGATGGAGCGTGCTGCCGATGTCACCGAGCGGTTGGGCGACAATGAGGACATCCCCGTTCGTGAGTGTGGATGCCCTGACGCGGAAGGTCGGCCCGCCGCTCTTGGTCGACGGCACATCGAAGTACGAGACCTTGCTGCCGTCGGCTGCCGTGGTGAAGCCGGTGATGGTCTTTGGGACGGCAGGGGTGTACGCCACGTTGCCCACATAGGCGGCACAGCTCTGCGAGTCGACGATGGCGCCTGATGCCGAACGGACCTGAACCGCCTGGACCTGAGTGACGTTGGAGGGACCGGTCCCGTCAGGCACGCCGCCGTCTCCCGACCCGCCATTGCCCCCCTCACCCGTCGCGGGCGTCCCAGGGATCCGCCCCGGTCGGGCGCAGCCGATGATGAATCCATCGTCGACGGGCTGCTCGAATCGAGCGTGGCTCTGGTCGAGTTGCTGGTCCACCCGCTGATAGAGAAACGACTCCAGCGACGAGTAGGTGACGACGTCGGCGATGGTCAACGCCACGAGGGCGATGATGCCGATGGCGATCAACAGGCGGGACCGTAGAGACACAGCTCAGGCCGCGGCCGGCTCGCGCAGCGCGTAGCCGACGAGGCGGACGGTATGGATGACCGGTGGTCCTACGGCCTCCAACTTCTTGCGCAGATAGCTGACATAGGTCT
>Ga0182030_10020001_pt1 | contig 12682 bp, 10 predicted proteins | sample 812S3MmetaG_FD_121299 | JGI IMG/M metagenome (GOLD analysis project Ga0182030, IMG submission 121299) | Permafrost microbial communities from Stordalen Mire, Sweden - 812S3M metaG (Illumina Assembly) | ecosystem: Environmental > Terrestrial > Soil > Wetlands > Permafrost | place: Sweden... | reverse complement strand
CTCGAACATCGCCACTGCTTCCTTGATCGTCATCTGCGGCAGCAGCATGGTGTCGGTGTAGTGCAGGATATCGGCCACCTTGTGGTCGTCCTCGGCGTCCGCATGCGCTTCCGGCGGGAAAACGATGCCGGCGTAGCGGTCCGCATCGTCCAGCACGACGACCCGTTGTGTCGCGCCCAGGGGGAAGTCGCGCTTGAACGCGGTCAGCGGGGTGCCTGCGCGCACCGTGCGGACTTCGCGGCGCATCATCCGGCCGACCGTCAGATTGCGCATCCAGCCGATATCCACCGCGCTGCGGATGACCTCGCCACGCAGATGGAAGCGCCAGGTGGCGAAGGAGTAGCCGAAGGTGCGCCGCACCGTCAGCGAGGACACCACGCAGGCGGCCAGCACGGCGATGGTCAGCGGCAGGCTGCCGGTGCTTTCCAGCGTCAGGAACCCCATGGTCAGCGGCCCGCCGATGACGGCCACCGCCAGCCCGCTCATGCCCACCAGCGCGCAGATCACCGGCGACACGGCGTGCACGGTGCTGACCGCCGCCAGCACGCCGGCGAAGCATTTGCCCAGCACCGCCCCGAGGAACAGCGACGCGAAGAACAGGCCGCCGCGGAATCCCGATCCGATCGAAATGGCCGAGGCGGCGGATTTCAGCACGACCAGCAGCCCGACATGGGTCAGCGAGTAGGGCGCCCCGATGACGATCCCCAGGTCGCCATGGCCGGACGACAGCACCGCCGGCGTGACCAGGCCCAGCGTGCCAACCGCCAGGCCGCCGATCGCCGGCCGCAGCCAGGTCGGCACGTGGCTGCGGCGGAACAGTTCCTCGGTCAGCGTGACGCCGCGCATGATGGCGACGCCGACCAGCGCGCAGACCATGCCCAGCGCCAGGATCGGGATGTAGTCCAGCGGATCGACCTCGCTGGGCACCTGCACCGACAGCTCGAAGATGCCGCCGCCCAGCGCGTGCACAACGGACACCGCGACGATGGAGGACACCGCGACGGGGGCGAAGGTGGCGAGCGAATAGGTGCCGATCACCAGTTCGAACCCATAGAACGCGCCGGTCAGCGGGGCGTTGAACGCGCCGGCGATCGCCCCTGCGGCGCCACAACCGACCAGCAGGCGCAGATCGTTGCGGCGGACCCGGAACATTCGCCCCAGCCGCGAGGCAATCGCCGACCCGATCTGGGTGTAGCCGGCTTCCAGGCCGATGGATGCGCCGACCCCGTTCGATATGATCGTCTGCACCATGACGATCACGCTGTCGCTCAGCGACATGCGCCCGCCGTACAGCGCGTTGGCTTCGATCGGGTCCACCGCACGGCGTTGTCGCCACATGGCAACGAGCAAGCCCAGCAATCCCAAAGCGAGGCCGCCGAAGCAGGGCACCAGGACGGTGCGGAACGGGTTCAGCTCGACCATCGCGCTGAGCCGCTCGTTATGACCGATGCCGAACAGGACCTGATGGAAGAATTGGGTGGTCTCGGTCATCGACCAATCGAGCAACCCGGCGCCGCAGCCGACGACGGCAGACAACGCGACCAGCCAGACCTCGTCGGCGCGCACCAATGCGCGCAAGGTCTGCGGCGCATGCAGCACCGCCTCGCCGAGCGGGCGGCGATGGCGCTGCACGGCGGCGCGGCTGGCAGCCCTTGTGGCGGACGCATCTTTCCCGGCGAGCGGGCCGGTGGAACGGCCCGCGAGGGTTGAATCGCCAGGGAGAGTCGACATCAGCGACGTCCAGGGGAGCGGGGGAAAAAGCGGCCCCCTTTTTGGAGCGCCGCGCCGCAGCATTCAACCGCCCTGTGGCCGATTTGGCCTGACCTGTGATAAAAAAGTCGTTGGCGGCGCGGAAAATTACAGTACCGCTTCAGGCTGCGAGACCGCGTTCAGTGCGGGTCGATGCCAAGTCGTCCTCGATGAAGGCGCGGATCACCTCGGCGAGCGGTTCGTGCGGGCTGAAACCGAGGGTGCGGGCGCGCAGCGGCTCGAATTCCGGCGGCCAGGTGCCGACGATGGCGGCGATGGCTTTGTCCTCGACGCGGCGCACCAGGGCGCTGGCGCCGGGCTGCACGGAGTCCAGCGCCTGGAGCAGATGGGCGATGGTGGTGCTGATGCCGGGCGGGTTGATGCTGCGGTCGAGGCCGAGCGGGGTGGTGTCCATGGCGGCGGCGTGCAGCAGCCAGTCCACGGCGCGGCGCGGGCTGGCGACCCAGGCGGCGAAATCGTCCGGCACCGGCAGATCCGCCGGCAGCCCGAGCAACGGCTCCCGCACGATGGCGGAGAGGAAGGAGGAGGCGGCGCGGTTGGGGCGGCCGGGTCGCACGATGATGGTCGGCAGCCGCAGCGAGACGGCGTCGAGGAAGCCGCGGCGGGAGGCGTCGGCCAGGATCAGTTCGGCGGCGGCCTTCTGCGCACCGTAGCTGTTGCCGGGAATCTGGCGGGCATCGTCGGCCAGCACGGAGTCCTGGGTGCCGCTGAAGCTGGCGACCGAGCTGGTGAACACGACGCGGGGCGGCTTGCCTCCGGTGTCGGCGAGACGGCGGCAAGCGTCCACCACCGCGTCGGTGCCGCGGAGGTTGACGCGACGGCCAAGGTCGTAGTCGGCCTCGGCTTGTGCGCTGACCACGGCGGCGAGGTGGAACACCACGTCGGTGCCGGGCGGGATGGCCTCGGACGGGAGATCGACGATGTCGCCGGCGAGGGCGGTGACCGGGAAGCGGGCGCCCGTCGGCTTGGGCGGTGCGGCGAGGTCGAACAGGGTCAGGCCGGTGACCTTGTGGCCGCCGAGTTCACCGTCGGCGGCCAGGCGCGCGGCGAGCTTGCGGCCGAGGAAGCCGCCGCCGCCGAGGATGGTGATCAGCATGGTTGGTGTCCTCCATGTGCGTGCCGGGTATGGATCATGGCCATGCGCAGCGCCATAGGCGGGACGGCAGGTCGCGTGCTGCACACGAGTCTTGCCTCGGGGCTACACCGGAATCTCCCGGGCCTTGCCGGCTTGTGGCGATCACCAAGAGCATAAACTCATGCACTGCTTGCCGTGCGACTATCCGGCAATCCGGGCGGAGGATGCCGGCGAGCAACCGGCGTTAGCGTTTTCACAATGAGTGGGAACAACCGGTCATTGCGAGGCGCGTAGCGCGGAAGCAATCTCCTGCCTGACGAGCCGAGGTACGCTCGTCAGGCAGGAGATTGCTTCGTCGCTGCGCGTCTCGCAATGACCGGTTGTTCCGGCGATTCTACTTACGGTGAAAGCGCTCTAGTACCCTGCCGCGCGATCCACCACTTCCTTCAGCGGTTGACCGTCGAGGAACCGCCCCAGATTGTCCACGAACAGCCGGGCCACGATCTTGTCGCGCGTCGGATGGCCGCCGCCGATATGCGGCAGCACGATGATCCCATCAGTGCCCCAGAACGGATGCTCTGGTGGCAGCGGCTCCTGGCGGAACACGTCGAGCACCGCGCCGGCGATTTTTCCGCCTGTGACCGCGGCGATCAGGTCGGCGTCGGCGATCAGGTGGCCGCGACCGAAATTCAGCAGCCAGGCGGAGGGCTTCATCTTCGCGAGGCGTTCGGCGTTGATGAAGTTCTCGGTCTCCGGCGTTGCCGGCAGCAGCAGCAGGACATAGTCGGACTGCGCCAGCACCTCGTCGGTGCGCTCCGGCGGCAACAGCTCGGCGACATTGGGGACCGTGGCGCCGCGCCGCTTGGTGCCGATGACGCGCATCCGCAGCGCCGTGGCGAGCCGCGCGACCTCCTGGCCGATCTCGCCCAGCCCCAGGATGCCGAGCGTCTGGCCGTTCAGCGGCGTCGCCATGCGGCGGGTCCAGCGATGCTGCTTCTGGTCCTCCACGATCGCGGCGTACGGTTTGGTGAGATGGAACAGCGCGCCGAGAATGTTCTCCGGCATCGACTCGCGATGGGTGCCGCGCGCGCAGGTCAGCATCAGGGACGCCGGCAGGTCCGGCAGTGCCATCCAGCTTTCGACGCCGGCGGTCAGCGCCTGCACCCATCGCAGCGCCGTCATCTTTGGCAGCAATCCGGGCGGCGCACCCCAGGCCAGCATCGCCTCGGCATCGGCACGCTGCGCCTGGGTCGGCGTGTCCTTACGGCCGAGCGCTTCGACGGCGACGCGCTCGGCCAGCCCGGCGGCGGCGATGGCATCGAGGTAGGCACCAGGGGTGTCGGTCCAGAGAAGGACGCGGGTCGGATGGGGCATTGCGGGTTCCAACAGGATGCGGCTGGCGCGGTATGCGAGCGTGCGATCCTACCGGCGGAGGATGTGGCTGCAAGAGCACTCCCATCGAACGGATAACGGCCGCGAGCGGCGGAGCCGGGAAGCGTGACGCCACGCGGCTCCGGACTTGGCAGGGCGTGGGCTTGCCTCTGCGCGGCATGCGGCGCATCGTTGCTTTGCAGCGGCGGTGGTCGGGCCGTGCGGCCAACCGACCACCGCGAGTCGTTGCACCGCGATACGCCTCGTCGCGTTCTGTTGTCGTGCCGCCAAGAAACAGATGCGGAACATAAATCCGAGTTTGCCGCAGCATAATTCTTCGATCACGCCAAGGTTAGCTGTTTCTCAACCAGTTGTGGTTAATCTGCGGGAGCCGAGCCTGGAAATTGCCGTGAAGCGCGAGCGTTATCTTTGGCGACACGACATCGACACGGAGCGCGACGACCATGTATGCCGCCAAGTCCATGATCGCAGCAGTGCTTGCCATCGGCGTGACCTATGCGGCCTATCCCTACGTCACGCTGTATCGCCTCGGTCATGCAATCCACACCGGCGACGCGGCGACGCTGCGGACGCTGGTGGATTGGTCCGCTGTGCGCGAGGGCATCAAGGAAGATATCTGCGACAATGTGGCCGACGACCCGCAAAGCGAAGGCAAGCTGCCGGCGTTCGGAGCCTCGTTCGTGCGCGGCATCGCGTCCAATGCGGTGGACCAACGGGTCACCGCAGAGGGGCTGGTCGGCATGACCCACCATGACGCCAGCGATGCCGCCGTGCACGCTGCCGCGATGAGCGTCACCTGGGCGTTCTTCCGCGATCCTACCGATTTCGTCGTCAGCCTCTATACGCCGGGGCAGAGCGAGCCGATCAAGCTTCGTATGAATTTGACCGACGGCGGCTGGCAGGTCACGCGCATCTGGCTGCCGCCCGCGATGCTCGACCAGGCGAACGCCCGGACCTCCTGATCGACTGTGAAGGCCGCGCCGCAAGGCGGTCCCATCGGGCATATTCTGACCGGGCGTAAAGCGTTTTCGCTGTGAGTGGAATCGCTGGAACGACTTGTCATTGCGAGGCGCGGAGCGACGAAGCAATCCCCTGCCTGACGAGCCGTACCTCGGCTCGTCAGGCAGGGGATTGCTTCGTCGCTCCGCGCCTCGCAATGACAGGTGGCGCTTGAGCTTCGACGGCACCTTCTGCCGCTTGAGCTTCTGCGGCGGCTTCCGCTTAATGTGGCGGTCACGTGGGAGAGGCTCGGCTGTGCACTGCCCTGTTGTTTGCGACTCCAATGATCGCCCTGCGCAGCGTCCGGCCACGCGGTACTCCCGCGAAGCCGGCGGACCGTGCACACCGCAAGCCGGCGGCAATCGGACGCTCCGCGCAAGCGTGACCGCCCATACCGCTGCTGAAGGCTGAACGCATGACGCCCATCACGCTCTTCGTGCCGGCGCCGTTCGACCAGGTCTCCGGCGGGTATGCCTATGATCGCCGCATGGTCGCCGAATTCCGCGCGGCCGGCGATGCGGTGACCGTGGTGGAACTCGGCGGGACCTTTCCGCGCACCGACGATGCCGCGCGCGAAGCGGCCTGCGCGTCATGGGATCGGCTTGCCGAAGCGACACGGCCGCTGATCGATGGACTGGCATTGCCAGCCTTCGCCGGCATGGAGGATGCGTTGGCGGCGCGCGGCGCGATCGGCCTGATCCACCATCCTACTGCATTGGAAACCGGCTTCGCCGACGCGGATCGCGAGTCGCTGCGCGGCCTCGAGCGTCGGCTGTTCGGCCGCCTGTATCGGCTGATCGTCACCAGCGAACAGACTGCCGAGCGACTCGTCACCGATTTTGCAGTGGATCGTACGCGCATCGCCGTGGTGGTGCCGGGCACCGACGACGCGCCGCGCTGCACCGGCTCCGGCGGGCCTGGTTGCGAGATCCTCTCGGTCGGCGCGCTGGTGCCGCGTAAGGGCCACGACGTGCTGCTGCGCTCGCTGGCGCGGCTGTTCGACCTCGACTGGCGCCTGACGATTGCCGGGTCGCCGCACCGCGATCCCGTGCATGCGGAGGCGCTGGTGGCGTTGGCTGCTGAATTGCGCATCGCGGATCGCGTGCGCTTCGCCGGCGAGGTAACGGGCGATGCGCTGGAAGTGCTGTGGCGCGGCGCCGACCTGTTCGCGCTTGCCACATGGTTCGAAGGTTATGGCATGGCGGTGGCCGAGGCATTGAAGCGCGGGCTGCCGGTCGCGGTGTGTTCGGGTGGCGCGGCCGCGGCGTTGATGGAGCCGGAAGCCGGCGTGGTGTGCGAGCCGGGCGATCATGGGCAATTGTCGAAGGCGCTGCGGCGGCTGATCTTCAGCCCGACGCTACGCACCGAGATGGCCGACGTCGCGTGGCAGATCGGCCAGAAGCTGCCACACTGGAAGACGCAGGCGGCGCTGCTGCAAGAAAACCTCTCCCGCTAAAGCGGGAGAGGTCGAGGGCGCGCAGCGCACGAGGGTGAGGGTGATCGGGTCGGCACGATGGAGTGATCGGGTCGGCACGGAGCAGGTAGAGCGAGGCGGCCCGATCACCCTCACCCTCGATGCTCCGCATCTCGACCTCTCCCGCGAAGCGGGAGAGGTTTGTAAAGGAGGAAACCATGTTGCTGGGAGCGATCGCCGACGACTTCACCGGCGCCACCGACCTTTGCTCCATGCTGGTGCGCGGCGGCATGCGCACCGTGCAACTGATCGGCGTGCCACGCGACACCGACACGCCGCCCGACGCCGATGCTGTCGTCGTCGCATTGAAGTCGCGCACCGCACCGGTGCGCGACGCCGTGCAGCAAAGCCTCGCCGCGCTGGGCTGGCTGCGCCGCGCCGGCTGCCGGCAGTTCTTCTTCAAGTATTGCTCCACATTCGACAGCACCGAAGAAGGCAATATCGGGCCGGTCGCCGACGCGCTGATCCGCGAACTGGGGTGCGGCTTCGCACTCGCCTGCCCCGCGTTCCCCACCAACGCGCGCACCGTCTATCAAGGCCACCTGTTCGTCGGCGGCACGCTGCTGAATGAAAGCGGCATGGAGCACCATCCGCTGACACCGATGACCGACGCCAATTTGGTGCGCGTGCTCGGCCGGCAGACCGACGGCACTGTCGGCCTGGTGCCCTACGCCACCGTGGAGCAAGGCAGTGGCGCCATCCGCGACGCCATGACGGCGCTGAAAGAGCAGGGCAGGCGGTACGCGATCGTCGATGCCGTGAATGACGCGCATCTGTTGGCGATCGGCGAGGCGGCGTCGGAACACGCACTGATCACCGGGGGCTCCGGCGTGGCGATGCGACTGCCGGAGAACTTCCGCCGCGCGGGATTGCTGCCGGCAGAAAGCGATGCCGCTTCGCTTCCCAACGTCGCCGGCCACGCCGCGGTGCTGGCCGGTTCGTGCTCGCGCGCCACGCTGACGCAGATCGGCATTGCGAAATCGCACGTGCCGGTGTGGCAACTCGATCCGCTGGCCACGCCGGATGCTGCGCAGCTTGCGGCGGCGGCGCTCGAATGGGCGTGTGGGCGGCTTGGCGCGCAGCCGATCGTCATTGCCGCATCGGCGGCCCCGGACCGGGTTGCCGCATTGCAGGAGAAGCTTGGCCGCGACGCCGCCGGCGCGCTGATCGAAACGGCGTTGGCGCAGATCGCCGAGGGCATCGTTGCCAGCGGTGCGCGGCGCATCGTCGTCGCGGGTGGCGAAACGGCGGGCGCGGTGGTGCAGCGCCTCGGCGTCAGCAGCCTGCGGATCGGTGCGGAGATCGATCCTGGCGTGCCCTGGACCTATGCGCAGGGCAGCGGCGAACCGCTGTTGATGGCGCTGAAGTCCGGCAATTTCGGCGCGCCGGACTTCTTCCTGAAGGCGTTCGAAATGCTGGAGGCGTGAGATGAACGAACACGATACCAGGCAGCTTCTGGTCGAACTCGCCGCCAGCCTGTTCGCGCGCGGCTTTTCGGTGGGCAGCGCCGGCAATATCAGCGTGAAGCTTCCAGCGGAAGCAGGGGATGGCTACCTCATCACGCCGACCAATTCGAGTCTCGGCCGGCTGGATGCGGCGCGGTTGTCACGGCTCGACGCGGCGTTCCGTCATGTCGATGGCGATAAGCCATCGAAGGAAGTGTTCATGCATCGCGCCTTTTATCGCGCGCGTGCCGAGGCCGGCGCTGTGGTGCACCTGCACTCCACCCAGGCGACGGCGGTGGCCTGTCTGCCCGACGTCGATCACGACAACCCGATCCCGCCGCTGACGCCGTATTTCGTCATGCGTGTCGGCCGGCGGATGCCGATCGTCGAGTACTACCGTCCGGGCGATCCGGCGATGGAGCCGGCGATCCATGCTGCGGCGCAGAATGCGCGCGCTGTGCTGCTGGCCAATCACGGGCCGGTGGTATCCGGCAAGACGCTGACCGATGCTGTCTATGCCGCGGAGGAACTGGAGGAGGCGGCGAAGCTCTATCTCATGCTACGCCATGCCGCACCGCGGCTGCTGACCAAGCCGCAAGTGGAAGAGCTGCTGTAGCAAACGACAACTTCTCCTGCGTGACGGAAACCGAAACCTCTCCCGCGTCGCGGGAGAGGTCGAGACAAGGTGGCGGCGAGGGTGAGGGTGATCGGGTTACCCCGCTGCACGCTCACCCTCACGCACCTTAGTTCATCGACTCGCCAGAGCTTTCTTCCGGCATTTCCGGCATCGGCGCAGCGGCGGCCTTCTTCTTGCGGCCACCAGTCTTGCGTGCGGCCTTCTTGCCGGCGGCCTTCTTTGCACCGGCCTTCTTCTTTGCGACGGCCTTCTTCGGCGCAGCAGCCTTCTTCTTGCCGGCGGCCTTCTTCTTCCCGACTGCCTTGCGTCCGACGGTCTTGCGAGCGCCCTTCGCGGCGGCCTTGCGTCCGGCCTTCTTCGGGGCAGCCTTGCGGCCAGCCTTCTTGGCAGCCTTCTTGCCCGCCTTCTTGCCGGCCTTCTTCGCAGCCCTGATCGCCATCGCCTGGGCCTTCGGCTTCTCCGTGGTCTCTTCGTTGCTCACCTGTTGAAGCTCCTTCTGGTGTTCGTTGTTGACGCGGGTTGACTCACGGCAGGCCGTGCAGCCGGGTCCGCACTCTGTCTGCCGTCGCACCGCTTTCGCGCGGACAGACCGGCAACGTCAGGGCAGTGATCGGATCGGCATCGCCGTGCCATGCCAGCGCGAACGCTTGCCTCCAGCATGGTTGCCGTCCGACATGTCCAGCGCGGAACTGCGCTTGTTCCGGCGCAGGCGACGACAGCAAACGTCCCGACGCGTGGCGAACCAGCCCAGTGCGACATCCGTGCACCACGGTCTTCACCGTTCCTTTCGCGATCTTGTCCGATGCGCCGGCACCTGATCGCTTCTGCTTCGCCTGGACGAGGCTGCGGTCCATCGACCGTCCTTCCGTTTCTGGATGCGTGTGCCGATCGACTTCACGTATTATGCGAATCGGAGTCACACATGCCGATTCCGCTATTCATCGTCCCGCATGCGCGTGTCAACAAAAAGCATTCGCGTATCGCATCATCGATGCAAAATTTTTCATGCATCGTCCAATGCGATGCATTCATGCCACACATTCTAACCGCTCGCGCGCGGTACGGCGAAGCCGCGAAGCGGATCAACACGCGCTGCTAAGCATTGCGCGTGAGGCTGGAGCGTGGCGAAGGAAGCGTGGCTGTGTCCCGCTGCACACGCATCCGCGGCGCTGCGTGCAGCGGCGTTCGCCGTGCGCAGGAGAGGTTTTCTGCAAACGATAACCCCACTGGTTTGCGCAGCTCTCCGTCACGGCTTGGCCAGACCCGCCATCTGCGCACGATGATTGGGATACGACGTCCGATCGCTTGTGGTGGGTGGCGGGTCGAGCCCGGCCATGACGGAAGCTGCGCAAACCGGGTGGGCACATCAACAAAAACCGCCGCGGCATCGCTGCCGCGGCGGTTTTGGCAGAGCGATCCGGCGCGACTCAGCGGCGCTTGTCGATCGCCACGAAGGGCACGTTCTCCGGCCCGGTATAGTTCGCCGTCGGCCGGATCAGCTTATTGTCGATCCGCTGCTCGATCACATGCGCGCCCCAGCCCGAGGTCCGCGCAATCACGAAAAGCGGCGTGAACATCGCCGTCGGCACGCCGAGCATGTGGTAGGAGATGGCGCTGAACCAATCGAGGTTGGCGAACATCTGCTTGGCGTCGGCCATCGTTGCCTCGATCCGGTCGGCGATGTCGTACAGCTTCATCGAGCCGGCCTCCTTCGACAGCCGCCGCGCCACCTCCTTGATCACCTTGTTGCGTGGATCGGCGATCGTATAGACGGCGTGGCCGAAGCCGATCACCACTTCGCGGTTGGCGACGCGCTTGCGGATGTCCGCGTCCGCCTCGTCCGGCGTGTCGTAGCGGCTCTGGATCTCGAACGAGACTTCGTTGGCGCCACCGTGCTTCGGCCCGCGTAGCGCGCCGATGCCGGCGGTGATGGCCGAATACATGTCCGCCCCGGTGCCCGCCACCACGCGGCAGGTGAAGGTGGAGGCGTTGAACTCATGCTCGGCATAGAGGATCAAGGAGGTGTGCATGGCGCGGACGAACATCTTGCTGGGCGGCTTGCCATGCAGCAAATGCAGGAAGTTGCCGCCGATCGAGTCGTCGTCGGTCTCGACGTCGATCCGCTTGCCGTTATGCGCGTAGTGGAACCAGTAGAGCAGTGCGGGGCCGAGGCAGGCCATCAGGCGATCGATGATGTCGCGCGCGCCTGGCTGGTTCTGATTGTCCTTCTCCGGCAGCACGCAGCCCAGCGCCGACACCGCGGTGCGCATCACGTCCATCGGATGTGAGGCCGCCGGCAGCGCCTCCAGCGACTGCTTCACCGCGGCGGGCAATCCGCGCAGCGCGATCAGCTTGGCTTTGTAGCCGGCCAGCTCGGCGCGCGTCGGCAGTTTGCCGTGCACCAGCAGGTAGGCGATCTCCTCGAACTCGCAGGTCTCGGCGACGTCCAGGATGTCGTAACCGCGATAGTGCAGGTCGTTGCCGGTGCGGCCGACGGTGCACAATGCGGTGTTGCCGGCGGTGATGCCGGACAGGCCGACGCCCTTCTTCGCCCGGTTTGGGGTGGCAGTGCTTTGGCTCATGGTGTGCTCCTTGCTGAGTAGTAAACCTCTCCCGCTGCGCGGGAGAGGTCGCGGAGCGAAGCAACGCGGGTGAGGGTGATCGGGAGGCACGTAGGCTTGTTGGTCTGTGTGCCGACCCGATCACCCTCACCCTCGGCGCTGCGCGCCATCGACCTCTCCCGCTCCCGCGGGAGAGGTTAGAAAATGCCCGGTTTGCCGACCGCCAGTTTTCCCGCCGGCAACACGACGTTCAGTCCATGCAGCTCGTCGGCCTTCAGGCGGGGCAGGTTCTGCGCCACCTCGAGGAAGCGGTTCGCCTCTCGCGCGGTGATGATGCCGTCGGTCATGGTCTGGAACTTGCGGATGTAGTCCTCCCGCATGAACGGCTTGGCGCCGCGGGGGTGGGCGTTGGCGACCGCCATCTCGTCCACCAGCCCGGTACCGTCGCGTAGTTGCACCTCGACCCGGCCGCCGAACGCGAGCTCGTTCGGGTCGGTGGACAAATAGCGGCGCTCCCATTCGGGGTCTTCACGGGTCTCGATCTTATGCCACAACCGACCCGTATCTTCCCGTGTGGCGCGTTTTGGCGCGTAGCTGTCCACGTGATGCCAGCGTCCGTCCTGCAGCGCGACGGCGAAGATATACATGATCGAGTGATCCAGCGTCTCGCGGCTGGCGTGCGGGTCCATCTTTTGCGGATCGTTGGCGCCGGTGCCGATCACCGCGTGGGTGTGGTGGCTGGTGTGGATGATGATCTTTTCCACCGCCTCCAGGTCGGGGATCTTCTCGCGCATGCGGAACGCCAGGTCGATCAGCGCCTGCGACTGGTATTCCGCGCTATGCTCCTTGGTGAAGCTGTCGAGGATCGCCCGCTTCGGTTCGCCCGGCGCCGGCAGCGGCACCTGGTAATGCGCCTGCGGTCCATCCAGCACCCAGGCGATCACGCTGTCCTCGCCTTCATAGATCGGGCTGGGCGCGCCCTCGCCGCGCATCACGCGATCCACCGCCTCGATCGCCAGCTTGCCGGCATGCGCAGGCGCATAGGCCTTCCACGAGCTGATCTCGCCTTTGCGTGACTGCCGCGTGGTGACGCTGACATGCACCGCCTGCTGCACCGCCTGGTAGATCACCTCCGGCTTGAGGTTCAGTAGCGTGCCGATGCCGGCGGCCTGCGCCGGGCAGAGGTGCATGATGTGGTCGATGCGATGCTTGTGCAGCGAGATCGCGCGCACGAGGTCGATATGGATCTCGTAGCCAGTGGCGATGCCGCGCACCAGGTCGCGTCCCGACTTCCCCATGGTCTGCGCCACCGCCAGGATCGGCGGGATG